>Ga0194126_10001984_pt1 | contig 33573 bp, 27 predicted proteins | sample TA2KigC150mmetaG_FD_148641 | JGI IMG/M metagenome (GOLD analysis project Ga0194126, IMG submission 148641) | Freshwater microbial communities from Lake Tanganyika, Tanzania - TA2015035 Kigoma Deep Cast 150m | ecosystem: Environmental > Aquatic > Freshwater > Lake | place: Tanzania: Lake... | reverse complement strand
CAACGTCTGCGGCGCGGCGGCACAGATGCCAACTTTCCGAAAAAGTTGGCATCTGTGCCCGACCTGCGGCGCAGCGGTCGAGGCCGGACAGAAGTTTTGCATGAAGTGCGGAACGCGCATCGCCGCCATCCGCGCAGCACCGCTGCCGGCCACTACACCCATGACCGGACCCCAAGTTGGCGTCCCTCGCCGTCGCATTCGCTGGTGGTTGCCGGCCGCCCTGTTGACCATCCTGGTGACCGTTGCTATCATCGTTACTCTGGTTCTGACGCTTCCGCAGCGATTGACAGACCTACCTGCTGCCAGTGCACCCGGCACAACGGTCATTGGCGCAACTGCGAGTCAGACGGCTGCTTCCACATCTCGCAAAGGTGGAGGGACGCCTCTGGCCACAACGCCAAGAAACGCGACAAGTCCATCTCTGGCGCAACGGTGGGACGAGGTTCAGGCTCGCGTGAGTGCGGGAGCCTGGCAGGACGTAGTCGCGATTACCGCTGAGATCCACGATATAGATGCCGCTTTTCGCTCCGAGGATGTCCGTCACCTGCGTGCAACTGCCTGTACCAACCTGGCGCTGCAATCAGAACAAATGGCTGAGCCCACCCTTAGTCGGGATTGGTGGAATTGCGTGCTAACAGAACGCCCCGATGATCCTGGCGCGTTGGCTGGTCGCCGCCGGGCCGACCTCTACCTGCAGGGTGGCCGTGCACTAGAGGCGCACGAATTCGAGAATGCGATAGCGGCATGGAAAGCACTGTATGCCGAGGCTCCGGGTTATGCCGACCTGGTTGACCGGCTGTATGAGGCCTACATCGGGTTCGGCGACGCGTTGTGCACACGCCGGACCCCAGGCGAAGTGCAAAGCGCACAGGAGCAGTATAGGGCGGCGCGTGCGATAGCTCCAGAGCGCGCCGTGGCGTTGGACAGACTTCAAGCCTGCCAGCTGCCGACGGCGACACTTCCGCCTACCGCCACTATGATCCCGACACACACACCTATACCAACGCTCGCTCCCACTTCAACGCGCACACCAATACCGACGATTGCCCCAGTCTGCTACCAGGCGCGCCTACGTCACTATGAAGAGCATAAGGGGTGCTGCGCCGAAGTGGCTGGAATGATCTATGACCTGCAGGGTCGTCCCTCTGGCCCACGAGGCGCAGTCATCCGGGTCGAAGGACCTCCCGCCACCAACCAGTACATTCACGATTTTGGGATTGACCCCGGTGGGGGTTACAACGTCACGGCCCTCTCAGTGGATGTTTACACCGTATGGATCAAAGGCGTCAACATCTGGAGCCAACGGTTTCAGTTGCGATACCCCGACCTGTCGAAGATCCGCGCCCTCGTTGATTTCTACCAGGTTCCGTGTCAGTAGTTCACCCAGACTGGCCTGGAATGTCGGTCAAGAATCTGCTATGGACGACCGATGTCGCTGCAATACCTGTAAGATCGGCTGCCGACCAGGATCAGCCGACGAAGGTCGGCTTCGCGATGCTTGCGACGGCACATGCGGTGTGCTTTCCCGTTTCCAACCGCCCGTTGGTGGCGACGGGCGCGGGTTGCGCAATCCGGCGGAATCGGCTAAGATAGGCAGTGTCTTGTCCATCCATTCATTCAACAAGGAGAGACGACCATGAGGAAGTTCAGCGTCCTGATGACCTTGCTGGTCATCGCCACTTTTGTGTTGAGCGCCTGCGCTCAGCCCACGCCCACGCCGGTCCCGCCTACCAAGGCGCCCGCGGCCGCCCCGACCGCGGTTCCGGCGCCCACCAAAGCGCCAGAGCCAACCAAGGCGCCCGAGCCGACCAAGGCCCCGGAACCCACAAAAGCTCCCGCGCCGACTGCGACCCAAGCCCCGGCCGCGACCCAGGCGCCGGCGCCGACCGCGACGACCCCGCCCCCCAAGTGCGACAAGCTGCCTAACATGCCGACCGTCAAGGCTGGCGACCCCGGTTCGGCCGAGAAGCCGCTCGTGATCGCCTTCGTCCCCTCGGGCGACACCGGCAAGATCACCAAGGCTGGCACCGACATCGCGGACTGCCTGAACAAGATGACTGGCCTGTCGTTCAAGATCGAGGTCGGCACCACCTTCGCCGCATCCATCGAGGCGATGGGTGCCAACAAGGCGCAGGTCGGGTTCCTGAACACCTTCGCGATCCTGTTGGCTCAACAGAAGTACGGCATCGAGCCGGCCCTGATCAACCTGCGCAGGTATAACACGAACGACATTGACCCGGACAAGGCGCTGAAGGGCCAGATGTCGCCCTATTACAAGGGTCAGTTCATCGCCAAGAAGGATTCGGGCATCAAGTCATACGCAGACCTGAAGGGCAAGACCTTCTGCTTCGTTGACCCGACCTCCACCTCTGGCTACATCATCCCGAACATCATCTTGAAGGCCAATGGGATCAACCCCGACAAGGACTTCAAGGCGGTGCAGAACGCCGGTTCCCACAACAACGTCGGCATCGCGGTGTACAAGGGCGACTGCGATGCAGGTGTGACCTTCATTGACGTGCTGACCGACACGGCCGCCAACCTGAAGGAGAAGTTCCCCGATATCGCCGACAAGGTGGCCGCGTTCGCCGTCACCGATCGCATCCCCAACGACGGCGTGCAGTTCGTCAAGGGGCTGGACGCCGGCATCAAGACCGCGATCACCGATGCGTTGATGGCCATCGCGGCCGATGCGGGCGGCGTCAAGATGCTGTCCAACCTGTACAGCATCAACGGCTACTCCAAGCTGGACAAGCCGTACTACGACGACTTCGCGGCCGTCCTCAAGAAGGCGGGCGTAGATCCCGCGACCCTGGTGAAGTAGCCTCCCAAGCTGACCTGACAGGCCCCGACGGCCTGTCAGGTCGTTCATCCCCTCGAGAATGCCCATGCTCAAAATCGAACACCTGGTCAAGGTCTACCCCAACGGCACGCAGGCGCTGCGCGATGTCAGCTTCCAGGTCGCGGACGGCGAATTCATGGCCGTCATCGGCCTCAGCGGGTCGGGCAAGTCTACTCTGCTGCGCTGCATCAATCGGCTGATCGAGCCGACGGCCGGAAAGATCACCTGGGACGACACCGACGTGACCGTGGCGCGCGGGGCTGAACTGCTGCGCATTCGCCGCCAGATCGGCATGATCTTCCAGCAGTTCAATCTGGTGAAACGGTCGTCGGTGCTGACCAACGTGCTGACAGGACGGTTGGGTTACGTCAACACCACGCAGAGTCTGCTCGGCGCGTTTTCGGGCGATGACCGGGCGCGGGCGTTCGCCAACCTGGAGCAGGTGGGGCTGAGCGAGAAGGCGCACGTGCGCGCCGATTCGCTGTCTGGCGGGCAGCAACAGCGCGTGGGCATCGCGCGGGCGCTGATGCAGGAACCCAAGTTGATCCTGGCCGACGAGCCGGTGGCTTCTCTCGATCCGGTGTTGGCGCACTCGATCCTCAAATATCTGGAACAACTCAACAAGGAGCGCGGCATCACCGTCCTGTGCAGTCTGCACTTCCTGGACCTGGTGCACCGCTACGCCACGCGCGCCATCGCATTGAAGGACGGCATCGTCGTCTTCGAGGGCCTGCCGCAGGAGATTGACGACGCCCAGTTCAAGGCGATCTACGGTCAAGAAGCCGAGCGCGTGACCATCGTGTGAGTGTAAACCTCGCCCCAAATTGGTGATCCCACATGGCGTCATCTATTTCCACAACCTCGGCCCGCGCTGCCCCTTTGGTCACGCTGCTTTCGGTTTTCATCCCCGGCGCAGGACAGTTCTACCTCCACAAACGCTGGCGCGGCGCGCTGATCCTCCTGTTCGTCGGGCTGCTGGCGTTTGTGATCAACTGGGCCCTGGCCACCTTCAAGATCGGGCGAGTGACGCTCGGCGCGTTTACCACGAGCTGGCTGTGGTTGCCTCTGATTCTTTTTTGGGCCTGGAACATCTGGGACGCGCGCCATCTGGCGACCGGTAAGCCGGGCAACATCGGGGTGGGTGTGCTGCTTGCCGCGCTCATCCTATATGTCATCGCCTGGAATGTCACCGACGTCAGGCTCGAGCGACTGGTAACGCGCTTCGCCGATGCCCGGAAGGTCGCGGCCGACCTGGCCAATCCCGACATTTTCACCCTCAGCGCGCCGGGGCAGGAACCGAAGATCTGCGGGTTGGGCTGTCTGGTGGAGCAGGCGCGCCTCCGGTTGACCGGCGCCGAGGTCAAGGGCACGCTGCGCACCAGCGAGAATTTCCGCGACATCATGGGGCGCACGAAGGTCGGCCCTCCCTCTGATTGGCTGATCCGGTTGGGTCTGGCCACTAAAGACGCCCAGGCGCCGCGCTTTCAGGCCGGCAAGCTGGTCGAAACGATCGCCATCGGCCTGTTGGCCACCCTCTTTTCGACGCTGTTGGCCGTTCCGCTCAGCTTCTTCGCCGCGCACAACGTCATGTCACGCGTGCCGGGCGGCTCGACGATCTATTACGTCATGCGCACCTTGCTCAACGTCGTGCGCGCGGTGGACACCGTCATCTGGGGCCTGATCGTGGTCGTGTGGGTGGGTCTGGGGTCGTTTGCCGGCGTCATCGCGCTGACGATCCACTCGGTCGCGGCCCTGGGCAAGCTCTATTCCGAGGAGATCGAGCACATTGACCCCGGCCCGGTGGAGGCGGTCACCGCGACCGGCGCGAATCTCTTCAAGGTGATCCGCTACGCAGTCATCCCGCAGATCGTACCGCCGTTCCTGGCCTACACGCTGCTGCGTTGGGACATCAACATGCGCTCGGCGACCGTGGTGGGTTTCGTGGCGGGCGGCGGCATCGGCTTCTTTGTGGTGGAGACGATCCGCCAGGGAGGGTATCGCGAATACGCGGCCGCACTCTGGACCGTCGCAGTGGTTATCATCCTGGTGGACTATCTGAGCGCGCGCTGGCGCGCCAACATCCTGGAGGACAGGCCGCGACAGGCCGTGACCGGCCGGCGCTTGTCTCTGCGCACGGTGATCTACATCGTTCTCGGCCTGGCGCTCTTCGCCTACTGCTGGAACGTCGCCAAGATCAACGTCCAGGCCCTCTTCGAGCCGGCGCCGACCTTCTGGCGGCTGGTGCGTGACTTCGTCACGATTGACCTGAGCCAGGACGTGCTGGAGATCGTCACCAAGCAGATGCTGATCACGGTCTTCCAGGCGCTGTTGGCGACCACCTTCGGCGCGATCTTCGCCATCCCTGCCAGTTTCCTGGCCGCCAAAAACCTGACGGGCCGCAGCAAGCTATCGGCGTGGGTTTACTACGTGATGCGCTCGCTGTTCAACGTGTTGCGCTCCATCGAGGCGTTGCTTTACGTGGCGATCTTCGTCTACTGGGTGGGCATCGGCCCGTTTGCGGGCGCGATGGCGTTGGCCGTCACCACCTTCGCCTTGCTCGGCAAGCTCTTCTCCGAAGCGATCGAGAACATTGACCTGGGGCCGATGGAGGCTGTGGCCGCCACCGGCGCCAACCGTCTACAGGTCATTCGTTATGCGGTCCTGCCGCAGATCATCCCGCCTTTTATCTCGTACCTGATCTACCAGTGGGATATCAACATTCGCATGGCGACGATCATCGGCTTTGCAGGCGGCGGCGGCATCGGCCTGCAACTTTCGACCTTCTTTGGGATGCTGCAATACCACAAGGCCGGCACGGTCGTTCTGTTCATCGTGGTCGTGGTGGCGCTGATGGACTTCGCCAGCGCAAAGCTGCGGGAGAAGCTCGTGTAGCACCCTATTCTTGCGTCGCGCCGGTGAAGGTGAAGCGCCGCACGCGAATCGTCGGCGCACGCACCGCGCCGAACATGCCGCTCTCGATCAGCTTGGTCTCCGCGCTGATCGCCTCCACGTCGGCCATCGCGGCCAGATAGCTGTGCGTGAAGCGCAGGTTGCGCACCGGCCGCGTCACTTTCCCGTTTTCGATCAGGAATGTGCCATCCCGCGTCATGCCGGTCATGACGACCTCGAGGGGATGCACGACACGCGTGTACCAGAAGCGCGTTACCCACACCCCGCGCTCGATGCCGGCCAACAGCTCCTCGCGGCTGGCAGTTCCAGGCTTCATGAACAGATGGGCCGGCAGCGCGCCGTAGTTGTTCGGCGCGGGCAGCGCGTGGCCGGTGGAAACGCGGCCCCCGCCGGCTTTGGCTGCGCTGCGGCGATCCCACACTGCGGCCTTTACCACCCCGTTCTCGACCAGGCTTACTCGTTGCTTTGCCACGCCCTCGAAGTCGAACGGCAGCGGCAATCCGGTCGGGTCCCGGCCGTCATCCCAGATCGAGACCGTCGGCGCCATGACCTGCTGGCCCATGCGGGATGCCACGAAGCTGCGCCCCTCGTGGACGGCCAGCCCGTTGAAGCTGACATACCCGAAGAACCCCAGCATATCGGCCACTGCATCTGACCCCAGCACCACCGGATATTCACCGGGCGGCAGATCGGTCGGATTCTGAGCGCGCGTCGCGATGTCCACCGCCTCGTGCGCCAGCTCGGCCGGATGGATGTCGGCCACGTCGCTGCTCGCCGCCGAGGCCCACCCCGAGCCGGTCGCGCCCATGACCACGGTGTTGAGTTTGGCGGTCGTGCCTACGTGGTAGCGCCAGAGTCCGAGCGAGTTCCCGAGCGCGGCAGCCTCTTCGACCGTGCTGAACGCGCCGGAGCCGACCAGTCCAGCCCGCTCGGCCGCATCGCAGATGACGCCAGCTGCGCGCGCGCGTACTTCGGGCGCGCAACGGGCCGTGGCTTCCGCATAACCGAGATCAATCAGCGCGCCGCTGAGCGCATGATCCGGCTCAGGCAGCCCGGTGAAGAAGGGATCGGCGGTCTGCAATCTGGCGAGCGCGACCGCGCGTTCAGCCACGCCGGCCAACCCGGCGTCTGTCACGTCGTCGGTCGTCGCCACGCCGACTTGTTGTCCAACGATCGCGCGCACGCGCACCTGCACGTTGCTCTCCGCGACGTTCTGATGGATGGTGTTGTTGGCGAAGCGCGTGAGGCGCGATACCTGCCCCAGCAGCAGCACTTCGGTTTCATCGGCCTGCGAAAGGCCCAACACGCGCTGGGCCAGGGCTTGGAGCTGATGTTCGCTCAACATGGTCTTGTCTCCGAAATCTGGTGAGTTGGTATATTGGTAAATTGGTGGATTGGATTTCCCCAATGTACCAATGTACCAATGTACCAATTCACATTCACTTCATCATCCCCACCTGGACCCCGCGCACCCGAATCGGCGCGGCCGGATGGCCGGTGTGCGCGACCTGCGACGGTTCGCCCTTGCCGCAGTTGGGCGTGCCCCACACGGCCCATTCGTCGCGGTTGCCGATGGCGTCCACCGAGCGCCAGAAGTGCGGCGTGACCCCGGTGTAGGTGGCGTTCTTCAACATCCGCCCGCGCTTGCCTTTCATGATCTCCCAGGCGATCTCGGCGCCGAACTGGAAGTTCAGCCGCAAGTTGTCAATTGACCACGAACGGTTGGTCTGCATGTAGATGCCCGCATCGGTATCCGCGATCATCTCGGCCAACGACCACGCGCCCGGCTCCAGGCCGACGTTGGTCATGCGGATGAGGGGGATGCGGTTCCAGCCCGAGGCGCGCATCGCGCCATTCGATCGTTCCTGGTCCAGCCACTGCGCGGTCTCGCGGCTGGTCAGATAGCCGACGAACAGACCGTCCGTCACGATGGGCGTGCGCTGCGCGGGCACGCCTTCATCGTCCCAGCCGAAGGTTCCCAGCCCGCCCAGGATGGTGGCGTCGGCCACCAGATTCACGATGTCGGAGCCGTAGCGGAAGACACCCAGCTTGTCGGTGGTCAGGAAGCTGGTACCCGCATAGCTGGCCTCGGAGCCGAAGACGCGATCCAGCTCGATGGGATGGCCGCACGATTCGTGGATTTGCAGCGCGGTCTGCGTGGCATCGAGGATGATCGTGGTGACGCCGGCCGGGCATTGGTCTGCGCTGAGCAACGCCACTGCTTCATCGGCGATGCGCGGCGCGGCGCCGGCGAAATCCTGCGCCAGGATGAACTCCCACCCGCGACATGCCTGGTCGCGGCCAAAGGAATTCGGATAGCTGCGCGTCTGCACTTCGCGCTCGGCGACTGCGGTGGCTTTGATCCCGCCGCCGGTCTCGATGATCTCCTGCTCGATGAAGCTGCCCTCGGTGCTGCCGAACGTCTTGCGCTCGCACAGGCAGACCAGGTTGCCCTCAGACACCTTGATGCCCTGCACCGACCGCATGGCCGCGTCCGCCGCCAGGAGCAAGGCGATCTTCTCTTGGGGGCTGACGCTGAACGGGTCAATCTCGACCGGGGTGCGGTAGACGCCGGTGTGCGTTTCCGGCGGCCCAAGTTGCGCTGCTTTGCGCTTCACCAACGCGCTGGCGCGTGCGATGGCAACCGCCTCAGCCGTCACCCGGTCCACTTCCTCGGCCGTCAGCCGGTTGCTGCTGGAGAAACCCCAGGCGTCGTTCACGATCACGCGCACGCCAAAGCCGAGGGTTCCATCATCGGCCAATGACTCCACGATGCCGTTCTTGACGCCGATGCTCTGCGTCTGGCGCTCGACGACGCGGACGTCGGCATACGACGCGCCGCGCACCTGGGCCAGATTCAGGCTGCGGTGGATCAAATCACGCATGATGACCTCCGAAAGGGAATGCGGGTACGATACCACGGCTGACAACCGTTGTCAAAGTCCTCACCACGCGCCATTTTCAGGACAGAACTTACATCCCCCGCGATTGTGTGGTAGAATCGGCCAAGAAGATGCCACCTATCAGGAGAGACCATGTTCATTGACCGCATCACCCTTCACCATCTGCGCATGCCGCTGCGCAGCCCTTTCGAGACTTCGTTTGGCCGCATTGATGCGCGTGAGTGCATCTTGATCGCCATCGCCGCCGATGGTCTGATCGGCTATGGCGAGTGCGTGGCCGATCGTGACCCAGGCTATGCCTACGAAACGTCAGGCACGGCCTGGCACGTGTTGCGCGACTTCTTGGCGCCGGCTGTCTTGGGCCAGGATGTGGCCGGACCGGCCGCCTTTCAACGCCAGGTGGCTGGCGTGCGAGGACACCCGATGGCCAAGGCCGGCCTGGAGCTGGCGTTGTGGGATTTGCAAGGCAAACGGGAGGGCCGCTCGTTGGCTGACCTGCTCGGCGGCGCACGCGACCGGGTGGACGTCGGTGTTTCGGTGGGGCTCCAGGCTTCGCCCGCGGCGCTGGCGCAGACCGTCGAGGGCTACCTGGCCCAGGGCTATCGCCGCATCAAGATCAAGATCAAGCCGGGCCGCGATGTCCTCGACGCCCAGGCGGTCCGCCGCGCTTTTCCTGACATTCGCCTCCAGGTAGACGCCAATTCGGCCTACACCCTCGATTCGGCCCAGGCATTGCAGCCCCTGGACGATCTGAACCTGCTGTGGATCGAGCAGCCGCTGGCCGAGGATGATCTGTGGGACCACAGCCGGTTGCAGCTGCGGTTCCGCACGCCGATCTGCCTGGACGAGAGCATCCTCTCCCCGCGCCATGCGCGCCAGGCGCTCGAAATGGCTGCGTGCCGGGTGATCAACATCAAGGCCGGCCGCGTGGGCGGCCTGACGCAAGCGGTCGCAATCCACGATCTCTGCCGGTCAGCCGGTGTGCCGGTGTGGTGCGGGGGGATGCTGGAGACCGGGATCGGCCGCGCGGGCAACCTGGCGCTCGCCAGCCTGCCCGGCTTCACGCTGCCCGGCGACATCTCGGCCACCGATCGCTATTACGCTCAGGATATCACTGTCGAGCGGTTCACATTGAATGCTGACAGCACCATCACTGTACCGAGCGGACCGGGCCTGGGCGTGAGCGTTGACCCGGCCGCGGTGGATGCGTTCACCGTGGCGAGGCTAGAAATCGTGGGGTGATCCTGTTCTCGCTGCCATGCCCTTCGATCCCGTCGCATTCCTGAACGACCTGCGCCGCGGGCGCGACTATGCCGGGCAATTGGTTCACGTGCAGACCGTCCCGGCCCGTCCGTCGCGCTATGGATCGTTGAAGGTTCGGCTCAGCCCGGCCGTAAGCGCCGCGCTACGGGCGACCGGCGCAGAACGCCTCTACACACACCAGACCGCGGCGATCAACGCGGCGCTCGACGGGCAGAACGTGGTCATCGCCACCTCTACAGCCAGCGGCAAGACCCTCTGCTTCAACACGCCGGTGCTGGAGGCGTTGGCGCGTGATCCGCTGGCGCGGGCGCTCTATCTCTACCCCACGAAGGCGTTGGCGCAGGATCAGTTGGGCAAGTGGCAGGCGTTGGTCGCGGGGGCGGGCCGTGGCATCATCAACCCCGAGGCCGCGACCTACGATGGCGATACGCTGCAGAGCAGCCGCAGCCGCATCCGCAGGCATGTGCGCGTCCTGTTGACCAACCCCGACATGCTTCACGCTGGCATCTTGCCCAACCATCGGCTGTGGGCTGAGTTCTTCCGCCATCTCAGGTACGTGGTGATTGACGAAGCGCACACCTATCGCGGGGTGTTCGGCTCGCAGGTGGCGTGTGTGCTGCGCCGGCTGAGACGCGTGTGTGAGATGTATCAGGGGCCAGCGTGTCCTGGCGAAGCCAGGGGGGACGGAAGGCAGGCGGCAGGGGTCGTCTTCATCGCTGCCTCGGCCACTATCGCCAATCCTGCGGAGCATTTCGAGCTGTTGACCGGACTGCAGGCGACGGTGGTGCGCGATGATGGCTCGCCGCACGGCCCGCGCACCTTCGCCCTCTGGAATCCGCCCTTCCTGGATCGGGCGCACACGGCCCGGCGGAGCGCCAACCGGGAAGCCACGGACCTCTTCACCGCGCTGGCGGCCGGCCGGGTGCGCACGATTGTGTTTGCCCGCGCGCGCGTCGTCGCCGAGCTGCTGCTGCGTTATGGCCGCGAGCAATTGCGCCGGGTCGCGCCAGAGCTGGTCGAACGGGTCGCGGCCTATCGCGCGGGCTACCTGCCGGCCGAGCGCCGGCGCATCGAACGCGAGCTGTTCAGCGGCAAGTTGGTGGGGGTGATCGCCACGACTGCCCTCGAGCTGGGCATTGACGTGGGCGGCCTGGACGCGGCTGTGCTGGTCGGCTACCCCGGCACGGTGGCGAGCCTCTGGCAGCAGGCTGGCCGCGCCGGCCGGGGCGAAGACCCCGCGCTGACGGTGCTGATCGGCCTGGATAATCCACTCGATCAGTACTACATGCGCCACCCCGCGGACCTGTTCGGCCGGTCGCACGAGAACGCCCTGCTCGACCCGGACAACGTCTATCTCTTGCAGCGCCATCTGCCATGCGCGGCGCACGAAGTCCCGCTCACCGTTGGGCAAGATGCCATCTTGCCCAACGCGGCCAGAGACGATGAGGCGCTCTTCGGGCCGGGCTTCGTGGACGCGATGATCGCACTGGAAAACCAGGGGCTGGTGCGTTACGTGTCGCCTGGGCCGGAGATGGGAGGCCAGCGTTGGGTCTACACCGGCCGCGACTATCCGGCCCAAGAGGTGGGGCTGCGCGATGTGGCCGGCGACCGCTTCGCCATCCTCAACGCCGCGGACGACTATCGCACCCTGGAAGAGCTCAGCGCCAGCTCTGCGCCGTTTCGCGTCCATCCCGGCGCGATCTACCTGCACCAGGGCGAGTCGTACCTGGTGACCGAGTACAACCACGACCTGCGCCATGCGATCGTGACGCCGGTCAACGTTGGCTACTATACTCAGCCGCGTGAACTCAACGATGTGCGCATCGTGCGGTCGTTGCGCCACCGGCGCCTGCCGACCACGACCGCCTATCTGGGCAGAGTGCGAGTGCGCAGCCAGGTGATCGGCTTCCGCAAGCTGCAGCAATTCAGTCCGCAGACGGGCGTCTTCGATGAGACGGTGTTGGGCGATGCCGCGCTGGAGATGCCGTTGGTCGAGTATGAGACGGTCGCGCTGTGGTGGGATTTGCCGCCTGGATCGGCCGCTGAGATCGCCAGGCGCGGGGTGAATTTCCTGGGCGGCATCCATGCCATCGAGCACGCAGGCATCGGCATTCTACCGCTGTTTGCCATGTGCGATCGCTGGGACATCGGCGGGTTGAGCACGCCCAGCCACCCCGACACCGACGCGGCGCAGATCTTCATCTACGATGGCTTTCCCGGCGGGGTTGGGATCGCGGAGAAGGGGTTCGAGTTGCTGCCGGAGCTGTGGCAGGCGACCCTGGATGTGATTCAGAACTGTCCCTGCGCCGACGGCTGTCCAAGCTGCATCCAAAGCCCCAAGTGCGGGAACTTCAACGAGCCGCTGGACAAGGCCGCGGCCATTACGATCCTCCGGGCGCTGCTCGGTCGAAAGGGGTAGACCTTGCGTCGCTTCATCTTGACTTCGGCGATCATCGCGGGTTCGTTGGCGATCGCTGCTGGGCTGGCGCTCGGCGTCGTGATCCAGGCGTTTCGGCTGCTTGACCGCGGGGGCGGCGCGCTCGCCGCGCTGCGGACCGACATCACTGCCCTGACGTTGGCGCTGTTGGGGCTGGGCTACGGCCTGGCGTGGGTCGTGATCGGTTGGCGCGGGCTGGCCGGCGGGGAGGGAGCCGCTTTCTCGTTGGGCGGGTGGGGTTGGTGGCTGGCCGCAACCATCGGTGTGCTCATCGCCGGCCAGGTCGCGTTCTCGGCGCGGCTGAGCGGCATCACGCCCTATCTGCACATCGCGGCCGGCGCGCTGCCGCCGCTGCTCTTCCTGGCGGCGGCGCTGAACGCGGCGCACAGCCGAGCAGGAAACGTCTCGGCGCGGCCCGCGGTCGGCAGCCTGGCCTGGGGCGGATTGGGCGGCGTGACGATCGCATTGGCGCTGGAGGTCATCCTCATCGCCGGCGCCCTGCTCGTGCTTTCGTTGTGGATCAATGCGACGCGCCCAGATCTGCTCGAACAACTGCGCTCCTTCGCACTGCGTTGGCAACGGAGCGCCGCGACAAGCGCCGATCTGTCTGAAGTTGCGCCGCTGCTCACGTCGCCGGCCGTCGTCGTGACCGTGCTCGGCTTCATCGCGATCATTGTGCCGCTGGTCGAGGAACTCAGCAAGACGTTGGCTGTGCCGTTGGTCGCCTTGACCGGCCGCCGCCTGACGCGGCTCGACGGGCTGTTGTTGGGGGTCGCGGCCGGCGCGGGCTTCACCATGTTCGAGGGCATCTTGAGCGGCGCAGCCGGTCTGGCGTTGACGACTACGGATGCCTGGGCCGTGCTCATGCTGGCGCGCGGCGGCACGGCCGTGATCCATTGCCTGGCGTCGGGGCTGGCCGGGCTGGGCTGGCAGGCGATCATCGTCGAGAGGCGCTGGCCACGCGGGCTGGGCCTGGCGCTTTGCGCGGTGGGGCTGCACGGCGCATGGAACCTGTCAGCCGGGGGCGTCACACTGGCGGGGCTGCGTGCGCTCATTCCGGCCGCCACACCGCTGTCGCAAGGCCTCGCGGGGCTGCTGAGCTTGCTGCTGATCTCGCTGCTGGCCGCGCTGTGGCTCGGCAGCGTGGTCGCCTTGCCGCTGATCGCCCGCAGCCAGGCAGCCCACAGTCCCGCGCGCGAGCTGCTTGCGGCCAGCAGTCTTGCCCTCCCCGCGGACGAGATGGATCAGACAGAGGAGGGAACCGACCTGCCTGTAGAGCCGTCTACCGAAGGGTGGGCTGGCACAGAGCCGTCTACGGAGGGATGAGACGACGCAGAATGCGACGGAAGGAGGCGACGCATGATGCAACGTGTCTTGGTGTCGTTGGTGATGTTAGTTGGTCTGGCTGAGTTGGGCGGCGTCGCCGGCTATCCGTATCGCAAACTGGGCGATTCGATCAGTTGGAGCGGAAGACTGCGCGGCAACGCCTATCTGGACATGACAACGCGTGTGGTCGTCTATGCCGACGACTTCATCCAGGTTGCGGGACTGGCCGTGATCGGGCTGACAGAATAGGTGGCCCATCAGACATGATCATTCTGTCGCACTTTCAGGCTCGTGTGCTGCTGAAGCGCCGGGGATCAGCCGGCTCAATGGTCGCGGTGACGCCCGACCTGGGGCTGACGATGATCTCGGTCGGCGTCGAAGCCACGGGCGTCCTGTTCCCTTCGGCCGGCCGGCTGAGCTGGGAAGCGATCGAGGAGATCGCGGGGGCCGAGAACAACTGCTTTGTGGTCGAAGGCGGCGACGTCCGCAAGATCATCTTCTTCTCCGAGTTGACCAACCGGTCCTACAGCCTGATGCCGACCGCGGGGGCGCCAACGATGCTGATGTCGGGCGTGCCGATGCATCGCATCAAAGGGACTACGCCGGACCAGGACACTGCGGCGAAAATCCGCACGCTTACCCCCATCGCCGGCCGCGTGCTGGACACTGCGACCGGGTTGGGCTACACGGCGATCGCCGCGGCGAGACACGCAGATGCGGTAACGACGATCGAGCTGGATCCCACCGCGCTGGAGGTGGCGCGGCTGAATCCCTGGTCGCAGGCGCTGTTCTCCGATCCCAAGATCGAGCAGTTGATCGGCGACAGCAGCGAAGTGATCGCGACCTTCGCAGACGAGATGTTCGCGGCCATCATCCACGATCCGCCCCGGTTCGCCCTGCAAGGCGATCTGTACAGCGCGGGGTTCTATCGGGACGCGCATCGCGTGTTGCAGCGGGGCGGCCGGCTGTTTCACTACATCGGAGACCCGGAGAGCCGATCGGGCGCGGGCGTGACGCGCGGAGTCGTGGAGCGCCTCAAGGCCGCGGGTTTTCGCAGAGTCGAGCGCCGACCAGAAGCGTTCGGCGTATTAGCCCGCAAATAGGAGGAACAAGAGATGATGCCCAGCGTCGAACCCGGCATCAAAGTGGCAGTGCAAGCCTCGCCGGAACCGAGCGAGGAGGAGTTGGCGCTCATCCAGCAGATGGGCGTCGAATGGGTCGTTCTGTGGACCGATGCGTCGAAGGCCGGCTACGAATACTTCGTCAGCCGGCGCAAGCTGTTCGAGAGCCGCGGCATCCGGGTCTATGGCTTCGGCAATCGCGACGTGCACAACCAGGATGCCATCGTGTTGAACCTGGAGGGCCGCGACGCGAAGGTGGCGCAGTACAAGCAGCATCTGCGCAACCTGGGTCGCGCGGGCATCCCCTACACCACTTATGCGCACATGGCCAACGGCATCTGGAGCACCGCGCGCGAGGCGACGCGCGGCGGCGCCCCGGCGCGGGCGTTCGACGTGGACAAGGCCGCCGAAGGCCACTGGTTCAACGAACGCTACCCGATGCCGCTTTCGCACGGCCGGCGCTACAGCCAGGAGGAGATTTGGGCCAACTACGCGTCCTTCATCCGCGAAGCCGCGCCTGTGGCCGAGGAAGCCGGCGTCAGGATCGGCATCCATCCCGATGATCCGCCCTGGCCTGAGCTGGCCGGCATCCCGCGCTGCATCTTCAGCAGCTTCGACGGCTACCAGCGCGCGCTGGAGATGGCCGCCAGCCCGAATGTGGGCGTCTGCCTGTGCGTCGGATGTTGGCTGGAGGGCGGCCCGCTGATGGGCAAGGATGTGCTCGAGACGATCCACGCGTTCGGGAAGCAGAATAGGCTCTTCAAGGTGCACTTCCGCAACGTAGATCAACCGCTGCCGCATTTCGTCGAGACCTTCATTGACGCCGGCTACATGGACATGGCGAAGGTGATGCGGGCGCTGCGGGCGGTGGACTTCGACGGCGTGGTGATCGCAGATCACATCCCGCTGATGGGCGGCGATCCGCGCATCGGGATGGCGTATTCGATCGCGTATATGAAGGCGTTGGTCAGGTGGGCCAACGAGGGGTAGTTTCCGCAGTAACGTGGTGATTACCCATAAGTTCGGCATGTCACTGCGAGGAGCGTCGTTGGCGACGAAGCAGTCTCCCGCGCGGGCGAGATTGCTTCGCACAAACCGCTCGCAATGACGCTTCAGAAGATGTGGGTAATCACCACGCAGTAACAGATTGACTTCGCGCGCCTTTCAGCTATAATCGCGTTGATGTGAAAAGAGTTGTGCGCCATGAGTTTCATCGTCCGAACCGACGATCTCCCGATCTTCGAGGACTCCTCTGGCGGGCTGCGCATCGAGGGGTCTCGAGTCCTACTCGAGACGGTCATTCGCGCATTTCAAGACGGCGCAACGCCCGAGGCCATCGTGCAGCGTTACCCGACCGTCAACCTGGAGAATGCCTACACCGTGATCGCCTACTATCTACGCCATCGGCGAGAGGTAGATGAATATCTTGCCCGTCGTGAACAATCCGCACAACAGGTCAGGGAGCGGATCGAGCGGCATCAGCGCGATATGCGAGAAATCCGATCACGCCTGCTGGCGCAGGCGACTGTGTGAGCCGGTCGCATGTGGCGGCTGTCGAGCGACGAGAATACTACGTTGACAACTTGCAGTGCACAGGAGGAATGGGACGCTGCGGTATTGTACTTGCCGCTGTAGGATCTCATTCGATCAAGGAGCACGAAAATGACGAGAACCCGCTGGCAAAATCGCGTTGTCATCGCCCCAGATATCCATCATGGCGATCCATGTATCAAGGGGACGCGCATCCCTGTGGCGATGATCGTCGGAAGCCTGGCCGATGGCATGACGCCGGATGAGATTCGTGATGCGTACCCCCAACTACACCTGGAGGACATTCAGGCTGCGTTAGCCTATAGCGCCGACATAATGCGCCAGGAGATCCTGGCGCCGTTACCTGCATAGGAGTGGAGAGGTGCGCGTCAAGGTTGATGAGGACCTGCCGTCGGCTGCCGTTCGATTGCTGCGGGCAAGGGGCTACAACGCTGAAGGTGTTGTGGATGAGGGCATGGGTGGATGGAAAGACCCGGCTGTGTGGCAGGCCATCCAGGCCGAGCAGCGGTTTCTCATCACCGCAGACAAAGGGTTCGGCGACATCCGTCGCTATCCGCCTGGTACCCATCCGGGCATCCTGCTGCTGCGTCCTGACGAAGATGGTATCCGTCCCGTAGTAGAGCTTCTTGACTATCTTCTGACAGCGTACAACCTGAGCAAATTGAGCGCAACGGTGACGGTTGTAACCCCACGAGGGATTCGCATCCGCCGCGCTTGAGCCAGTGAAGACTTGATGTGTCCATCCAAACCGCCTACTCTGACATCGAACGGCTGGTCGGCCGCTTCAAGGGGCTGACCACCGCGGCGCGCCGTAGCTACAACGAGGACAACACCCGCAAAGACTTCATCCTGCCGCTTTTTCGCGCGCTGGAGTGGAATGTCGCGGACAGCGCCGAGGTAAGCGCGGAGGAAAGGGTGTCGCGCGGGTGGGTGGATTTCTCGTTCCGCATCGCCGGCGTGCCGCGCTTCTTCCTCGAGACCAAGCGGATCGCCGAAGGCCTGACCAGGCCCCAGTGGGTGCAGCAGGCCATGGACTACGCCTGGACCAAGGGCGTGACGTGGGCGCTGCTCTCCGATTTCGAGGGACTGCGAGTCTTCAACGCGGAGTGGAAGGAGTACGATCCGCTGGCCGCGCAGTTCATCGAGTTCGGCGTGGACACCTACCTGGCCGACTTCGAACGGCTTTGGTGGCTTTCGCGGCCCGAGATCGCCGTGGGAACCCTCGATCGGGAAGCGGAGAAGGTGGGCAAGAAGGCTCATCGCCAGCCGGTGGGCCAGCACCTGTTCGACGACCTCAAAGAATGGCGGCGCATCCTCTTCAGGAATCTGCACGCCTACAATCCGCAGTGGAGCGTTGGCGAGATTGACGAAGCTGTCTTGCGCATCATCAATCGCTTGATCTTCATCCGCACCGCTGAAGACCGCCAGGTGGAAGCGCGGCGCTTGCAGGCTTTGCTGCGCGAGTTGCGTGACCAGAAGCGCACAGGCCAACTGGTGGCGGAGCTCCGCAAGCTCTGGCGAGAGTTCGACGCCGTCTACGACTCTCACCTGTTCGAAATGCACCGCGCCGATATTCTCGATTGCGGCCCCTCTCCGTACGAAGTGCTGATCGAAGGGCTGTACGGCAAGCAATATCTGCTCTACAACTTCAACGCCATTGACGCGGATGTGCTGGGCACGGCTTACGAGCAATATCTGGGCCACGTGATCGCCGATCCAGAAGCCGCCGAGGTGGTGGCGAAGCGCGCCAGGCGCAAGGCGCAGGGCATCTTCTACACGCCGACCTTCGTGGTCAAGTACATCGTAAGGCAGACGTTGGGCCGCTACCTGGCGGAGCACGGCTATCACCCCAGCCGGCCCGTGCGGGTGCTCGACATGGCGTGCGGCTCCGGTTCGTTTCTGATCGAGGCGTTCGATGTGCTGGATCGCTATGTGGCGGAGATGCGCGGCGACCTCACCCCCCGGCCCCCTCTTCCGACGACGAAACCCATGTCGTCAGGAGAGGGGGAGCAGGATGTCTATGCCCACGCGCGGCAGATGGAGTTGCTGACGCAGTGCATCTACGGCGTGGACAAGGACGAACAGGCGGTGGCCGTGGCGCGGCTGAACCTGCTGCTGAAGGCGCTGCACACGCGCGACAGGCTGCCCCTGTTGGCGAACATCCGCTGCGGCGACAGCCTGATCTCTGGCGCGGCCGACGAGCTGGCGGCCGCGTTCGGCCCGGATTGGCGCAGCAAGCGACCGTTCAACTGGCAAGAGGAGTTTCCCGAAGTCTTTCCTCCTTCTCCCTTGCAGGGAGAGGGCCGGGGTGAGGGTCAGGTCGGGGCTGGAGGTGGGGGCTTCGATGTGATCGTCGGCAATCCGCCGTATGTGCGGCAGGAGACGCTGGGCGAGGCGTTCAAGGCTTATGTCGCTGGCCGGTATGCCACTCATGCGGGCGCGGCGGATCTTTACGTCTACTTCATCGAGCGGGCGATGCAACTGCTGAAGCCCGGCGGCTACTTCGGCTTCATCGTCGCCAACAAGTGGCTGCGCGCCAGCTATGGCAGACCGCTGCGCCAATGGCTGAAGGGCCAGCACATCGTCGAAATCGTGGACTTCGGCGACCTGCCCGTGTTCCAAAGCGCGACGACCTATCCGTGCATCCTCATCCTGTGCAAAGCCGCGCCCGCGTCCGCTTTTCGGGTCACGCAGGTCAAGTCGCTGGATTTCACCGATCTGGCGGAAGTTGTGCAGGCGCAAAGCTACCCGTTGGCGCAGGAGACGCTCGATGACGCCGGGTGGTCGCTTTCGCCCGATGCGACGCAGGCGATCCTCGACAAGATGCGCGCTGGCGGCGTTCCACTTGGGGAATATGTGGTGGGGCGAATCTACCGAGGTGTTGTCACTGGTCTGAATCAGGCATTTGTTGTTAGTGCAGCGATTCGAGATGCTTTGATTCGTTCTGATCCAAATAGCGAGCAACTCATCAAGCCGTGGCTGCTTGGCCGAGATGTGCGGCGATACGTGCCTGCCGTAAGCCACAGTCACCTGATCTATTCACCGTGGGAGTTGCAGGTAGATGACTATCCAGCAATCAAGGCTCATCTAGCGAACTGGGAACAGGAGCTTGCGATGAGGCCAGAAGTGCAAGCCGGGCGATACAACTGGTGGTGTATGTCGCGCTATGGCTCAGAGTTCGTCCACGAATATTCGATACCCAAAATCGTGGCGCCGGCAATCGTGCAGCGGGCATCCTTCACGTATGACGATCGCGGTCACTACTCTAACGACAAGACAGCGATTATTTGTCATCCCGAACCATTCTATTTATTGGGCATTCTGAACTCGACTACCTCTGACTTCTTTCTGCGATTGACTGCCTCGACCAAACAAGGCGGCTACTTCGAGCAGAAGCCAATATATCTCGCTCAAATTCCCGTTCCACATCTCGACCTGAGCAATTCAACCGACAAAGCGCGCCACGACCGCATCGTCGCGCTGGTGGACGAGATGTTGGTGTTGCAGCGCGACCTGGCCGCGGCCGAGCGGACGCTGGACGATGCGCGTCACGACCTGGCCCGGCGCATCGCGCGGGTAGATCGCGAGATTGATAGGCTGGTGTATGAGTTGTATGGGCTGACGGAGGAGGAGATCAGGATCGTAGAGGGCAGATAAACCCCTTGCTTTCTCCTGCCATTCGTATTAGAATGGAGGAAGAGGTGACGAACATGACGCGAAATTCCGTCCCACATTACCAAAGGGATACCTTCCGTTTCTACGCCTACAAGGCTGGCGAGGGACGCTATATCGCGCGTTGCCTGGATCTGTTGTTAATGGGCGAAGGCCAAACGTTAGAAGAGGCCATCGCAGAGCTGAATGACAGGACTTACGCAGTGGCGCCGAAAACCAGCCACGAATGACACGAATTGACACGAAAATGGGTTGACCAGGCGGCTGAATTCGTGAAATTCGTGCAATTCGTGGCTACTCCGCACGGCACTGCGTAACTCCTGTGAATGAGAATGTCCTGGGCTATCTGGAGTCAGTGCAGAGCCATGGGTGGGAGAAGGATCTCATTCCCCGCCCCTACGGCTGGCGTGTCTGGCTACATTACTACTGGCTGCTGGCGCTGCACACCTTGAAAGCCTGGTCGGGACACTATTTCTACGGCAGCGCTCGCGATACGGCCCGCAAGATCAATCTGCGGGCCGACGAATACCCGATTCCTCTCGCCGAATAGGGGAGTCAACCCCATGAAACCCCGACCACACTTCGACCACCCGCTTCACGAGTTGATCCAGAAGCGTTGGAGCCCGCGTGCGTTTGCCGGCCGGCCAGTGGAAGCCGAAAAGATCATAGCGCTCTTCGAGGCAGCGCGCTGGGCTGCTTCGGCCGTCAACGAGCAGCCGTGGCGTTTCATCTATGCCGCTCAGGAACAGGCCGATCGTTATGGCAAGCTGTTCGCGTGCCTGCACGAAGGCAACCAGGTGTGGGCCAGGATGGCGCCGGTGCTGATCCTGACGCTGGTCAAGACGCACCATGCGCGCAACGGCCGGCCCAACAAATACGCCTGGCACGATCTGGGCCTGGCCATCGGCAATCTGACCACCCAGGCGTCCGCGCTCGATCTCTACGTGCACCAGATGGGCGGCTTTTCGACCGATAAAGCGCGGGAGTTGTTCGACCTGCCGGCTGACATCGAGCCGGTGACCATGATCGCGGTCGGCTATCCTGGCGACCCGGAGGGGTTGCCCGATAACCTGAAAGAGCGTGAACTGGCGCAGCAACAGCGCAAGCCGCTGAAAGAGTTGATTTTGGAGTAAGAAAAGAGTGGACGTAGAAAAAGAACACCTGGATATCCTGCAGAATATCGAATTCGCGATTGTCAGCGTGCACAAGCGACAGCCGATGTTGGTAGATTTAGACGTCGACGCGGCGGTCAGCGCATTGGTTTCCCATTACCAGGCGCGCGCACAGGGTCGCGAAGCGCGGCCGGTCAGGCTCAACGAGCGCGCTCTGCAGGTCTACGAGATGGTGGAGACGATGTGCGAATGGCGCATGGGAAACGATGCGCGCGTATCGGAAGATATGCGGAAACGTGGCCCGAAGATCGCACCTGTCGCCGCTGACGTCATCGTCGCCTGTCTGAAGCGCATCCGCAAGTCGGTTCAGCGGTGGAACAAACAAGGCGGGCGTCAGGGCTATCTCACGTTTGTCCGGCAGTTTATCCGCTAAGGACGCGTCAAGAAACAAGTTACCGAGCTGGCTCGGTCGGAGACCGGCCAGAGCGGGAAGTTATTCTTTGACAAGCGCTAAGTTCTGCGTTGATCAGGAACCGCGTATGTGTGACCGCTGCAGCGGGGTGATGCGGCCGGCCGACCCGGAGCGAGTGCGCGCCATCCTCTTCGACTACGACGCAGACCCCGGCCGGTTCCTGGCCAACGTACAAGCGGTCGCGCAGTACGGTCTGGCCGGCGACGTCCATCAGGCTGTCGCCGAGCGGGCAGTCGAGGAGGCCGGCGGGCTGGCGCTCGATCTCGGCTGCGGCGAGGGCCGGCTGGTTCGAGAGCTGTGCAAGCGCGGGGTTTCTGTGATCGCCTATGATCTTTCGGCGACCATGCTTGCGGCCGTGCGCGGCGACCGGGTCCGCGGGGATGCGACGCGGCTGCCCTTTCGCGACCGCTCGTTCGGGGCCGTGGCCGCGCTCTACATGCTCTATCATCTGGCCGATCCGCGCGCGGCCATCGCGGAGAGCTATCGCGTCTTGCAGCCGGAGGGGCTCTTTGCGGCCTGTGCGCCCAGCCGCTACAACGATCCTGAGCTGGCCATGGCGCTGCCGCCGGCGTCGCCCAGCACGTTCGATGCGGAGAATGGACCGCAACTCGTGGCCGATTCCTTCGATGAAATCGAAGTGCAGTGCTGGGACGCGGCGCTCGTCCACCTGCCCGATCGGCCGGCGTTGGCGCTCTATTTGCGTGGGCGAGGGCTGTCAGAAGCAGAGATCGCGGACGCCGTAGACTGTATCGCAACGCCGCTCACGCTCACCAAGCGCGGGGCGTTGGTGTACGGCCGCAAAGCCGCTTGAGGAGAGGAGGTCCTATGGACATCGGCATACCCAAACAGAAACGCCCCTTCGACTACCGCGTCGGCTTGACGCCGATGGGGGTCGAGATCTTGACGCGGTTGGGCCATCGCGTCTACGTGGAACACGACGCGGGACAGGGGAGCGGCTTCGATGACGATCGCTACCAGCGTGCCGGCGGCCAGATCGTCTACTCGGCCGAGGAGGTCTACGGCCGCGGGCAACTGATCCTGGCCGTCTCCCGGCCGTTGGCTGCGGAATTCGACCTGTTGCAGGAGGGGCAGATCCTCTGCGGCTTCCTGCACCTGGCGGCCGCACACCCGGCCAAGATCGCGCTGCTGCTCGACCGCAAGATCACCGCGGTGGGGTACGAGACGATCCAGACCGAAGACGGCTATCTGCCCGTGCTGACCGCCATGAGTCAGATCGCGGGCCGGATGGCGGTCAGTGTCGCCGCCCACCTCCTGCAAAACAACGAGGGCGGTCACGGCATCCTGCTCGGCGGCGTGCCGGGTGTGCCGCCGGCCAATGTGGCCGTCTTGGGCGCCGGCACGGTGGGGTTGAACGCGGTCAAGATGTTCGAGGCGGCCGGCGCTCACGTCTCTGTGTTGGATACCGACATCCGCAAGCTCCAACTGCTCGAGGAGCGCGGCTCGGCCGCCCACACCATGGTCGCCTACGATTTCAACATCGCGCGCGTCGTCCAGCGCGCCGACGTGCTGGTGGGCGCGGTTCTGATCCCTGGCGCGCGCACGCCGATCGTCGTCACCCGGCAGATGGTGCGCACGATGAAACCGCGTTCGGTGATCATAGACATCTCGATTGACCAGGGCGGCTGCATCGAAACCAGCCGGCCGACCACCTATCAGAATCCCACCTATGTCGAGGAAGGCGTGATCCATTACTGCGTGCCCAACATGACCGGCGTGCTGGCGCGCACCACCACGCACGCGTTCAACAACGCGGCCTGGCCCTACATCCGCGAGATCGCCCAGAAGGGCCTGGCCCGCGCGCTGGAAACCAACCCGGCGTTGCGTCTGGGCCTGAACACCCACGACGGCGAAATCGTCCATCCCGCGTTGCGCGAATCGCTTCAAGCCTCCTCGGAGGCGTTAGCCGACAAGGATTGGGGAGGCGGCGTATGAATTGGCGCGATGTCTATCACCGGAAACTCTGTTCGGCCGACGCCGCGGTGCAGGCGATCCAGTCGCGGCAGCGCGTCTTCATGACGGGCAACTGCTCTGTGCCGAAGGAGTTGCTGGCCGCGCTGGTGCGCCGTGCGCCCGACCTGCAGGATGTGGAGATCGTCCAAGTGTTGACCATCGGCCCGGCCGACTACGTGGCGCCCGAGATGGCCGGTCACATCCGCGTCAACTCTCTCTTCATCAGCGCCAACGTCCGCAAAGCGGTCAACGAGGGCCGCGCGGACTTCACGCCGATCCTGCTGAGCCAAATCCCCCGCGCGCTGCGCGATCCCGATCTGCTTCTCCTGGATGTCGCAATGATTCACTGCTCGCCGCCCGACGAGCACGGTTTCTGCACCTTCGGGGTGGAGGTGGGGCTGACCAAGCCGGCCGCGGAAGCCGCCAGGATCGTCATCGCCGAGGTCAACGACCGGATGCCGCGCTCGCTGGGCGATAGCTTCATCCATGTCTCCAAGCTGACGCACATCGTGCCGGTCAGCTATCCCATCGTCGAGGTGCCCATGGGTTCGCCGGGCGAAGTGCAGAAACAGATCGCCAGCCACATCGCGGACCTGATCCCCGATGGCGCGACCATGCAGATGGGCATCGGTGAAATCCCGGATGCGGTGCTGCTCTATCTGAAGGACAAGCGCGACCTGGGCGTCCACACCGAGCTGTTCTCGGACGGGGTGATTGATCTGATCGAAACGGGTGTGGTGACCAACGCAGCCAAGACGCTCCACCGCGGCAAGATCATCTCAGGTTTTGCGCTGGGGTCGCAGCGGCTCTACGACTTCATGGACAACAACCCGCTGTTCGAGTTTCATCCGCAGGACTACATCAACGACCCGTTCATCATCGCGCAGAACGCGAAGCAGATCTCGATCAACTCGGCGCTGGAGATTGACCTGACCGGCCAGGTGTGCGCGGACTCGATGGGGACGATCTTCTACAGCGGGGTCGGGGGACAGCTCGATTTCGTATACGGCGCGTTGCGCTCGCCGGGCGGCCTGCCGATCATCGCCATGCCGGCCACCGCCAGAGATGGCGCGATCAGCCGGATCACGCCCACGCTGAAGTTGGGGGCCGGTGTGGTGACCACGCGCAACCACGTGCATACTGTGGTGACGGAATACGGCGTGGCGCGCCTTTTCGGCAAGAGCATCCGCCAGCGCGTGCACGAGCTGGTCAATGTGGCCGCGCCGCAGTTTCGCGAGGAATTGCTGCACTTCGCCAGGGCGCAGCACTGGATCTGAGGCGTGATGGACCGACAGACCGTTGAGACCATCAAGACCGTGAAGATCTAGTTGCTCTGATAGATCGTTTCGATTTCGCGTAGCACGGCCGGCAAATCGGGGGGCTGGGCGGGAATGGCATTCGCCTGCCCCGCGATGTGTTTATGGTAGGGAAAGTGGGGCAGACCGGGGAAGTGCGGAGTATCATCACAATCGGCGACGCGGCTACAGCGTCGAGCAGCGAACGCAGATATCGGTCAATCAATCTGCGCCTCGTGCAGCGCGCGGTATTGGCTTTCGAGTAGGCAGAGCATACCGACTTCCATCCGCCAGTCTGTGAACGTAAGCGTTTCTTCCAGTTCACCAGAATTCGGTCGTCGTTCAAACTCGGCGGAGGTCATACCGAATTGCCGCTCGAAATCAGCCAATCGCTGCTGCGTTTTTTGCAGCCCGAATGCGATCATCCGCTTCTCGCCTTCCATGGCCGATTGTAGAACCGGTCTTAGCGCAGCTTTGTGATTGGTTCTGATGGTCAACTGCTCTAACACTGCTTATCTCCTGGTCTCTCTGCACTGAAAATCGCCCACCAAGTGCCAGGCGCTTCCATGCCTGGCACGGAGCCCCTGCACATCCACGTCGTTCTCCGAGCCATAGCATACAACGCCCGTCACCGAATGTCAACTGATTCGCAGCTCGGCTGGCCCAACTATCCCCGCTGTGCGATCGGCGTCCACGGCGTTTGATGTTTGCCCGTGTAATTCGCCAGCGGCCTGATCAAGCGGTTATCGGCCTGCTGTTCGTAGACGTGCGCGGTCCAACCGACAATGCGGCTCATGGCGAACATGCAGGTGAACGAATCCACCGGGATGCCGATGGCATAGAGCAACGGCGCTGAATAGAAGTCTACGTTGGCGCTCAGGTTGCGCTGCTGAAAATAGGGGTCCTCGGCAGCGATGCGTTCCAGCTTGCGCGCGATGTCGAACCACTGGCGCTCGCCAGTCGCCTCCACCATCATCTCCACGTTCTTCATCAGCGGCGCCGCGCGCGGATCACGCACCTTATAGACGCGATGGCCGATGCCCATCACGCGCTTCCCTTCGCTGCGGCTCTTGCGGAACCACGGCTCGACGTTGGCCAAAGAGCCGATCTCCAGGAACTGCACCATCGCCTCTTGCACCGCCGCGCCGTGCGCTGGTCCCTTCAGCGCGCCCAGGGCGCCGGTGATCGCCGAATGCAGCTCGGACCCGGTGGAGGCGATGACGCGCGCCGTGAAGGTGGATGCGTTGAGCTCGTGCTCGGCCAGCAGCAGCAGATACTGATCCAACGCCCGCGCGGCCAGCGGCTCGGGGTCCTCGCCCGTCAGCATCCAGAGGAAGTTGGCCGCATGATCCAGGTCCATGCGCGGCTTGATCGGCTCTTCCCCACGGCGAATGCGTTCGTACCCGGCCACCACGCCGGAAATCTGACCCAACAGACGGCACGCCTTGTGCTGGTGCGCGATGGCCGTGTTCTCCTCTGATTCGGGGTCGTAGTGGGCCAGCATCGAGACCGCGGAGCGCATCACTGCCATCGGATCGGCGTTCTTTGGCATGTTGCGCAGCGCCGCGATGATCTCCGGGGGCATGAAACGACAGGCGCGCGCCTGCGCTTTCATGGCCTGCAGTCCGTTGGCCGTGGGCAGGCGACCGTTCCACAACAGATAGGCCGTCTCCTCGAAAGTGCTGTGCTCGGCCAACACGCGAATGTCGTAGCCCCAGTATTCCAGGACGCCCTCCGCGCCATCCACGAAGCTGACGTTGCTATCGGCGACCACGATGCCGGCCAGACCCTTGTCGGCCGCGGCCTGTACTGCTTCAGCGCCCGCAGCAGCGGGACGTGTCGTGTTGCTCATTGGTAATCCCCCTCGTATGACTTTATCCTATAGCAAGTCAGATAAAGATTCGGGATTCGCAATCCGGTATAGAGGCTTCAGCCGGTTCTTCTGGGCAGCGAGGGCCACCGGCTAAAGCCTCGAGTCCAGAAGATTATCTGAACATCTGTAGCATACGCCAGGAACGGCGAGCTATCTGTAAGATGCGCTTCGGATTTGCGTTGTTGCAGTTCTTTGACATCCCAACCGCCTTGCACTAGAATCCCTCTCATCTTACACCGAAAGAGGGTTCGTACACTGCATGAGCGAATTGCTGAAGGACAATCGTCGTCTGCTCTCATACATCATCGTCTCCAATCTCCTGATGAGCTTCGGCTTTCAGGTCTGGCAGGCGCTTTTCAACAACTACGCAGTCGAGGAGATGAGCATTGGCCCGGCGGCCGTGGGGCTGGTGCAGGCAGTGCGCGAGGTCCCCGGCCTGCTCTCGTTCCTGCTCGGCGTGCTGGCGCTGGTGCTGTCGGAAGTGCGCATCATGGCCCTGAGCACGATCTTGCTGGGGGCCGGCATCGTGCTGACCGGCGGCGCGACGAATCTGACGCTATTGCTGGTCAGCACCCTGGTGATGAGCACCGGCTTTCATTTCTTCACGCCGGGCAGCAGCGCGCTGGTCTTGATGGCCGTCAAACAAGACCAGACCCCGCGCATCCTGGGACAGTTGGCCAGCCTCGGCTCGATCGCGGCGCTGGCTGCCACCGCGGTCGTCTATCTTCTGGCCGGCGGGTGGGGCTATCGTACCCTCTTTGTCGTGGTCGGCGCGGTGGTGCTGGTGGGCGGGATGGTGTTGTGGCCGCTCGGTCCGCGCGGAGAGGGGCTGCCGGTCAGACGCCGCGTCGTGCTGCGCCGGCGCTATTGGCTCTATTATGCGCTCGCCTTTCTGATGGGCAGCCGGCGGCACATCTTCACGACCTTCGCCATCTACCTGCTGGTGCGCGAACATGGGATCAGCGTACAGACGACCGCGGTGCTCTTCCTGATCAACAGCCTGGTGAACATCTACACCCTGCGCGCCGCGGGCCAATTGGTCGGCCGGTTTGGCGAGCGCCGCATCCTGAGCCTCGCGTTCATCTCGCTGGCGGTCATTTTCGTGGGCTATGCCTACGTCACCTATCTGCCCATCCTTTTTGTCCTGTTCGTCCTGGACAACATCCTGTTCGGCGCCGGCCTGGCCGTGACCACTTACTTCCAGAAGATCGCCATCTCGAAGGACGAAATCACCGGCAATGTCTCGGTCGAGCAGGCCATCAACCACATCTCGGCGGTGGTCGTGCCGCTCATCGGCGGGCTGGCGTGGGAGACGTTCGGCACGCAAGCGCCGTTCCTGGCGGGCGTGCTCATCGTGCTGGCGGCGCTCGGGCTGGTGCAAATGATGCGCGTGCCGCCGCCAGAGGCAGTCGCGGTGGAGCCTGCTCTGCCGTGATCGGCGGCGTGTGCTGAGGCCGCGGCTGCGGCTGGCTACTGCCAGCCCACCAGCGGCAGGAACGCCCGCGGCCGGGCTGCAGGCAAGGCCGAAGCCGCCCAGGGGCCGAGCAGCCCGCCGTGCACCGATTCCTCCAGCCAGTACCAGTAGTCGTAGCCGGGCTTGATCGCTTCGTCAGCGAAACGGCTGCGGCCCGCGGCGTCCGCGACGACCGGCGCCAACGTCAGACGCAGAGCGCCAGAGCCTTTGGCGTTTTCCCCACGCCACACGTGAAATGCTCCGCCTGCTTCCCCTTCCCACGTCAGCACGATGCGCCCCGGTTCGGTCTCAATCGCCAGCCCGCGCAGCCCGGTCGCGGTTGGCCGGGCGTAGCCGAAATCCAGGGTCAGGTCTTGCCGGGCTGTGAGCGTCAAGACCGCGGTCTTCGCGCCGGACGTACGTTGATAGCCATAGAAGCCTAGCGGGACCGTCACCGTGTAGACGCCGGGAAGCAGGCTGTCCGCCAGGTAGCGGCCGTCGGAAGCCGAGAGGACGGTGAAATCCACCGCCGCGCCGCCGATGGCGACGCCGGTGATCCGCACTGGAACCCCGCCGATGCCGGTCGTCTCACCCGCATCCTGCTGGCCGTTCTGGTTGTCGTCAACGTAGATGAAATCGCCGAGCTGAACATGGAGCAACTCGCCGAAGTCGTTGCCCGTCGCTGCGCCGGCGGGACCGACGAAGGCCAAAGCTACGCTCCGCACGTCAGGGGTCGTGGACTGGTGACCCGAGGGTTGCGTTTCGACCACCAGGTAGCGGCCGGGGGGGAGATCGGTGAAGGCGTAGCGCCCTGTCGCATCGGTGCGCACGCAGTCCAGCTCTGCGTCGCCGGGTCCCAAACGGCCATCGCCGTCGGCATCGCGGTAGAGACACACCTTCACGCCCGCCAGTCCGGTTTCCTGCGCCCCATCCTGGCTTTTGCTGCGGTTCCAGTCGTAGAACACCGCGCCGGTGATGGCGCCGCGGCCGGCGTAGCCGAAATCGGCGGCAGTGTAATGATCCCCCACGACGACCGCGACCGGTTTCGGCAGCGGGCCGCTGGCCGATCCGGGCACGAAGAAGAAGCCGGTCAGCGCTGCGCTGGTCTCGTCAACGATCACCACGTAACACCCCGCCGCCGGGACAATGAAGTTGTACCAGCCGGCCGCGCCTGTCGAGGGGTTCTGCGCGGTCGTTTGCGTGGCCTGAAGGCTGCCTTCGACCGGATTGCCATCGCAGTTGGGATCGGTGAAGAGCCACATGCGCACATCGTTGATCCCTGGCTCGCCGCCGTCTTGCAGGCCATTGCCGTTGGCGTCGTTCCACACGAAATCGCCGATCACGGTCGCTGGCCGATTGCCGAAGCGGACGATGGCGTGCGCCGGGTAGCCGAGCGCGACATCTTGTTGGAGCGGTGTGGTGTTGATGTAGCCGGGATGATCGTCCAGCCGCTCGATGACCCGGTAGAGGCCGGCCGCCAACTGCGTGAACGCCAGCCGGCCGTCGCTCCCTGTGGCGCCCCCGCGATGCTGCGCCCAGTCTTCGCCCGTCCACCTCAGGAGCGCGAACTGCCAGCCCGGCAGGGGCGGCTCACTATCTTCATCCCAGATCGCATCCCCATCCACGTCCAGGAACTTGATCACTTCGATGATGGCGTGGCGAGCGTTGCCGAAGTGCGCCTGCCACTGCAGCCACGGGTCTGCATCGGCGCGTGGCCGGCTCTGACTGAGCGGAGTCCGATTGGTCCATCCCTCCTGGAGTGTTTCGGTCAGGGTGTACACGCCGGCGCCGGCGATCGCGTTGTAGAAGTATGCGTGGCCGGTCGCATCCGTGGTCGCGGTGAGCTGGGCCGTCGCGCCGCCGGCGAGCACGGTCAGCGTGAAGCGCCAACCGGCCAGATCGGGCTCGCCCTCCTGCTGCACGCCGTCGAAGTTGGCGTCCTCGAACTTGTGCGCGATGATCAGATTGTCGGCCAGGACCCAGCGATGCGACGCCTGCGCTGTCACGGTTACTTCGACATTCTGGCCCAACACCAGGCGCTGCCAACTGTCGGCCGCCTGTTCATCGGACAGGCGAGAACCGGCCGGCAGCGCCAGCGTCGTCGTAGCAGTGATCGTCGCCGAGCCGGCCGTGTCGCTGCGGAGCGTGAAGTAAGCTTTTCCGCTCGCGTCCGTGATCCCGGCCGTCGAGGTCAAGACGCCGAAAGTCGAACCGACGCTAACCACGTAGCCCGCAAGCGGATAGCCGCCCTTGGTCAGGCTCACGCTGAATGGAAAGGCATCCTGTCCGGGCAGGAAGCTGACGCCGGTCGCCGGCTCGATCGCAATCTGCACGTTGCCCGGCAGATACTCTGGCGGCGGCGCGGCAGGGATGGCTGCCAGGATGGCGTTGTGGGCGTTGCGCACGGCCGCATCCCAGGCGCTGTTGTAGAGGGTCGGATCGGCCTGATCGAGAGCCCAGCCGTCGGCGAAGTACCAGACCGCCGCCTGCCGGGCCGCCTGTTGCACGGCATCGCCTTCGTGCGGGGGGTAGTGAGTCACCAGCCAGGCTACCTGCCAGGCTGAGAAGAACGTGCTGTCCAGGCAGTAGGAGCGGTTGTACGGCCGTGGGTGATAGATGTCGGTGCAGAATGCATAGGCGACGTTGCCGCCGCCGAAATCGAGCCGGGCCAGCGGCGTGTCCAGGATCTTTCTCTGGCCGCTCTTCTGCAGATTGACCGAGATCGAGACCCCTTCGGGGCTGTTGGCCGTGGGGTTGACCCAAGAGGCGGTTGCGCAGACCGGGCCGCCCACCGGTCCGGCCAGGGCGAGATCAGCGAGGCGGGGCAGCCCGGCCGCGATCTGGCCTGTGCTGGGGCCAGGTTGGGGAGGGGGTGTGTCGGCGGCCATCGCCTGGGCCGGCGCGTGGGCGAGGAGCCAAACGAACAACAGTGCCAGGAGACTGACAAGGGCGAGCGCGGCGCGATGCACGCCGGCATCGCACTTTCGGCCGCCGGTCGCGAGCTCCCTCCGGTTGGCGGAACAATCCATTCGCACAGACATAGAGCGCGCTCCTTTCCCAGGCCAGACCTGTTTCCCCGAGACGGGCAAGATCACGGTTCGGCCCCGATTCTACTCGGCGGTGACGTATCAACAGCGTAGAATAGCCGGTGGTCGCCCACTCTCAGCCGACACGCGCGGGCGCGTTCAACGCCTCCGGGCGCTGGATGGGAATTCCCCTTGGCGGTCCAATCTTACCGCCCGTCACGGCATTTGTCAATGCGGTTTCGGGACAGAATAGGGGTAGAGACCTGTTCGTTTCCAGTACGGCGCGCCCTACGGGTCTTGTTCGCCTCGCAAACCTGACAGGTCTACTCTGTGGCGACGAACACCGGCGTGACCGTGACGCCGGTCTCTGCGTCCCTGTAGCGCGCCTCGTACTTCTGCCGGTTGGCGTCATCCACCCGCTCCACGAAGAAGGCCAGCGTGATCTCGCTCAACCCCAACTGCCGGCCGTAGGCCGCGGCCTGGCGCAGCGCCTCACGGTACTCGAACTCGTCTGCATAGCTCTTGACCTCGAGCGCGTGCATCCGCCCCGCATACCTGATGAGAATGTCTACCTTGCCGTTACCGGTCGGAAACTCGGGGTAGACCTGCGCGTCCCGACGCCCCATGAAGCGTGACAGATAGGTGAACAGGTTGAAGTGATAGACCGCCTCGTAGATGCGCAGGTCGGCCCGCCGCGGCGCATCCTTGAGGAGCCAGGAGCGGTTCTGCCGCAGGTAACGCTCGTAGCGCCGCAGCAGGTTGCGCACGTCCAGGTTGTCCTCGGTGATGGTGTCGCTGAGGTCCTCGAACGGGTCGTAGAGCCGGCCGCCCTCGCGGAACAGCTCCCCTGCAAAGTGACTGAACAAACGCTTCTGCACGAACGGACAAGGGAATCTGACCTGAGGGACAGTGGCCGAATCCCATTCCCAATCCACTACCCCGTTCAAGTAGAGGTAGTTCAGGATCGGGTCGTCGTACTTGAAGGCGACCGGCTCATCGGTGCGGAACATGTCCAACACGTAGCCCTTGTACGGCTCCTGCCGCGCCTTGCTGAGAATGTTCAGGATGTTGTTGTTCGGCAGCACGGATGAGGCCGCGATGTAGACGTGCTCGAACGCCGCCATACCGATCGGTCGCGTGCGGTCGGGGTTGTAGGTCTCGGTCAGCAGCTCGCCGAACCAGCAGGTGAGACCAGGCTGGCCGCGCGTTTCGTAGAACAGCCGCTCGACCACGGCCGGCTCGACCGCCTGCCCGCTCTCCCGCGTGTACCAGTCGAACAACCCCTGCACCTCCGCGAAGGTCAGGTTGGGCACGTGCAGGCTGCGTTGGACGTTGAACGGCGAGCCGCGTGGATTCTCGACTCCCAGTACGGCCTGCACGCCGATCAGCGCGACCCCGTGCAACAGATAGCTCTTCTCGCCGGTAGGCCGGTCGGCCTCAGTCTGGCGGCGAATGTGGATGTTGCGGAAGACCCCCGCGATGCCGGCGATCGCCTCCTCAGTCAGCGCGTCGAACTCGTCCAGGATCAGGATAAGTGGTTTTTGCAGCAATTCGCGGCGGAAAAGCAGCTCGAGCTCTTTGATCTGGCGAATCTCATGCGGCGGCAAAGCCAGCGTATAGCTGAGCTCGCTGGCCAGTGACTGAGCGATCCCTGCCGCATCCTGTTCCAACTTCAAGTGCTCCAGGCCGAGATACACCACGTCGAACGCGGCATACTGCGGATCGTGACGCAGCCGTTGGAGCGCCTGCTGAATGATCCAGGTCTTGCCGCGCTGGCGGGGCGCCCAGACGGTGATGTAGTGCCCCCCCTGGGTCGGGTCTTCGCCCACCAAATCCGCCACCGCCCGTTCGATCAACGCCTGTCGCGGGGCATAGTAGTGCAGGCTGGTGCTGATCGGGCCATAAGATGAGAACTTGCGCATAGCTCGCTCCTTGCCGTGCTGGCAGGAAGCATTTTACTACAGATCGGACGGGGTGACAAGGAGGGTGGGGGCGGGGGAGTGTGGGGGTGTGGGAGTGTGGGAGTGAAAAGGGGACAGAGCGCACGCAAAGGCGCAAAGGGCGCAAGAGGGCGCATTCAAGGGTTGGGGGAGGCCTCGGGTAAGGATAACGCATCGAAGCGTCCGTTGACCCATGCCAGGCGGAGGTGCAGCAAATGATTGAAGCCCTCGTCGCTCCAGCGCATACCGACGCCTTTGAAGCGTTGCTGGATCAACCATGCCCGGCCGGCCAACCGCTCGCGATACAGACGCCAGAAGCCGCGGCCGCCATCGCTGACCCAGGCGACCAGGGGTGCGGTCAGCACGCCTTGCCGCAGGGCCTCCAGCCACAGACGCGGCGACAGGG
>Ga0194126_10001982_pt1 | contig 33586 bp, 32 predicted proteins | sample TA2KigC150mmetaG_FD_148641 | JGI IMG/M metagenome (GOLD analysis project Ga0194126, IMG submission 148641) | Freshwater microbial communities from Lake Tanganyika, Tanzania - TA2015035 Kigoma Deep Cast 150m | ecosystem: Environmental > Aquatic > Freshwater > Lake | place: Tanzania: Lake... | reverse complement strand
CCCCACATAGACGTAGATGCTGAGGTGCCTTTGTCTGCCTTTGCCGGGGATACTTTTAAACAAATACAACAACTAGCTCCTTTTGGAAGCGGCAATCCGTTACCTACTTTTGTCAGCCGTTGCGTTGAAATAGTTGACCAGCATCAGATTGGGAGCCAAGGTGAGCATTTGAAGCTGAAGCTGAGGCAAGAAGGTACAGTCTGGGATGCCATTGCCTTCAGATTCGGCAATTTAGCTCAAGAGATGACTACTTACCTGGATATCGCCTATAATCTAGATATAGACCGCTGGAACAGCGAAGAGAGGCTTCGACTTAAACTCCTCGATTTTGCTCCGTCTCACTGACTTCGCTGATGCTTGCTGTCGCCAGTTGCTTCACCCGATAACGCCACATCCTGATAATGAGCCAAGGCACTGTAACCACAAGTATTGCTATGCCAATCAGCTGAGCCTGTTGTATGCCGAAAAGGAAAGGCTCCCCTTCACGAACAAATCTTATGCTCAGGTCGCCAGCAGCATATAAGGCAAGGTAAATAAGGAAGCCCGAGCCCACTGGCTTGAGTCGGGTGCGTAATGACCAGATTATGGCAAACGCAATCAGGTTCCACAGCAGATGATAAATCTGCGTAGGATGGACAGCTTCATGTGGTCCATAACTGCCAGGATAGGTATAGATTACTCCCCAGGGCAATGAGGTAGGTAATCCATAGCAGCAACCGTTAAGGGTGCAGCCGACCCTGCCTATTGCCTGTCCCACAAGTGCTCCTGGAGCCGCTATATCACCTATTTGCCAGAAAGAAAGCTTTTTAACCCAGGCGTAAATCAATACTCCTAGTATGGCGCCGATAACTGCACCGTAAACAGTCAAACCTTCAAAATGGATAATCTGCTCCGGATGTGTCACATAATAATCCCACTTGTCAATGATATGAAAAAGTCTGGATACTGCTATACCGCCGATGATTGCCCATAGGCCGACATTATAAATGTGCTCAGTGGGCATACCAACCCTTCTTGCCTCAAGTAAAGAAATAGCGATTACTGCCACAATAGCCAGAACCACCATAATCCCATACCACCTCACTTCAAAAGCCCCTATACTAAAAGCAACCGGATTAATTCCTATGGTAAGCATTTTTCTCTCTCCTGCCTATGAAAAAATCGTCTCAACGAAGGCGTCAGCATCAAAAGGAGCTAAATCATCAAGCTGCTCGCCGGTCCCAATGTAAATTATGGGAATTTTCAATTCATCGCAAATCGCCAAAACTATTCCTCCCTTAGCTGTGCCATCAAGCTTAGCCAGCAAAATGCCATCCACACCCACAGCCTCAGTGAAATGCCTGGCTTGGGCCAGTCCATTCTGGCCAGTTGTAGCATCCATTACCAGCAACACCTCTTGAGGCATATCGTACTTACCAGCGACACGCTTAATCTTTTTAAGCTCCTCCATCAGGTTGAACTTGGTGTGAAGACGGCCAGCCGTATCAACTATAACTGCCTGAACTTGGCGGTTTTGAGCCGCTTGAATGGCATCGAAAACCACAGCTCCCGGGTCGCCGCCGGGCTGGTGAGCAACAACTTCCATTCCCACCCTCTCCCCCCAGCGCTTAAGCTGGTCAATAGCCGCGGCTCGAAAAGTATCGGCGGCAGCTAAAATGACCCTTTTCCCTTCGCTCTTAAAACAGTGAGCCAGCTTGGCAATGCTCGTTGTCTTGCCTGAACCGTTTACTCCGACCACCAAGATGATTTGTGGCTTGTCCTGATTAGAGACGCTTCTTGTTCCAGCATCAAATGCTAGCAGGTTCACCATCTCCTGCTTCAAAGCAGCGCGTATCTGTACGCCTTGGCTCAGCTTCTCTTCCTTTACTCGTTTCTTCACTTTTTCAATGAGCTTATTTGTAGTAGCCACACCAACATCCGCAGAGATGAGCAACTCCTCTAACTCATCCCAAACCTCATCTTCGACACTGGTTTGGTCGAAAAGACTAGCAATTTTACCAAACCAGCTCTCTCGGCTACGTTTTACAGCTTTCTTGGTTCTATCTAAAGAATCAGGCATTTTGTTCACCATATTACCCATCTCTGCACATCCGCAGAGCTAATGGTCGATTTCGTCGTGATGATGCTGCTCGCCGCCGAGAAACAGATGGGGATATACTATATCACTTACACAGCAGGGAATCCAAACAGCCAGAAACAGAAAGAAGAAGACGAAAGGCAACAATGGCAGCCAGTTTGCCACACCGAATGCGGTGAAATAGAACAGAGATGCCCACGTACTCAAAAATACATGTGCTGCATGCGGTAGTTTGGTTGTCGGACGCAGATAACCGATAGCAATACCCAAAAATGCTGGAGGATTTACCAGCCACCACTCCTCAATAAAAGGTAAATGAAATTCTATTCTAACTTTAAGCGATTCTCCGCCCAGATAAGGAATTATGGCGTCGCTTAATGTAGCAATGCCAATTGAACCTGTGTAACCGATTAAAATTGCCGCCCATAGTTTACCCGCACTATATCGCTTATACATCGCTGTGGTTACGATGGCACTGAACAGAACATGGGCTGGATGGAGGACGTAGAAAATAGTCTCGGAGATGCCGGAGGGGACATGGACAAAAATCACGATGACCATGATGACAATGCCGGAAATTGCTCCAGCAGCGGTGAAGGGGACATGTCTTGCCAGTTCAATTCCTATTCTTCTAAGCATGAGAATCGCCAAATAAGCCTGAAATCAAAACATCGCCGAAGCCATACATTCAGAGCAGATGCCGGAAAACTCAGAGAAGTGCTGCTCGGCTCGGAAACCAAATTCCTGAGCAATTGCATTTTCTTCTTCGCACAGTGCCTTGTCTGCATACTCACGAATAGCGCCACATTGACGACAAACCACGAAGCGGTGACATCCACCCCCTTCTCCAAGCGTACATTTCACGAATCCACCCACCAGCAACACCTTGTGAGCCAGATTGAGAGAGCAAAGAAGTTCGAGTACACGATAGATGGTTACGTGGTTAAGATATTCGCCTTTTCGGTGCAGAATCTCTTGTATGTCGTAAGGAGAGACAGGACTCTGCACCTCCGTCAAAACCTTGAGCACACGCTTTCTAGGTTCAGTTACCCTGTAGCCTCTGCTGTGTAAGACCTGGAGTGCACCATGAATCTGAGACATAGTCTCAATTTTACAATGTTTCTATTATAAATGCAACATTGTTGCATTAGCAATACGTCGTGTTATTGCGGGAAGTATCAAGCAGCTATGTTCGGAGAGATTCTTCCCGATAAATCGGGATAAATCGTGTTCAGGATAACAGGGGAAAACTAAGTCATCACTTGATGCCCAACAGTTTTTGCAGCAAAATCAGAGCTGCCTTTTTATCCAGAGGCTCGTTGTTGCTGCCGCACTTGGGCGACTGGATACAGCTAGGACAACCATCCTGACACGGACATCCCTCAATTGCCTGCAGAGTGGCTGACCATAACTCCTCTATCATCTCAAAGCCCTTCTCAGCAATGCCAATGCCACCGGGGTAAGCATCGTATATAAATATTTGTGCTCTCCCGGTGTCGGCATGGAAGGGAGTGGAGACACCACCGATGTCATTACGGTCGCACAGGGCAAATAGGGGCAACATGGCAATGGCTGCGTGCTCAGTAGCATGTAAACCACCAGCCAAATCAAGTCCGGCTTTAGCTATTTGTTCCTCAGCAGACTTGGGCAAGTCAAACCATAGTGCCTGAGTGACAAAACGCAGGGGTGGCAGGTCAAGAGGTTCATCACCGATAATCTCCTCAGTAAACTGCATCTTCTTCTTGAAACCAACCACAGTATTACTCACATCCACTTCTCCAAGGCAGACTTTTGTACCTGAACATCTTCTTTCACGTTCACTTTTCAGAATCCTGATATCAGTTAGTTCCTTGGTCTGGGTGTAATAGGGAACATCGGTCGGAGTTACGATAGCTACACGCTGCTCAATGTCAAGCTTTTCCACCAAATAGGATTCACCCTGATGAAGATAAATGGCCCCGGGATGTATCTGGAAAAAGGCGACACTGGCTTCGACCGTCTCCAACAATTCATAACCTCGAGAGGCATCAAAAACAGCGTAGTTCTTACCCGATGTAGACCTTATATTGATCTCCTGGGCTGGATGGGCGATTCTGGGAGAAAGATGCCAGCGTCCATCGCCTTTTCTAATCTTGCCCTCTGCCTCCAGCTCAGAGATTGCCATATCAAAGGCTTCACCGAAAAACGAGCTATCACCATCAGATAAAGGCTTCTCCCAGGCAGCACAAAGTAGATGAGGTTTCAAGATGTTAAGGTTTTCCGAATTTGTCAGTGCATTCTCAAAATTTTTGCCGAAAAAGTAATCAGGGTAACGCATAAAATACTGGTCAAGTGGATTGTCCTGAGCAATAAGGAAGCTCAGCGAGCTACCTCTACCCCTACCACTCCGCCCTGCCTGCTGCCACGTGCTAGCAATGCTTCCCGGATAGCCAACAAGCACAGTGGCTTCAAGGTCACCGATGTTAATCCCCAATTCCAAAGCAGTAGTAGCGACAACACCAAGGAGATGGCCGTTGAATAACTCCCGCTCGATTTGTCGCCGGTCCTCAGGAAGATAACCTGCACGATAAGGCTTAATCAGTCCAGCCAAAGAAGAGCCCAGTTGCTCCCGAGTATAAACATAAATGAGCTCAGTCAGCTTCCGGGTGCGGGTAAATACCAGACTACGGATACTACTCCGAATGAGTTCGGTAAAAAGCAAAGTGGCTTCGCTATTGGAGCTGTGCCGTCTCGTCCTGGCTTCGTCAATAAACGGCGGATTCCAGAAGATAAAAGACTTGCCACCGTGAGGTGAACCATCCTCGTCAATCACTTCAAAAAGCAGCCCGACGAGTCTTTCAGCATGCTCTTTCGTATTGGCAATAGTCGCTGAACAGCAGATAAACTGTGGATTAGAGCCATAGAAGGCACAGACACGACGCAGGCGGCGCATAATATTAGCTACGTGAGAACCGAAAACGCCACGATAAACATGAGCTTCATCTATCACCACATATTTCAAGTTACGAAACAAACGTGACCACGACTTGTGGTTGGGTAAAATGCCCAGATGAAGCATATCGGGATTGGTAAGCACAATTCTGGCTTTCCTTTTTATCTCAGCCCGTTCTGATTGTGGTGTATCGCCGTCAAAGGTGGCACAGTCACCAAAAGAGATAATGTCGGGGCAAGCTAGTTGGTTCAAGCTTCGTAGCTGGTCTTGGGCTAAAGCTTTCGTTGGGAAAAGATACAAAGCCCGGCTAGTGCGGTCGTCCAATATCGTTTCCAGAACCGCCAGGTTATAGCATAATGTCTTGCCGCTAGCGCTGGCAGTGGCTATCATCACATTTTTGCCACTGCGAGCTGCATCAATTGCCTGCGCCTGATGGATATACAGAGATGATATACCTAAGGATTCAAGGCGTGATTGAAGAGCGGAATGAAGAGACTTGCCTAGTTCGCCGAAGCCGGCATCACGAGGGGGGATATGCTGGATATGGACAACCTGTTCCTTATAGTCGGACAGTGTCGTGATGTGGTGGATGAAAGCGTCAACATACATTCAAGTCCACTAAATACAACTAATACTTCAGCAGAGACCAAAACGTCATTCTGAGCTTTTATTTTTATGTCATTCTGAGGGAGTAAAGCGAGCGAAGACTCTCCCATTTGAAGGGACATCAAAATTCATCCCGACAAATCGGGGAAAAATCAAAATGACAGGTAAAAATGCAAAAATTTAATTTTGTTCTTTACACGCGAACTGGTTTGAAGCCATATCCTTATCTTTGACTTTTGATTTGTCATTTTGCATTTCAATGTTTAATTTTTACATTTAATCCGAGGGCACCACATCGTCCTTCACATTCGGGAAGGACTTCCTCGCATGACAGGCAGCAGTTGCTCATCACTTTTTCTCTACGGGCCAGACAGAATCTCTATCTCGTGGTCAATGATTTCTAGCTCTGGATAGTTATTGGTGATAAAACTAATCACCTTGGATAGAATCTCATCCACATGCTGATTATGGTTGCTGACACAGGCTATGCCCAAAGTCACCAACTGCCATAAGTCCTGGTCATCCACCTCAGCAATGGAAATATTATATTGGTTTCGGAGTCGAGATATGATAGACTTGACCGTTCGCCGTTTTTCTTTCAGCGACCGACTCTCCAAAAGGTGAAGCTTTACCTTGCAAATACCAGCATTCATTTGTAAGAATAATTCGCAAATACCGTAGATTTCTCAAAAGTGAGAGCCCTCTCAGTGGGGAGACTACTGAGAGGGACATCAATTATCCTAACGACTTTGCCTTATCTCTGTATAACAAGCACTGCAATAAACCGGGCGGTCTTCTCTAGGTTCAAAAGGCACTTCGCATTCAGTGCCACATTTAGCACATGTCGCCGAATACATTTCCCGAGCTTGACCACGGCCCCGATAGCGACTCTGCCGCCTAGCTGACCGACAATCTGGGCATCGGCCCGGCTCGTTTTGCAGCCCCCGCGACTTATAAAACTCTTGTTCACCCACAGTAAAGGTGAAGCTACTGCCGCAGTCTCTGCAGGTTAAGGTCTTGTCCGCTAGAGCCATTTGCGCCTCCTTATTTAAAAGATACTTATGCCCTGTTTCTGTTGCGCTTCTTTACGGCTCAAGACCTCTATATACAGATTGCCGAGAAGGACATCCTCAGCAAATTGGTCTCCCCATTACAAGAGGATGCCGAACTAGGAAACGGCACCAGCCAGGTTTTGCATACGCCAACTAGTGTAGTTTATAATTATCAACCCGTCAAGTCTATGTAACAAAATAGTACTTGTCATTGCAAGTCCTTCCGCTGAAGGACGTGGCAATCTTGGTGGAGGGCATGGTGTTGAGATTGCCACGCGGAGTTTACCGTGAGCAATGTGAGATTCTTCGCTTCGCTCAGAATGACAGGGGCGAAGAGTTGTGACTCTTTAGGGTCGAGCCTAGCGAGGTTATCCCGCTTTGCGGGATGCGCTACATAGTAAACATCTCTCTAATGGAATATCGTGTCAAACATCGGTAAAAAGAGCGAGCGAGCGAGGTCAATAGCAAGCCTGGTAGCCAGCATCCTGATAGGGCTAACGCTGTTATTAGCAGGTAGTGGTAAGGCATTTGGATTCGGAGAGATGCCGGGACAGACCATGCAGTTCATCGGTGCAATTTTGCCAGATGCTTTTCTCACTCCAGGAGTGGCTCACTTTATTGGTGACATCTTTTTCCCCTATATTATCCCCTGGACAGAGTTAGCTTTAGGACTTCTCTTTATCTTGCGCGTCTGGCCGCGTCTGATTGCAGCTCTCAGCCTGCCACTCACTGTGGCTTTCATGGCAAATAACTCCTGGTACATTAGCCAAGGGAAGATGAAATTCACTTCCTGCGAATGCTTTGGCGTATGGGAAGAGATGTTCGGCACTCTGACACATGTGCAATCCCTTTCTATCGACATTGTACTTTTCGCCCTGGCATTAGTTATAATATTCATACATCCTGGCGGCTTCCTGTCTTCACCACCATGGCTGGAGAAGTTAGGGAAAAGAGTCGAGCGGCGAGCCAAGCCGACAACATGAAACGAGGGAAGTACAATTGAACAGGTCGCGATTTCATCATCGACTTAAGTGGGCAATTCTGCTAGTCACCATAGCGATGCTGCTAAGCAGCGCTTGCACGCTATTATCTCCGCCCCCGCCTCCCCCACCACCCCCACCACCAAACCAACCCCCCGTCATTGACTCTTTATCAGCCGAAAAAGAGGTGCCCACTTCATCAGAGTCGCAGATAACATGTAAAGCCACTGATGCTGATGGCGATATACTGAGCTATCAGTGGTCGGCTGATGGCGGGACCGTTAATGGGGAGGGCAACAGTATCATCTGGGTAGCGCCTGATATTCCTGGTGACTACACCATTAAGGTCGTGGTAACTGATGGAAAAGGTGGGGAGGCTACTAAGTCGATAACTATTACCGCCACAGCCAGGCCCAATCATCCCCCGGTCATTGTCAAACTGACAAGAGACGGAAATCCGCCAGACGATGAAAATCGAGCCAGAGAATGGACAACAATGACTCTTCAATGTATTGCCGAAGACCTGGATGGTGACAAGCTAAGTTACCTGTGGAGAGCCACAGGTGGCAAAATTACCGGAGAGGGAAACACGGTCGGATGGACTGCACCAGGCGTTACTGGTGAATATATAGTCACGGTCATTGTAACCGACGGTAGAGGTGGGCAGGTCGAGGAGTCAATAACGTTCAAAGTGCTTTGCTGCGGCCGTTGAACGGAAAGCTGTTCCACCGACTCGCTGTATACTGTCACAAAGGCACAAGCTTCACCCTACCCCATACTCCTATTTTGTCACCTTTGATTACAACTACACCGGCCAGTCCGTCTATAGCCCGAGCCTGCTCAATCGCCGCAGTAATATCATCGGCGCTTCTAATGTTATTGCCAATGGCTGTAGCTGTGGCATCAGCTAATGCTGTACAATAAGAAACAACGACCACAGCATCAGCAGTACCAAAGCTGAGAGAGTGCCCCACAGTTCCTGAAGAAGTGCAGACACCCAAAGGTGTGTCCTCAGGTTTTATCTCCAGAGCGATTTTGCTGGTAAGAGGAGATTCACCGGCATAAATACTGACCAACCTGGTTTTTGAGAGCCTAACAAATATATCGCCACCATTTTCTACAATCACCTCTGGCGTATGGGCAAGCAGGTCTCTGCCCACAGCTTCAGCGATAGCTCCAGCTACGGCTGCCATCGGGCCAACGCCGGCCATATGTGCAGCTCGTGCCATATCTCTGACAATAGCCGGAGCATCATCCTCTACAGAACAAGGCTCTAAACTATGGAGGAAAAGCGGATGGCTTTTGATATACTCCTCAAGCGGTGTACGGTGCTTCATAACTGATTTCAGAGCTTCAGCTTCAAGATTACTTGCCGCCCGGATATAGAGGTCAGTCTCCTTAACTGTAACGTTGAAGGAAACTAAATCATCATCTTTAATCCAGCAGCGATATGTCCTCGGCTGGTACATGTTAGAATACCATTCTTGCTCTTCGTCATTCTGAAGGAGCGAAGCGACTGAAGAATCTCAACTCAGGGTAAGCTCCGCGACCGAAGAATCTCACACTGGATAACTCGGTAAAGGTGGTGAGCCTTAAATTTTGCGCAAGGTCTACTCTGAACAATTCGATGAGATTCCTCTCCCGATAAATCGGGATCAGAATGACATGCAGAGTTTAATGCAAGCCTGCTAGAAATACAGCTCCATGGCTCGAGGCGGACAAGCTTTAATGCATAATTCGCAGACGACGCACTTGGCATGGTCAAAACTCACCTTTCGAGTCTCCGGCTCCAGAGAAAAGGCTCCGGTAGGACATAGAGTGATGCAGGCGCCACAATGAGTACATCTCGATTCATTCCAGACCACATCCTGGCTAAGCGATTGGATTTTCACCCCGGCTTCAGTCAGATACTTCACCCCCTTGTCATAACTCCGCTGCTCTCCGGTTAACTCCATGACCAAAAGCCCCTCCTGCCCAGGGGTAACTGAAGCCTTGAGAATATTAAACTCCAGGTCGAAGTCCTTCACTAACTTGTAGACTATAGGCTCGTTTGTTAAGCGCTTCGGAAAGTGCAAAACCAATCTCTTCGAAACATTAGCCATCTTCTCCCTCCTTCACTACAGAATTGGACGTTCCTCAAGCGGCTTGAAGACGATTCCTGATTCTACACCGGGCAAGGGTGCCACCGGCTCGGTCAGCAAGAATTCGCCTTTCTTTATCCACCCTTTCAAAATGTCAGCAATCTCCACGGCTCCTGGGTAGCTGGAAAGAGAGGCAGTGGGGACTTCCTGACCCTGAACCTTTATCGTTCCGCTCTTGAGTTCAGCATAGCTAACCTCAGCCAGAATGTCCGGTTTTCTCTGAGGATAAGCTTCAGCATAGTCGACCACAGGCGCAAAAATCCCAGCATCTGTCACCAATGTATAGCGGAGCATCTCTTCAGATAGAATCGGTATAGGGACGCCAATACCTACGGTCATGGTACAACCATAACCTAAGAAACTGGTGCCCACCAGCCATTTAGGCTTCATCTGTTTCAAATCACCGATAACGGCAAGCGTGCCAGCACCTCTTCTTGGCACGCCATTATCGCCTCGCAAAACATTGGGGTTATGCTGTGTTCCCTGCCAGGCAACATAGCCAATGCCGCCACCGAGAAATATCTTAGTGCCGATGCCGATAGTCTTATAATAGGGGTCATTAAATAACGGAGAAAGTTGACCAGAAGTCGAATAATTGGCATTACCCAACTTCGGTTTGAGTACCCCCATATAGGTATAAATGATTCGGTCAGACAGATTCACTGCCACATTGTAATTCTGGTATGCGTTCCTCATATTGAATAAAACTGCCTCATTCATATCCTTGATGTTAATCAAAGTTTCTAGCTTCCGTTTGGGATAGCAATCGGTGCCATAGGCAGTAGCCACCAGCCTGACATCCTTACCGGCCACGAGCTCTTCGATTACATGTCCGCCGCCGTATCTAAACTCGCCGGGATAGATTCTATTCTTGGGGTCGTCATCAGGCAGAGCCGTTGCCCCCAGGAAGATGTCCACGGCGGCTATCCCCGTATAGGCAGGAACGTCATTCAAATAGACCTTGCCTCCGCCAAGCTTAATCCTCGGCTTAGTATGCCCGACGTTGAAATAAGCGCCCGAGGAGCACATAGGCCCGAAGGTGCCAGTAGTCACAATATCAACTTCTTTAGCTGTCTGGCTGATTCCCTTTTTCTTGGCGATATCAATTATTTCCTCGGCAGTAACTACTACCGCCTGACCTTTTTTGATTTTTTCATTGATTTCAGCAATTGTTTTTGCCATATTTCCTCACCCCCAAAATATAATTCATCACCTGTCATTGCGAGTCCCGATGCAATCGGGACGTGGCAATCTCTGGGTTCCTTCACTTCGTTCAGGACAAGGCTTCGGGACATCCTGCCCTTCGCAATGACATAAATGCTCTCGACCTGCTATTTAGCTTTCTTTAATAAATCTATAGCCAGCTCCGCGGCCTTTCTACCCGAGAGGAGCATGCCGCCGAAAACAGCTCCCATCCGAGGAGAGCCAAAGACGGCGTTAGCTGCCATGCCACTAACCAAAAGACCGGGACAAACTTGTCTGGTGTTTTCCACTATTTCCTTTTCGCCAACTTCAGCCCACATCGACTTCTCACCGCGAACTTCTACGCCAGCTCCTGTCTTCCTGGCTACTATGCGGCAAATCTCGGCATCATGGCCCGTGGCATCTATAACCAGCTTGGCTTTTATAGCTAGCGGGTCAATATGCAGGTTTGCCAGAGACACAGCGCTCCAGTTCAGCACTAGGCCGGTTATTCTATCATTCTCGCGAATCATCACATCCTCAACGCTGAGCAAATTAAATATCTTTGTTCCGGCCTTCACGCACCGGGAGCAAAGCGTTGACACTGTCTCAACAGCATCAGCAACATAATAACCCTTCTGATACTGCTTGGTCGAGATGCCTAGCTCATCCAGAATCTCTTTTGCCTCACCCTGAACGACAATGCGATTAAACATTATGCCACCACCCCACATGCCACCACCAACGCTTAGCTTTCTCTCGAATATGACTGCCTTCACATTGCTCTTTGCCAGATAATAGCCGGCAACCATACCTGACGGCCCGGCTCCGGCTATAGCTACATCCACCTCCATCGAATCGAGCAAATCTTTCAGGTAACTCTCAGTTATCGCCTTAGATATAATTACTTCATCCATCCTGACCTCCTGCCTATCCTATGTCATTGCGAGCAAAGCGTGGCAATCTCATCCCTGGCAACGACACCCATTAATCGACTTTTTTGAGCAAATCTCCAAGCGCCGCTGGCGGCGCAGTCTTTTGCTCACCGCTCATCATATTCCGCAAAGTTACCGTGCCGCTTTTCACCTCATCCCCACCGATAATCGCCACATAATTACTGCCGATGCTGTTGGCTTGCCTCAACTGACTCTTCAAACTTCTATCCCCAGTACCCATTATGGCTGCAATGCCGTCCTTGCGCAGAGTGGAGGCAAGTTTCACCGCTTCCAGATTAGCTTCATTTCCGAGATGGGCAATAAAGACCGGAGGAGTCGTCAAACTCGGCACAGTTATTTTCTGCCTCTTCAAGTTAAGCACAACCCGCTCCATACCAGCAGCAAAGCCGATGGCTGGTGTGGGCCTGCCGCCCAGCTCCTCGATAAGGTCATCATATCGTCCACCACCTCCAAGAGCACTTTGAGCGCCCTCTCCTAAAGGCTGAATTTCAAAAACGGTTTTGGTGTAATAATCCAGGCCACGTACCAGCCTGTGATTAACCTCAAAGGGAAGTTTCAGAGTGTTTAAATATGTCTGAACAGCTTCAAAATGCGTTTCGCATTCCTGGCAAAGATAACCAGTGCTCTTAGGTGCTGCCTCTGCCACATCGTAGCAAAAAGGCTTCTTACAATCGAGCAGACGCAGAGGATTCTTCTCAATCCTAGTCTTACAATCTGAACATAGTCCAGACACGTGGGCAGAATAATAGCGCTTCAGGCTCTCCATGTACTTAGGTCGGCATACCTTACACCCAATGCTATTGAGATACAGATAAAGACTGCCAAGTCCCAATGACTTGAAAAACTGCCATGCCATCTCGATAACCTCGGCATCCGCAGTGGGGTCAGCATCGCCTATTGCTTCGAAACCGAACTGATAGTGCTGCCGGTAACGTCCCGCCTGAGGCCGTTCATACCTGAAGATAGTAGCCAGGTAGTAAAGCTTGACCGGCTGAGGCGAATTGTCCATGCCATGCTCAAGATATGCCCGACACACCGGCGCCGTACCTTCCGGCCTTAGAGCTAGGATATTGCCGCTCCGGTCCTTGAAAGTGTACATCTCCTTGGTAACGATGTCGGTGCCTTCGCCTATGCTCCGCGTAAAAAGCTGAGCGTCTTCAAAAGCCGGAGTATCAAGGCGCTGGTATCCATAAAGCCGGCACAGGGCAATTGCCCTGTCCTCAATGAATCTCCAGTAGCCCTGCTCTTCGGGTAAAATATCCGCAGTACCCCGGGGCGCTTTATACAACGAATTGCTCCTTCAGAAGCTACATTATAACAGATAGCTTCGGCAAAGGCACAGATTGAAATAATTGAAAGTTGTATAATGAGAAAGATTACAGACTAAATTCTCAAAGGGAGATGCAGGAATGGTTGTAGAGCACGTACCGGGCAGAAATGCGGGTCAAGTGATGCTGTATGCTTTGAGCACCTGCGTATGGTGTAAGAAAACAAGAATCTCAACCGCTCGGGATAAAGCTCCACATTATAATTCCAAGAGATTGCTTCGTCATCCCGGTTCCATCGAGATTCCTCGCAATGACCGCTTGAGTTAATCGGGTCAACTTTTGCCAGCCAGGAATTGTATTATTTCCTCAATATCCGGCAGATGAGAGATGGGATAGGTCTTAGCAAATGTGACCTTCTGGTTCTCATCGACTATGATGTTGGCTCTTTCCGAAAACCCATCCTTATCCCTGAATATGCCGTATAGCTTTGCCACTTCGCCGTGGGGCCAGAAGTCGGAAAGAAATCTGGTCTTCTCGATGGCGAGTTCATTAGCCCAGGCTTTTTTCGAGGGTACGGCATCAACACTAAGACCAAGCGCTATGATGTTCAGCTTTTCGAATCGCTCATAGTTCGCTTCCAACGATTTCATCTGCTCGGCACAAACTTTGGTCCAGGCCAGCGGATGAAAAGAGAGCAGCATCCTTTTGTCCTTAAGCTCAGATAGTTGTACCTCTTTGCCGCCCTGGTCTTTCAATGTAAAATCAGGCGCTTTACTGCCTACCGCAATCATAATAAACAACCTCCTTATTTTGTTGTGGTGTATATAGCCTTACTGGCTGCCGGTTTCCATAGCATACCCGCCTGCCTTCCAGGCATTGTATCCGCCTTTCAGGACCTTCACGTTGCCAAAGCCTTTGTCTATCAATGTGAATGCCGCACGGGCACTTGTCTTCTCGTCCGGTCAGCCGCAATAAAGAATAATCTCTTTATCAGCAGGTGGCATCCAGTCCCCTGCAATTATCGTATCCAGAGGAGCAGAAATGGCGCTTTTGATATGGTCTACTTCATATTCCTCAGCATGGCGGGTATCAACGATGAGTATATTGCTATTGTCCGCCATCTTCTGCAGCAATTCATCTATCGTAATTCGTGGTATTCTCTCCAGGAGGCTGGACGATGGTTCGGTTGAAGATGGGGCATCAATCTCCGGAACTGTAGCTGATGTACAAGCCGTAAACGCAACAGGCATCGTTACCGCGCTCGATGCTAGCAACGTCAGGCAAAGCCGCAATATTTTCTTTTTAATCATCATACCTCCAATCCTGAAAGGTGCCCCATAGTTGAAACTACTATACTACAAACTTCCATTACTATAAACCCTGGAATATTGGGGGATGGGTACTGCACATGACGGAAAGTTCAACTCGCTTGCCGGCACAGCGTACTTTGTAGCTGGATGTATTTGATGATTTTGGGAAAACCGAGGGTCTAATGGGTTAATTTCAGATATAAGTGCGCGCCTAGAGGGATTCGAACCCACGACCCCCGGTTCCGAAGACCGGTGCTCTTGTCCGCTGAGCTATAGGCGCAGGAGATGCTGTGAATCTGGGTTTTCTGAGAGTTTGTTAATATTGGGGTGAGCGGAGGGATTCGAACCCTCGTTCTCCAGGGCCACAACCTGGCGCCTTAAACCGCTCGGCTACGCTCACCGCAGGTCACAGCTAGTTATTATAACTTAGCAGCTATTCTTGATTCAATTAATTTCAAGTTTACCTAAAGAGCGGGCAATAGGAGCCGAATTTCTATTGACAATGGGCGAGAACAGGGCTACAATTCGCCACCAGCGAGAGCAAGAAGCGATTAGCTGTGCGTAATGAGTGGCAGCCTAAGTTAGGCGATAAATTTGTCCGCCGTCCGCGTGTTAAGGCACATCCTCTACGGCGAGTCCTAGGTATCCCGGGTTTATTCAGTGCTGGTTATGGCAATGTCGGTTCCTCTATTTATTATGCTTTGGGCATTGTCACCTTGGTGGCAATGGGAGCAACGCCGATAGCACTGGCTATTGCCGGGATTTTCTTTATTTTTACTGCACTCACTTATGCTGAAGGCACAGCTATGTTCCCCGAAGCGGGTGGCTCCGCCAGCTTTGCCCGCCATGGTTTTAATGATGCGGTTGGCTTTATCTCTGGCTGGGCGCTAATGCTTAGTTATATCGTGACTATCGCCATTTCTGCTTTTGTAATCCCTCCCTATTTGGGACATTTCTTGCCGCTGCTTAAAGAATCTACCACTGTCAGCACAGCGGTGTCTATGGGGATTATATTTTTCCTGATGGTCATTAATGTTATTGGTGTCAGGGAGACCTCTATCGTTAACGTGACTGCAGCAGTGTTTGACTTACTGGTTCAGATACTGATAATAGCTTTAGGTTTATTGGTAATATTCAATTTCGATGTACTTGTCAATCATATTACTTTTTACTGGCCAAGCCTGGAGAATCTAATTCTGGGGGTAGCATTGGCCGCCATCGCTTATACTGGGGTTGAAACAATGTCTCAAATGGCCGAGGAGACAAAGCGCCCGGCGATAAGAGTGCCAAGGGCGCTTATCCTGATGATAGTCATTGTTTTAATTCTGTTTGGTGGCGTTTCCACCGTGGGCCTTTCGGCTATGACACCCCAGGAACTTACCACTTCTTGGGCGACTGACCCTGTAGCCGGGATTGCCTTCAGTATCTCTTCTGCTATAACACCGCAGGAAATAGCGGCACGGTTTTCTTCACAAACAGAGATTGTTATAATTTTGACTTGGGTATTTAATGGGCTGCGTAACTTATTGCCGGGCCTGGTAGCTGTTCTGGCAGCGAGCATTCTATTTATTGCCACGAATGCCGGACTAATGGGCATATCGCGTCTTGCTTTCTCTCTAGGAAGGTACCAGCTTATTCCTCCGGTCTTAGGCCGTGTTCATCGTCGGTTTAAAACTCCTTACATTTCAATTATTATTTTTGCAGGGGTGGCGTTGGCGATTCTAATTCCGGGTTTCTTTGCCCCGAGTGTGTTTGTGGAGCTTGGTGCCTTATATGCTTTTGGTTCCTTGTTTTCATTCTTTCTCGCTCACGCCGCCATTATAAATTTACGTATTAAAAATCCTGATTTGCCACGTCCTTTTAAACTAGGTGGGAACATTAAGTATAAGCAATGGGAATTGCCGGTTACCTCCATTTTGGGGTTGGTTGGTACAGGGGTGATATGGTTGGTGGTGATATTCACCCAGCCTTATAGTCGTTGGGTTGGTTTAAGCTGGATGGCTATAGGGCTGGCTCTCTATCTCCTTTTCCGCTGGCGAAGGCGATTGCCACTGGGACAAACAGCTGGGAAAGGTGCTAACCCTTCATGGAAGCAGGGATAATTGCGTAACTAGAAGGGTGAAATTATAATAGGTACACAAAGACGGTTATTGATGGTATGATAACGTAGGCTGATGAGACTGAGCAGAATATTGGTTGCTGCGAGCGGTGCTGGTGCTGATGAGGAGGCGATCAAATTAGCCTGCGACCTGGCTAAGAAATCGAAGGCGACGGTTTATGTTGTTTACATTATTGAAGTTAAACGTAGCCTGCCTTTGGATGCGGTAATCGAGTCTGAGATAGAGAAAGCGGAAAAGGTATTAACTCGTGCTGAGGATATTGCTGCTGACAGAGATTATGAGGTGGAGACAGACTTGATTCAGTCGCGTGACGCTGGCCCGGCCATTGTGGATGAGGCGATGGAAAGAGATGTTGATTTAATCCTTATGGGCTTGACTTACAAGAAGCGCTTTGGCACCTTTAGTTTAGGCAGAGCCATACCGCATGTTTTAGAGGAAGCTCCGTGTCGCGTCTTGTTACTCAGGGAAACCAAATCGTAAGGTAGAAGTTATGAATGTAGTTATCGTGGGGTGTGGACGGGTTGGGGCTCAATTAGCCAGCTTGTTAGATGCTGACGGACATAAGGTGACGGTCTTGGATATTGATGCCCATAGTTTTAGACGGTTACCACCGAGTTTTGGCGGGACTGCACTTGTTGGTGATGGTACCGACGAGGAGGTGCAAAAAAAAGCGGGTGTTGGTGAAGCTGATGCTTTTGTGGCGGTGACCCAAGGTGACAATCGCAATGTTATGGCTGCTCAGATTGCCAGGAATATATTCAATGTTCCAAAGGTACTCTGCCGCATATACGACCCGTTGCGTAAGGACATATATGAAGCGCTTGGGATTGATGCTGTCAGCCCGACAACTGTCTTTGCTCAATTGCTAAGAGATAAGCTGTTGGCTACGTGAAAGAGGTGAAACTGTAAAATGTATATCATTATCATCGGCGGTGGCAGCGTTGGCTATAACTTGTGTAAAGCGTTGCTCAGAGAGGGACATGAGGTGCTGGTGTTGGACAAAGATGCAACTAAGTGTGAGAGCTTTGAAGACGAGCTAGGGAGTGTCTGTATACGGGGTGATGGATGTGAGGTGTCGACCTTGGCAGAGGCTGGGGTATCAAGGGCTGAAGTATTTATAGCAGCTACCGATGAGGATGAGGATAATTTGGTGGCTTGCCAGGTAGCCAAACATAAATTTGGAGTACCAAGAACTATCGCGCGAGTCAATGACCCTAAAAATGAGCAGCTCTTCAAGAAATTGGGTATTGATTGTCCTATTAGTGTTACTAACCTGATTTTGGAACATATAGAAGAGAAAATTCCCACACATCCGCTAATTCATCTTTTGACTATGGGCGAAGAGAAGATGGAGGTTGTTGAGGTCAAAATACTTGAGGGGTCAACATCGGTGGGCAAGTCAATCAAGGAGTTATCTCTACCTCCTGATTCTATTTTAGCTCTGCTGATACGGAACGGGCAGAAACCGCAGGTACCAACTGCTGATACTGTCTTGCGGGCTAATGACCGAATTATCGCTTTGACGACTACTGGCAGCGAAGAAGCACTGCAGAAAGAGTTGGCAAGTAATTAGTTTGGGAGGAGGAATGGTCAGGGTTGCTTTTCAAGGGGAGAGGGGAGCCTTCAGTGAAGATGCACTCATCACTTTTTTCAGTGATGCTGAGCTTTCTCCAAGTCGTTATTTAGGCGATGTTTTCGAGGCTGTGCTTGAAGGTAGGGTTGATTTTGGTGTGGTTCCTGTAGAGAACTCCCAAGCCGGCAGCATCAATGATACCTATGATTTGTTGTTGAACTATCCCCTGAATATCTTCGGTGAAATCAACTTGAGGATAAGCCATTGTTTGATGGCTTTGCCCGGAGAAAAATTGGAAGGAATAAAGACAGTTTATTCGCATCCCCAGGCTTTGGCCCAGTGCGAGGAGTTTCTGAGGAAGCTCAAAACCGAAATCGTGCCTACCTATGATACTGCTGGTAGTGCCAAAAGGATAAAGGAAGGTGGCTTAAGAGGGTGTGCTGCCGTAGCCAGCCGGCGAGCAGCTCAGATTTACGGCTTACAAATCCTGGCGGAGAACATTGAGACCAATGTAAATAATTACACCAAATTTTTTGTTATTTCCAAACAAAAAGCCGAACCAGCGCCGAAAAGCAAAACCTCTCTGGTCTTTGGTACCAAGAATGTTCCTGGGGCTTTGTATGCTTGTCTGGGGGTTTTTGCCACCAGAAATATAAACCTGACAAAACTTGAATCAAGACCTAGTAGAAACAAGCCGTGGGAATATATATTCTATGTTGATTTTGAGGGGCATATAGATGATAAGATTTGCCAAGAAGTCCTGGCTGAGCTTGAGCAGAAGACTAACTTTGTTAAAATACTTGGCTCTTATCCTCGTGCCGAGAATTGATATTGGTTAGAGCACACCGTGCAAACCACCCTTCAACTTCTTGTAAGTTGCTGCTAATGCTTCTGGGAGCACTTTGGTATTGGCAACTACTGGCATGAAGTTGGTATCACCTTGCCATCGAGGCACTATGTGGGTGTGAATGTGGTCGTCTAGACCAGCTCCAGCTATTCTGCCCAGATTCATGCCGGTATTGAAGCCAGCCGGTTTCATTGTTTCGGTAAGCAGTTTGATACTCAGCTTGACCATATCAAAATGCTCCTTTGATTCGGCATCAGTCAGCTCATCAAGGTGACCTATGTGGCGATAGGGTGCTACCATCAGGTGCCCTGGGTTATAAGGGAAGGAGTTTAAGATTATAAAGGTACTTTCACCCCGGTAAAGGATGAGGTTTGACTCGTCGTTATTCTCCTTCGGCTTTTGGCAAAGAAAGCAGCCACCTTGTTCCGCTTGGAGTATATATTCTATTCGCCATGGTGCCCAGATTTGTTCCATCTCTGTCTCCTATCCATATTACCTGTCTTGAGAATCAATTGCAAAGTGTTAAGGTAGCCTCAGTTTGGTTCCATTAAGATAAGACATTGAGGCGTTTATCAACTTCTATCTGCCACTGCAAGTCCTTCGCCTTTTGTCATTTTGAGCGTAGCGAAGAATCTCGCGTCCTCCCCACTCTCAGATTCTTCGGTCGTCCCGATAAAATCGGAACTCCTTCAGAATGACATTAAACGAAGGGCATCCCTCAGGATGACAGGAAGAAGCACCAAGATTGCCGCGTCCCGATTGCATCGGGACTCGCAATAACAGAAAAGAGAAGATAGATTGCCTCGGTGCTTAATACAATTCGCAATGATGAATAAACACTCTCAAAAATTGCTACTGGATTAGCTCAAAGGATATAATTTAGGAGTTATGATAAGGCAAAGACTGACCGAACATTGCTTTGAGCTGGGGCCAATAAGGCCGCCTAGCGAGGCGTACTCATTATTGATAAGAGCGACGAGGAATTGCCCGTGGAACCGCTGCCAGTTCTGTCCGGTTTACAAGGGGCAGAAGTTCGAGCTCAGACCGGCTGAGGATGTAATCAGTGATATAGAAACGGCTAAAGCTATTGCAGATGAAATAAGAGAACTGGCCTGGAAAATGGGTTACGGTGGCCGACTAAGAGACGTAGCTGCCACAGTTTACAATGGATATCAACATAATGCTGGTATCCGCAACGTGGCGCTATGGCTGTGGGCAGACGGTGAGTCCGCATTTCTTCAAGACGCTAATACCCTTATAATGAAGACGTATGACTTAGTGAAAGTAGTCTCATTTTTGAGGCAAACTTTTCCTGAGTTGACCAGGATTACCTCATATGCCCGCTCCAAAACTGCTGCTAAAAAGTCGTTGGAAGAATTGAAACAGCTTGAAGATGCCGGGCTTTCTAGGTTGCACATTGGCTTGGAGAGCGGCTCTGACGTTGTGCTCAGCTATATGGAAAAGGGGGTTACTTCTGAGGAACATATCATGGGTGGTAGGAAGGTGAAAGAAGCTGGTATTTCACTGTGCGAATATGTGATGCCAGGGCTTGGTGGCAGGAAAATGTCATCAGACCATGTTATCGGTACAGCTATGGTCTTAAATGAAATCAATCCAGATTACATCAGACTACGCAGTCTTTATGTCCGGCCGGGTGTGCCGTTATGGTCAAAGGTAGAAGATGGCGATTTTGAGCTCCAGACAGAAGATGAGGTGGTCGAGGAAATCGGCAAGCTTATCGAGAAACTTGAGGTTACGAGCCATCTCAAGAGCGACCATATATTGAATCTCCTCCCTGAAATAGATGGTAAATTCCCTGAAGCCAAGTCAGCATGCCTGCACACCATAAAAAGGTATCTGGCACTGTCATCTCAGGAGAAACTCAACTTCAGGCTGGGGAGGAGAGCCGGCTACTATGAGAAACTGGACGACATTTATGATGCTCATAAATATCAAAAAGTTGATGAGGCTATAAAGCGAATTAACTTGGAAAATCCCGACAGTATTGACGAGGTAATCCAACAGCTAAAGGAGAGTTTCATTTAGAAGCGGGGGTTCTATGGCTAACAAAGGTTTCCTAAACCTGAATCGTTTCAAGTCAAGCAAGGCAATAAGGCGGCAGGCAAAACGGAGGTCGAACAATCGACGAGAAAAGTCAACAAGGTTCAAGTGACCACGGGACAAAACAAAATATAGAGAGGTAAACATATGAGAAAGGTAATCTTCATGATTCTGTCACTGATATTGATTGTCGCACTTACAGGCTGTACCAAAAGTGAGATTAAAGAAGGTCAAGGTATATCAGTTAGAGGCATCTTTTTAGAAGGAAGTTCAGGTGGTGATGCCGAGACACTGAACTGGATTCTAGCTGCTGACGCTACTTCCTTTAGTTATGTTGGGCACACATTAGACTCACTGGCAACCTACGATAACAAGTTTAACATCCAATTGCGGTGCTTAGCCAAGGATGTGGAAATATCGCCAGATGGCTTGGTTTATACCGTCACCATCAGAGATGACCTGAAATGGAGTGACGGTTCACCGGTTACTGCTGATGATTACGTGTATACCTTAAAGAATCTCATGTTTTCTGACTGGCTGAACTACACTTACAAAAGCGATTGGCAGGAAGAAGTGGACGGTAAGGCTGTCTTCGTTATGCCGAAAGTGGTAAATGCTACTACTTTTACTATTACTCGCCAGGCGGTTGACCCGGAGTTTGTCTACACCATTTACGACCTGACACCTTACCCTAAATACATAGCTACTAAATACGAAGGTGATGTTAAAGCCTTTACCCAAGCCGTGGAGTTCAACAATCTCGATTATACCGGCAATCTTGGCCCTTATCGGTTGAAAGAGTGGAACAGGAATGATAAGTTTGTAGTTGAGCGGAATCCTGAATATTACCTGGGGAAAGATGTCGGGGCCCCCTATTTTGACCAATACATCGTAAAACTCTTCGGTACTCCAGCCACCAGGCAAGCAGCTTTAGAGGCCGGGGACATAACTTACACAGGGATTGAGCCAGAACAAGCAAATAAATTCAGAAATCTGCCTAATGTCAAGGTGTATACTGTCCCCAGTAGAGGGTATTGGCTGCTGGCTTACAATCACCGGGCTAATGGTTGGGAAGGGCTTAAGGATAAGACGGTGAGACAAGCCTTGTCCATGTCAATAAGCAAGCAGATGATTAGTCAGGCAATACTTCTTGGCTTTGCTGACCCTGCTTTTAGCTTTATCCCAGCGACCTCTCCGTGGTATGTAGAAGAGGGCCTTGTCAAATATGGAGTTAACCCTCTATATGACAAAAACAAGGCCGCTGAATTTCTCTACCAGAAGGGCTATGGCGTCAAAAAAGATGACGGGAGTATAAGGATTACAAATAAGGATGGTGCCCCTCTTCGCTTGGTCTTGGTAGTCAGCACCGGGAGCAAACCGGCTGAGGATACGGCTTTTATGGTGCGTAAAGAGCTGGTGGAATTGGGGATAGAAGTCGAGATTAAGCTAAGGCCGTGGGAAACCCTTTTGAGGCAATATGTCATGAATAAAGTGCCCAAAACAGACCAGGAACCTAGATATAATAACGGCCCTGAAGCAGTTAGCCAAGAGCCGTGGGACCTAATATTGATGGGGTTCAACACTGACTTATTGCAGCCATCTGGAAGTCATGTCTTCTTTGCCACCGAGGGTGGTCTTAACTATATGGGCTACTCTAATTCCGAGGTTGATGCTTTGTTTAAGCGAGCCAAGTCGAGAGAAGCACTGGACGAAGAAGTAAGGCGGCAAATCTACGCTGAGCTGTCTCGACTTCTGTCTGAAGAGCAGCCTGTAGATTTCTTGGTCTTTAACAGAGCCAACCATGGCTTCCAGAAGAATGTCATGGGTATAGAGCCTGGCATAAATATGGGATACAACTATCACCTGTGGTATTTTGAACCTGCGAGGTGAAGTGAACACCTTTGTGCTTAGTTGTTTATACAGTTTCTCTCACTTTTGTCATTCTGAGGGGAGCCCTTCGTTTAATGTCATTCTGAAGGAGTCCCGATTTTATCGGGACGACTGAAAGACCTAGACCCTTCACTTCGTTCAGGATGACGGGGCGAAACACCTGCCATGGGAAAGAGCTGGCTTAGAGATTACGTCATTAAAAGGCTCATCTATTCGGTAATTATCGCCTGGGGTATATTAACCGTCACCTTTGTTTTAGTCAGAGTTGGTCCGAACTCACCGGCCGACAGATACCTAGCTAATATAGCTGCGGGGGGACATGACGTAACACAAGTAGTAGCTGCTATTGAGGCTAGGTATGGGGTGGATAAACCCATATGGGAGCAATATGCAGATTATATGGGCAATCTGTTCCGGGGAAACTGGGGCTGGTCTTTCAGCACCTCAATGCCAGTAGTTGAGCTAATCAAGAAGCACTGGATTTATTCCTTTCAACTCATACTCTTAAGCAGCCTGTTTGCCGCTTTACTCGGCATCTTGATTGGTATCTACTCAGCAGTTAAGCAATATACTAAGGCAGACTATACTTTCACCTTACTCTCTTTTATTGGGATATCAATTCCCAATTTCTGGCTTGGTGTCATGCTTATCCTGATTTTCTCAGTGCAACTAGGGCTGTTCAAGACCTACTATGATACCACCTTGCCTCTGTTTTCCCTTGAGAATCTAAAAGCGCTAGTGTTGCCTGTTCTGACATTAGGTACAGGGATGTTGGCAGGGTATGTCAGATATACGAGGTCAGCGATGCTCGATAATTTGAGGAAGGCGTTTGTCACTACTGCACGAGCCAAGGGGCTGCCGGAACGAACCGTTATTGGCAAGCATGTCTTCAGGAATGCTTTGCTACCTCTAGTTACTATCATGCTGTTTGATTTGGGTAGCATAGTTTTTGGTGGGGCTTATCTCACCGAGATTATTTTCGGTATCCCCGGGCTGGGGCAAATATCCTTCAAGGCCATCTTTGCCAATGATTATCCTGTGGTAATAGCTGTGACCCTTATCGGGACATTTATAGTGCTACTGGTGAACTTATTGGCGGACATTACCTACACCTATCTTGACCCGAGGATTAGATATGACTAAGAGGCTGGGAGACATAGTTCGAAAGATTAGTCGGCCGTTATATAGCAACTCGCGGCTGGTTAATTATTACTGGCAGAGGACAAAGAGAAACAAGCTGGCTATTTTCGGTCTGGCATTCATAATATTCCTGGTTCTATTGGCTGTAGTCGGCCCTTTCTTTACATTAGACCCTACATTGGTCAACTTTGAAGAGAAGAACTTGCCGCCTGTTGGTTTTGCCATCGAGCAATCTATCTACAACATTGAAACCGATGAATTTACCACCACAAAAGTTTCTGGAAACTGGAAACACCCGTTGGGCACGGATAGTAAAGGTCGTGATATGCTGGCGATGCTAATTTCCGGAGCCAGGGTATCTTTGTTGGTTGGTTTGATTGCCACCGGCATAGCCATAATCTTGGGGACGATTATCGGTGTCCTGTCGGCATATCTGGGTGGCTGGGCCGACAACACTCTGATGAGATTCACTGATGTTATGATGACCTTCCCCTTCTTTCTATTGCTGGTGCTTATAGTCTTCATTTTTGGTCCCAGCTTGGCTATCATAGTGCTGGCAATCGGGTTGACCGGCTGGACAGGTGCTGCCAGGCTTATTAGAAGCGAAGGTCTATCGCTGAGGACACGGGAATTCGTTACCGCTGCTAAGGCTATGGGTGCCAGCGACAACAGGGTCGTTTTCCGCCACCTCATACCCAATGTCATCAGCCTGATTATAGTTATGGCTACACTGGCTATCCCGGGGGTAATATTAGCTGAAGCTGCTCTGAGCTTTATTGGTTTGGGCGACCCAACAGTACCTAGCTGGGGGATAATCTTGGAAAGTGGGCAGCACAGCCTGAACACTGCCTGGTGGGTGGCTGTAGAGCCAGGGATTATGATTTTCCTAACAGTCCTTGCTTTCAACTTTTTAGGTGACGGTCTTAGAGATGCCTTTGACCCTAAGAGCAACATTTAGACGTTCTATCTGTCATTCTGAGGGAACGAAGTGACCGAAGAATCTCATTTAGGTGATAACCAAGTGTGATTATGGACAATACAATTTTGAAGGTCAGCCATCTGAAGACATACTTTTTCACCCGTCGTGGTGTAGTTAAGGCAGTGGATGACGTCAACTTTGAACTGATAAGGGGAGAATGTCTCTGCCTTGTTGGCGAATCTGGCTGTGGTAAGACGGTAACAGCACTATCCATTCTGGGCTTAATTGATAGTCCACCGGGTAGAATAGTTGATGGTCAGATAAGCTATAATGGCTTGGATTTAGCCAAATGTTCTCCGAAGCAGCTAAGGCAAATCAGGGGTAACGATATTGCCATTGTCTTTCAAGAAGCACAATCCGCCTTGAATCCGGTGTTGACCATAGGTGACCAGATAGTAGAGCAGATAAAGCTTCACCTGCCAATGGAGCATAGCGAGGCTAGAGAAAGGGCTATGACCTTGCTCAATGAAATGGGCATACCTTCGGTGGAGAGAGTCATGAGCTATTATCCACACCAGTTATCCGGTGGTATGAAACAGAGGGCTCTTATAGCTATGAGTCTGTCCTGCGACCCTAAAATCCTTATCGCTGACGAACCAACCACTGCCGTAGATGTCACTATCAAAGCTCAAATCCTCGATATTTTTCGTGAGCTAAAGGCTAAAAGGCAGATGTCACTTCTCTTCATAACCCATGACCTGGCGGTAGTGGCTGAAATAGGAGACAGAGCTGTAATTATGTACGGGGGGAAGGATGTCGAAACAGCGCCAGTTTCTGAAATAATCGGTGAGCCAAAACATCCTTACACGGCTGGTTTAATCGAATGTCTGCCCGACCTTTCTAAAACTGCAGACAGACTAGCATCAATTCCCGGCACAACGCCCAACCCTAGTGAAATGCCTCAAGGCTGTGCTTTCCATCCCAGGTGCCCAAAGGTGATGGGTATCTGCAGCCAACACGAGCCACCAGAGATAGTAATTTCCAGAGAGCACAGGATAAGTTGTCACTTGTATAAATGAAACAAATGCTGAATCACTTAATGAGCATCTGTCATTCTGAGGGAGCCCCGATTTTATCGGGGCGACCGAAGAATTTTGAGACCTTTCGCTGCGCTCAGGGTGACAGCCGAGGCTTTTCAAATGCTTAATCGCAAGTTATTACAAATAAGAAACCTGAAAAAGTATTTTCCGGTAACTGCAGGGCTATTTTCTCGACATATCGGCGATATAAAAGCTGTAGATGGGGTAACCTTCCATATTGCAGAGAAGGAAATCCTCGGTTTAGTCGGTGAATCAGGGTGTGGCAAATCAACCTTGGGCAGAACTATTCCACGGTTGGAAGAGCCGACCAGCGGGGAAATCTTATTTAGAGGAACTGATGTAGCCAGGCTGGACAAAAAAGGGCTTAGGGAATTAAGGAAAGAAATTCAAATAATATTTCAAGACCCTGATGCCTCGCTTGACCCAAGGATGACCGTGGGTGATTCTATATGTGAGCCTTTAGTTATCCATAACATTGGTGATGACAGGGAGCGGGCTGAAAGGGTGGATGAGCTGTTGGAGCAAGTCGGCATGGAATCCAGACAAGTTGCCCTATATCCCCATGAGTTTAGCGGCGGCCAAAAACAGCGTATTGGAATCGCTCGTGCTTTAGCCGTAAACCCGAAACTCATTATTGCCGATGAGCCGGTGAGCGCCTTGGATGTATCCATACAAGCTCAAATTCTAAATCTGATGACGGATATTCAGGAAAAGTTCGGGCTTGCTTATTTGTTCGTTGCTCACGATTTGTCAGTGATAAAGCACATGGCACATAGAGTGGCTGTAATGTATTTGGGAAAAATCGCTGAGTTAGCTGGTAAGAAGGAAATTTTTGGTAATCCTCTCCATCCTTACACTGAAGCTCTGCTGTCAGCGGCCCCCAGCCTGAAATCAAAAGTCAAAGACAGAATATTGTTGCGTGGTGATGTTCCTTCACCCCTCAACCCACCACCTGGCTGCTGCTTCCATCCCAGATGCCATCGGGTACTACCAATTTGTTCTCAAAAAGAGCCCGACCTAATCGAAGTATCCGAAGGCCACTTTGTAGCTTGCCATCTATACTAACTCCTTAACCATGTAAGCGCTATCTAGCTTATAGCAGAATTCGGAGCGGAAATATTCTCTGGCACCGACACCGCTGATAATAGCTATCTTCCGAGCTTGAAATTCATCCCTGGCAATCCTTTCAGCCTCTTTGAGCAACTCATTACCAAGGCCTCTATGTTGAGCTGTCCCAACCCGCTGCTCTCCTAGAGGGACTTCAGAACCAAAGACATGCAGCTCTCTGACCATGACTAGCTCTTCGTTGCCAACTGCCGAAGAACCTATCCGCATCCGGAGTAAACCGAAGAGAGTTTCCCCTTCGTCTTCAAAGGATAGGAATACCTCTTTTCCTCCAGATGCTTCATAATCCAACCTCTTCAGGTGTGGTTTTCCAATTCTCCAGCCGTCTCTGAGGCGATGCCCATACTCTCGACAGCGGACACAATTGCACCGAACACCAATCTCCTCCATGCGTTTCTTCAGCGAACCTCTCAATGCCAAGTCCTTACAACCAGCCACGATAAATTTACTAGGAATGTCACGCATGACACGGGGAATTCTGGTATAGTTGGGAATCGAGGTTTTGATATTTATCATCAAATCCACCATCTCATCCATTGAGTATGGCTGATAGCGGTTATCCCTGTACCATGTCTCAAGCTCAGTGCCGGCGATAACCAGTGTCGGGTAAAGTTTTAGCCCGTCAGGCCTGAAACTTTCGTCATCGAAAAGCTGCTGAGTCAACTTCAAATCATGATTAGGTGTTGCTTCAGGCAATCCCGGCATCCAATGATAATAGACCTTGAAGCCATAATCTTTCAGTAACTTGGTAGCTCTCACCACCTCGGCTATAGTATGCCCTCGTTTAACCAGTTGGTAGATGTGGTCATCCAGGGTTTGCACTCCTAACTCCACCCGTGTAGCCCCGAATTCCAACATACTCTTGACCTCTTGTTCTTGACACCAATCAGGCCTGGTTTCAATGCACAGCCCTACGCATCTGTGGTTGGCCGTTTCATTCATCTGCTTGGCTACGTCCAAACTGGGGGACTGGCTACCGTTCAAGGCATCATAGCAATCCTTTATGAATTGATATTGATACGTTTTGGGATAAGCCAAAAAGGTGCCTCCCATGACAATGAGTTCTACCTTATCGGCCGGGTGCCCCATATCTGTAAGAATCCTTATCCTTTCCTCAACCTGCCGTCTGGGTTCATAATTGCAACTCTTGGCTCTAAGCACTGCGGGAGATTCTGGAGTATAGCTCTTGGGCGCATCAGCGAAAGTAGGGCAATAAATGCATTGACCAGGACAGCCTATTGGCTGACCCATGACAGCCACCGGGGTCACCCCAGATATAGTCCTTGAAATTTTTCTCATAGTATGGTTTGCTTAAATAAGGCTGTCTATCAGTCACCCTGAGCGGCAGCGAAGGGTCTCTAGATTCTTCGCTTCGCTCAGAATGACATAAGGCGAAGGACTTAGAATGACAGGCATAGTTATTGGATGTTTTCCTTACGTCAGAGTTTAGCAGATTTACAGACTATGTCAATAAACAGGGAAGTGTTTGACGAAATAGCCGATAGCTGGTATCGGTTAAGACACTGGTCTCGCTTCACCGAAGAACTTGAGGCGATGGCAATTAGGTGGCGTCAGGGGAGGCTTTTGAATGTCGGCTGTGCTCATGGTCCAGACTTTTTGCCCTTTAAAGAAAATTTCGAGCTATGGGGAGTAGATTTTTCTGTGCAGATGCTCAAACTGGCACAAAAGTATGCTGCTAAGTTCGACTTTGAGGTCAACCTGGCAGTTACCGATGCTCTTTGCTTGCCCTATCCTGATAACACCTTTGACTGGGCAATTGCAGTAGCTACCTATCACCATATTCGAGGAGATAAGCAAAGACAGAAAGCCTTTTGGGAATTAAGGCGGGTTCTTAAGCCTGGTGGTGAAGCCTTTGTCACCGTTTGGAACCGCTGGCAGCCAGGTTTCTGGCTGAAAGGGAAAGAGGTCAATGTACCATGGAAATCAGGGGGCAGAATACTCTATCGTTACTATTACCTGTTTTCCTATCTAGAACTCTACAAGCTGTTAACCCAAGCTGGTTTTCGAGTCCTCAGCATGTTCCCAGAGAAATCCCACCGCTTCCCATTGAGATTTTTTTCTCAGAATATATGTGCTCTCATCAAAAAGTAGGCCGTCTCTGGCGCTGAACCAACAAATGTAGTTGCGACCTTTTAAGGTCGCCTTTGAGAGGACATTTAGTGAGGCAAGACCTTGCGGCTATATGACATCACTGTTTCATCCGCTCTGACCTGTCATGCTTTTCTCCTATGCCAAACACCTCCGGAGCTTGTAGCCAGAGCAATTGGCAGGAAAATCTCAATCAGCTTCGGGTCAAACTGAGTGCCGGAACATCGCTTAAGCTCCTCCAATACCTTCTTGTAGGATAGGGAGCCACGGTAGGGGCGAGATGATGTCATAGCGTCAAAGGCGTCGGCAATAGCCAGAATACGAGCTTCAAGTGGAATAGCCTCGCCCTTTAGCCCGGATGGATAGCCGGTGCCATCCCATCGTTCATGATGGTGAAGAATAGCTGGCAGACAAGAAACTAGGCTGAGGACATGTCCAACTATAGTAGCTGACAATTTAGGATGAGTCTTAATGAGTTCCCACCCTTGAGCTTCAAGTTTGCCGATTTTGTTGAGGACATCATCGGGAACGCCTATCTTACCGATATCGTGGAGCAAAGCCGAGGTGCTAATTATGGCTACTTTTTCCGAAGGCAAGCCTAGAGCCTCAGCTAGAGCCACAGCATAACCACTAACCTTACGTGAATGACCATAGGTATACAGGTCTCTAGCCTCAATGGTCGCAGCTAAGGCATAAATGATGCTTAAAGCCTCCTTTTCAGAAGTAACTCCTGAAGCAGCCGTTTCAGCCAAAGAAGGCAGCATTTTGGATGCCACGTATGTCCGGTCACCTCCAGTTTGCTTAGCGTAATAAAGTGCCCTATCAGCAGCAGTTAAAATCTCGTCTGGCGTTACTCCGTCACCGGGCCAGGAAGCTAAGCCGAGGCTGGCAGTTATCCTAATTTGCTTGCCTCTCATTTCACTGGCAATCTTTCCCCGGACTCGCTCGGCTACAATAAAGGCGTCATCAGTTACTGTCTGAGGCAAGAGGATGGCAAACTCATCACCGCCGTAGCGAAAAGCTATGTCAGTGGTTCTTACCGACCTTTCCACCAACTGTCCAATTTGTGCTAGTATCTTATCACCAGCCATATGTCCGTACTTGTCATTGTAGGCTTTAAAGAAATCAAGGTCGACTAAAACCAGACCCAGCGCGCCGCCATAGCGAGAATGGCGGTCAATCTCTTGTTTCAGGCTCTCATCGAAATGGCGGCGGTTGAACAAACTAGTGAGTTCATCGACACGAGCTCTTTGTTCAGCTTTTGCATAGAGGCGGCTATTTTCCACCGGTATGGAGATCTGGGAAGCCAGCCGTTCCAGAAGGAGAACCTGGGCTGGGTTGTAAGCATTCGGCTGACGACTGGCAATGATCAAACTCCCAATAGCCTCTCCCTTCACCAGCAGTGGTAGGTAAACTATTGACTGAATTCCCATGTCAAGGTACTTCTTACTGGTCCAAAACCTATAGCTTCGGCCGAGGTCAAGTTCAACCAAAGTCTTTTTGTGACCAGCTATCCACTCAGTAGCTGTCCCTTTAAGTGGTAGCTTCTCCCCTGGCTGCCAGGCTGAGCCTGCATTACTGGCCAAAACCTCAAAGCGAAGCTCATCACCCTCAATTAAGGCAATGGCTGCAAAGTCAGCGTCAACCACGCTTCTCAATTCGGCGACAAAGGCATTGTATACCTCCTGTATGTTCAAACTGGAACTAATAACCCCAGTCAATCTGGTTATCAGAGATAATTCTTGTTCACGTTTTCTGAGTTGCTCCTGAAGGTATTCCTTCTCCAGACTTGCTGCTACTTGAGCGGCGATAGTTTCCACCAAATTGACATCCCCAAGCGAGTACTTGCCAGATTCTTTTCTGCCTAACGCCAATATGGCAACCAAGTTGTCACGGCTTATCAAAGGGAATAATAACTCTGCATCCAGAGTCTTAAATCCATCTTTTTCCTCACTCCACAGACCACGAAATTCAGGAAGGATATCCAGATTCTCCTTGCTCAGGTATCTGTTCTCCCTTTTCAGCCATTTCACAACAGGACTGTCTCGTCCTATTCTTAGCGGGGAATCATCTTTTTGTTTAGGTTGAGCGGATTGAATGAGGAAATCACCGCTGCTAGTCTCTGGAAGCAGTAAATGCACATTCTGGCAACCTACAGCTTTGGTGAGAGGTACCAGCAACTCTTTACTGAACTCGTCCAGACTCAAAACATTTGGTGCTTTGCGTCTAAGAAAGTCAACTAAGATTTCTCGGTAGTCATAGCTCTCGCCGTAAAATATCTGGTCGACCTTCCGATAAAGGTAAACTCGCGCCCGAGCCCAAAAGGCAGCAGCCGAAGCAGCTGTAAGCAGTCCTACCACAAGGAAAGTGACGAAACTAAATTCAAAACCAAGAACCGTGTGGATTAGGAAAAGCCATAGCGAATAAACCACTAAAAATAGACCAGCCATGGAAACATAAACCAACCCCCGGAGCATAACAAACTGCATGTCCAGCAACCGATGCCTTATCGTGACGTAAATCAAAATAGCAGCATTGGTCAGATTACCCAGATGAGCAATTGGAAACTCTCTTCCAAAGCGAGTGACACTAGCAGCGACAAAGAGAGTCAAAAGGAAAACCGCAATAATCAAATAGAGAATCTGATTACGCTTTTCCGGGTCATCTGTAATCTTGAATTTCCGTATCAGGAAGTAGACGTTAGCGAAGGCTAGAGCGAATAGAAATAAGCCTAAGGGGTAAATCCAAGCACCATAGCTGAAGCGAAGGCCCTCGTCGGTAGTTACATACTCAGGAATGTAACCTAGTGCCATCAGAGCAATACCGAGTGCTGGTATCCCATACGCAATGGGAAACTTAAAATGTTTGGTTTGGTAGAAAGAAGCTATAAAATAGTACGCTTGCACACAACTCAATAAGAAAGCAAAAACAACTGCTTTAAGCAGAAGAGGTTTATAAGTCACGAGAAAATCGCTGCGGAATAGGACATCGACAAGGCTCCAGAGCATGGCAAAGGTGAGATAAGCGGCAAAAAACCTGTGCTGTCTCTGCCATGGGCGGGTATTAAGGAGAATAACAAATAAAGGGATGTAGGCAATCGCGGCTACTAATGGAATCAGGGCATGGATATTCATTGCGGTTTTACTTCTATATAGCTTGTCTAATTATGTCCCTAGCCCTGAAGGTTGTCAAGGGGGTGGTAGAGGGAGTGTTTACAAATGTAGTGTGAGGCTGAAGCCTCCTATGGAAAGGCGACCCTGAAGGGTCGCACTACATGTTAAAAAATACGTACGTTGGTGGGATATCACAACAAGCATATAGAAATATTAGATTTGGTGTGGGGTGTAAAAAGAGGCTGTCCGAAAATTCTAACTGACTATTTGCTCTCCCACTTTGTGGGAAAAGTTGTAGCTACATTGGTGATGCACATTAAACATGTAGCCCCGAGGCTTCAGCCTCGGGAACCCGACTCTAAAGGGTCGGGACTACATTTTCGGAGAGACTGAGCTACATTAGGAATGAATTATTGATAAACACACTCTTAACAAGCTGGTTTCTTAGCTCTGCTTAGCCAAGATTGTTTGGCAAAGACATCCTTCCATTCCAAATCTGTAAAACCTATCGAGCGAAGTATTCGCTCGCATTCCTCTTTTTCTAAAAGTGTATAAATCCCCTTTTTATTTTTCCGTTCGATTTTCCGGGTATATCTCATTGTCTTCAAGTAAGTCAAGAGGAGTGAGTGCCCATATTTTCGCCAGCGGGAAGGGTCTAACAAATACTTCAGGACGTGTAACAATCCACGCAACGTACTGGCGTTTTTGTTGGGCATAGTCCAGATTAGTATTCCTCCCGGTTTTAAAACCCTGTAGGCCTCTTGGAGAGCTTCTTTCAATACTCCATTCGCTTTCTCTGCCGTTTTTTGGGCTCTGGTCAAAAAGGTAAAAACATGGTTTCCAACGATACCGTCGAAGAAATCGTTTGGGAATGGCCATTCTTCTGTGAGGTCTGTATTCACGATTGTAATCAGACGGGCGTCTTTGATTTGTCTAATTTCCTCATTAGCTCCATTGACGTCAATATCACCAGCCCAAATTTGTACATTTCCCTGTGCCTTTTCCAAAATCCATTTAGATGCCGGTAGGTTCCCACACCCGGCATCGAGCCAGCATCCTTCCGGCGAGCCCAAAAACTCTATAAT
>Ga0194126_10001980_pt1 | contig 33597 bp, 37 predicted proteins | sample TA2KigC150mmetaG_FD_148641 | JGI IMG/M metagenome (GOLD analysis project Ga0194126, IMG submission 148641) | Freshwater microbial communities from Lake Tanganyika, Tanzania - TA2015035 Kigoma Deep Cast 150m | ecosystem: Environmental > Aquatic > Freshwater > Lake | place: Tanzania: Lake... | reverse complement strand
TTGCATCTCCGTTTACGAATAAATATCCCAATTCAATCAGCTTGTCAATTTTTTCTTGATCATTTTCGATCACAACGAATTTGGCATTCTCTTCAACAAGTTCATCGCAGATATATCTTCCCATCTTGCCGCCAATATAAGCAAGCGAACCGAATCCCAGTACGATAATCAATATCGTAAAAGCTCGACCGAAATCGGATAGTGGATTTACTTCTCTAAAACCAGTTGTCGTAATCGTGATGATTGTCATATATAATGAATCAAAGAAACTCCAATTTTCGATGATCATATATCCAATCGAACCAAATAGGATTGTCGATACAAGTATCGAAAGTCCAACTTTAATTTGTCGAGCAGTTTTACTGTACATATAGCAATCTTTATTCTATTGGAAATATTTTAAGATTTAATTGAGAAAATTCAAAAAACATTTTAAGAGAATTTGAACCCCTCATAAAAATTTCTTACTTTATAACAAATTAATGAACTGAAGCATCCAAAAATTCAATTAAGAGGAGTATTATGGCTCAAAACAAAAAACTCGTGCAGTGGGTAGATGAAATGGCGGCACTATGCAAGCCAGAAAAAATTCATTGGTGCGATGGCTCTGATGAAGAATTTAATCAAATGATTCAACTGCTTATCAAGGCAGGTACAGGAATTAAGTTAAACGATGCCAAACGGCCAAACAGCTATCTTTTCCGTTCCGATCCAAAAGATGTTGCAAGAGTTGAAGATCGCACATATATCTGTTCAAAAAGAAAAGAAGATGCAGGACCGACCAACAATTGGATGGCTCCCGACGAAATGAAAAAAACTTTAAATGGTCTCTTTTCTGGTTCAATGGTCGGTCGAACCATGTACGTTATTCCATTTTCGATGGGCCCGCTTGGTTCAAAAATTTCGCAGATTGGAATTCAGCTGACCGATTCACCTTATGTTGTGATCAATATGAAGATCATGACCCGAATGGGAAAAGCAGTTCTTGATGTGCTCAAAGATGGTGCTTTTGTGCCATGCTTACATTCTGTGGGTTATCCACTTGATGGCGGAAAAAGTGATGTTTCCTGGCCGTGCAACGAGACAAAATATATTGTCCATTTCCCGGAAGAAAGATCTATTTGGTCTTACGGAAGCGGCTATGGCGGAAATGCACTCCTCGGAAAAAAATGTTTCTCATTGAGAATTGCTTCCGTAATGGCGAGAGAAGAAGGATGGCTTGCTGAACACATGCTTATCGTTGGGATCACTTCACCCGAAGGAAAGAAGATGTACTTTGCAGCAGCGTTTCCATCTGCTTGCGGTAAGACGAATCTTGCGATGTTAAAACCTTCTCTGCCTGGTTGGAAAGTTGAATGTGTCGGCGATGATATTTCTTGGATGAAATTTGGACCTGATGGAAGACTTTATGCAATCAATCCGGAATTTGGTTTCTTCGGAGTAGCACCAGGAACTTCTATGGATTCTAATCCCAACGCGCTCTTGTCTTTAAATTCAAATTCACTTTTCACTAATACTGCTTTAACCGATGATGGAGATATTTGGTGGGAAGGAATGACGGAAGATAAACCTGCTCATCTAATCGATTGGAAAGGAAAAGATTGGTCACCGGATAAAGATTATCCATCGTCCCACCCAAATTCAAGATTTACTGCGCCTGCAATGCAATGTCCGGTTATGGATGCTGACTGGGAAAATCCAATAGGGGTTCCGATTTCAGCAATAATCTTTGGTGGACGAAGAGCTTCGTTCATTCCGCTCGTTTACGAAGCATTCAATTGGCAGCACGGAACATTTATGGGTTCTACTGTTTCAAGCGAGACGACTGCAGCCGCCGCGCATCAGGTTGGACAATTGCGTAACGATCCATTTGCAATGCTTCCATTCTGCGGTTATAATATGGGAGATTACTTTGCACATTGGTTGAAAATTGGAAAGAGTGCATCCGCAGATAAACTTCCGAAAATTTATAATGTCAATTGGTTCAGAAAAAGCCCCGAAGGTAAATTCCTCTGGCCAGGTTACGGTGAAAACATGCGCGTCCTAAAATGGATTTTCGAGAGAATTGAGGGGAAGAAGAACTATGTGGAATCTCCGCTCGGAAATATTCCAGCTAAAGGTGCGATTGATGTTACTGGTCTTGATATAACTGAAAATACACTTGAAGAACTCTTTAAGATAGATAAAGATGCTGGTTCAAAAGAAGTTGAACGTGTTCGCGAATATTACAAAATATTTGGCGAAACACTTCCCAAAGAACTCAATGACGAGTTGAATGATTTAGAGAAAAGATTCAAGTGAATTAACAAGAAATAATTTTCAAAGTCTTGGAATCTGTTCAATGCCGCTTCACAAAGCGGCATTTTTTTTATGTGAAATTTATTCTCCACTTAAAGAATACCTTTGATCATTTACTGCTGTCACCGACCGGTCGGTGACAGCAATTAAATAATAGTAATTATGTTTACTTGGAAAGACTATGAAATTGAATCAGAAAAAAGTTTATCGAGAACTTCTTTTATTTTATTAAAATAATCGGGATTCACTACACTAAATTTCTTTAGAATTTGCTTTTTATCAATTGTAAAAAGTTTATGCACTTTTACTATTGAACTTTCTGGAAGGACTCCAACTTCCAAGTTTTCGTTTAACAAAGGGATAGAATATTCATCTTTAAAAATATTCGATGTTATTACGCAGACAACAGCATCGTCGAATTGTTGATTGTATTGATTGTTAGAGATTATGAGAACTGGTCTTTTCTTGGTACTGCTTAAATCAGAATAAGGGAATGGAACAAGAACAATTTCTCGCTGATTATACTTCATCCCAGCTGCTTTTATTTTCCGCCCAACTTCGATTTATAGATGCTTCTTTGAGATCTTCGGTATAATCTCCTAAATATAATCCATATTTTTCCTGATAAAGTAGATCAACTAATTTATTTACCTTTTCGACTAACTGAGAATCTTTAAGCAATTTAAGCTTCTCTTTCATCTCTTCGTATTCAGAATATGGTAATTGGATTGTATCCATAATATTGTTCCTTTTCTAGTAATTAAAATAGGGAATGAAAAATTAGAATTCAAGACTAGTGAAATCATTAAGCCTCAGAGTGTCAATGGATTGTTTGAGGCAAGCTCCACAATTCTGTGAACCAAATATCATTTCAAAAAATTTCCTTAAATCTTCTAATTAGCTTAAATTGTAGATGACGAAATGTATAGTAATGAAATAAAAACATTAGATTTCAAATGCGGATACGCATCTATTCTTGGCATCCCAAATGTCGGTAAATCGACATTGATGAACTCCATTTTAAAAACTAAACTCTCAATAACTACATCAAAACCGCAAACGACAAGGAAAAAAATCCTTGGAATTTATTCCGATGAAGACTCGCAGATTATCTTTCTCGACACTCCAGGCATAGTCGAACCGAAATACCTTCTTCAAAAAAAAATGGTTGAGTCAATTGACTCAGCACTTAAAGAAGCCGATATCATCATTTCAGTAGTTGATACCAATAAAAAAACCCTTTCAAATTTTGATGAGACGATAATTCCATTACTAAAGTCTGCTAATAAATCTCAAGTTAAATTTCTTGTTATCAACAAAATCGACCTTATTAAAAAAGAAGAGCTTCTTCAAATAATTGATATGCTAAACAAAAAATTTCAATTTGATGAGATCATTCCCGTTTCTGCTCTTACAGGATTTAACGTTAGTGAATTAACCGCAACGATTAAAAAATATCTTCCAGTACATGAACCGTTCTATCCAACAGATATCTTGAGCCAAGAGCCGGAGCGGTTTTTTATAAGCGAAATTATCCGCGAAAAAGTATTTGAATTTTACCGTGATGAAATACCATATTCAACAGAAGTTATTATCGCGGAATATAAAGAGAGAGAAAATTCGAAAGATTACATCAGTGCCGAGATAATCATCGAGAGGGAATCGCAGAAGAAAATTATAATCGGGAAAGGCGGGGAAGCACTTAAAAAAGTTGGGCTGCGTGCGAGAAAAGATATTGAAAAGTTTCTTGGTAGAGAGGTCTTTCTAGAACTAAGAGTAAAAGTCCGCGAAGATTGGAGGAACGATCCACGCATGATGAAAGATTTCGGTTATTGATGGGACTTTATATCAACTTACTGACCATATATGAAATATAAAGCTGAGTTTATCTTATTTATAATTACTGTTATTTGGGCAGGAACATTTGTTATTATCAAACCGGTTCTTGAATTAATTTCACCAATGGTTTTTGTCTCCATTAGGTTCATTCTCGCTGCAATTATTTTATTTTTTATTTATAGAAAAAGAGTATTTAACATTCCCATGCCAACAGTAAAAATGGGCTCGGTTCTTGGTTTTTTTTTATTTGCGGGATTTACAGTACAAACTATCGGACTCAAGTACACTTCAGCGACGAAATCGGCATTAATCACTGGCACTTTCGTAGTATTCACCCCGATCCTTCAATTATTTGTTGAAAGAAAACCTCCCAAAATAGGAAGTGTGATTGGAGTTGTACTAGTTTTCCTTGGATTGCTATCACTTTCTTCAACAGAGGGATCTCTTTATAAATTTCTTCTTTCGATCGGAAGAGATTTCAATATTGGTGATTTTCTTACGTTGATCTGTGCACTTTACTTTGCGGGTTACATAGTATATCTCGATATGATTTCAAACAAAACTGAATACCGTGATTTAGTTTGGGTTCAAATTTTATTTACTGCAATTGGTGCAGTAATCAGCATGACAATTTTTCACTGGACGAAAATTGAATCAGTTGTTTTTAATCTTAATTCTCAGGTAATTTGGACGATTTTGTATACAACGATTTTTGCAACCATCATTACAACATTTTTACAGACACGTTATCAGAGATTGACTACTCCAACCCGCGCTGCTATAATCTTCACCTGTGAACCATTGATAGCTTCGATTTTAGCCTACTTAATTTTAAGTGAAACAATTGGTATCTTTGGCATTATCGGAGGAGCTTTGATAATCTTCGGAGTTCTAATCTCTGAGATTTTTGACGATTTAATTGCAAAAATGAAATCAGGCTGAAACATAGTTTAGGATTTCTATGAAAACATTTTTCACATTTATAGCGCTTGCGTCATTGATTCTGACAAGTTGCAAATCTGAAACTCCGCCAAGTGTGGAAGTAGAAAAAGAAGAGGTGCGTAATTTCTTATCGCATTGGACTAATTTTATAAATTCCCGTTCACTCGAAAAATTTGACGAATTTTGGATTGAAAGTAATGAAGCTTCACTTATTGTTCCGGAACAGAAAAATGCCGTCACCTCTTATGAAAACATTTTAAATTATTATTCAGAAAAAATTTCTGAATTCGATTCGCTTGAGTATAACATATGGGAACCGATTATCTGGATCTCACCAACAAAGAGCGAGGCACAAGTTATTTTCTCGGCAAAGAAAAAAATTATATTTAAAAATGGATTCATTGTGGATTTTGCACCAATTCGTTCTTCGGCTTTACTTCTTAAGTTTGGAGGGGAGTGGAAACTATTGAACCTTCATGAATCAACCCAAGCGAGATGAGAGCAGTTATTATAGTTTCGGGATTGGTCCAAGGTGTCGGTTATAGATATTTTATTTATAGACACGCTGTGCAGCTTGGTTTGGTGGGATATACAAAAAATCTTATCGATGGGTCGGTAGAAATTGTTGTTGAAGGTGAGAAAGGTTCCATTAATGCATTAATTCAGGAGGCAAAAGTTGGACCCCGTTCAGCTCACGTTAAAGATTTGAAAATTTCTTGGGAAGATTCAACAAATGAATTTCATGAATTTAAAATAACAGGCTGGTAAATGATTAAAATCGGTTTTGGATATGATGTCCATAAATTCGTCTCTGGCAGAAAATTATTTTTGGGAGGAATTGAAATCCCATCTTCAAAGGGATTGGAGGGACATTCAGATGCAGATGTCCTTCTGCATGCAATTTGCGATGCATTGCTTGGAGCAGCGGCGTTGGGAGATATTGGTAAACATTTTCCGAATACCGATCCAAAGTTTAAAAATATTGAAAGTACAAAATTGCTCAAAAATGTATGCGAGCTATTAAAAAACAAGAATTACCGCATCAATAATATTGATTCCACAGTCTGTTTTGAAGAACCAAAACTACTTCCTCATATTGAAACTATGAGAGAAAATATTTCATCTATAATTGGAATAAATAAATCTTGTGTTTCAATCAAAGCTACGACAAACGAAAAGCTTGGCTTTATCGGACGTAAAGAAGGTGGAGCTGCATTCGCTGTTGCACTAATAGAAGAAATCACTCTATGATAGACGAAATTGTTGCTTTTGCATCGACAATAAATCCAATTTGGTTGTATTTGCTAGTTTTCTTCATCTCATACATTGAAAACCTTTTTCCACCATTTCCAAGTGACGTTATTGTAGCATTTGCTGGTTCTGTTTCTGCAATTGGTCCGGCATCCTTGCCGTTGCTGTTGATCATGGCAGTCGGCGGCAGTACTATTGGTTTTATTACGATGTACTATATTGGAAAATTCGCAGGGAACAAAATTTTAGAAACAGGGAAAATAAAATTCATTTCAGTAAAAGCTGTGTTCACTGTTGAGAAGTGGTTCCAAAAGTATGGATATCGGTTAATTATTGTAAATCGATTTCTCGCTGGAACAAGAGCAATAATATCATTCTTTGCCGGCATGAGCGAGCTCGACTTGAAGAAGACTATAATTCTTTCTGCTGCGAGTGCTTTAATATGGAACATGATCTTAATCTATCTTGGATACGCAGTTGGGCACAACATCGACCGCATCGGAGAGTATCTCGCAGCTTACAATAAATTTGTATTAAGTATTCTTGCCGGAGTTGTGATTCTTTTCATTGCAAGATATATTTACAAAAAATTTCGTAATAAATGAATCAAACTAATTTTATTTGGTAATTGGAGCACATATTTGAAAAAACATTCTGAGTTGATTAAAAACTTGGTATTATCAATTTCGTTCGGACTTTTGTTATGGTTCGCATTTCCCCCATTCCGAACGGGATTCTTTGCTTATTTTGCACTTGTTCCACTCCTTATTCTTTTAGATAGACTGAAAAATTATTACCAAGTTTTACGATACTCATATCTTGGATTAGTGATTTTCCATGCGCTGACAATTTATTGGATCGGCGGCTGGTCTGCAAAGACGGACGTATTTATGGAACTCGGCTCAATTGCACTCATACTAATTCATCCAATTTTTTATTGGGTGCCAATCTCGATTTATTTTTTCATAAAAAAATATTTTAGTGGGAAAGCTGCTTTATTTTTCTTCCCATTTTTGTGGAACGCAATCGAGTATTCCCGTTCTGTCGAAGAAACTGCTTTTCCCTGGCTCACACTTGGAAATACACAGTCTTATTACCTTCCCCTAATTCAAATTACATCGTTCATCGGTGTTTATGGCCTATCATTTCTAATAGTAGTATTTAACGTATTAATTTTTATTGCTTATAAAAATTATCGATACATGAGCTTGAGGTTTGCACTGAACAAGATTGCTATTGTTGTAATTATTTTATTGATACTTTTCATTTATGGTAAGATTGTAATTAACGATGTTGATCCGCCAGGCAAACAATTGCGGATCGCAATGATCCAGCCCGATTTTGATCCATGGGATAAGTGGGAAGATGGTGATGTCAATTCGCAACTCAGCATTTATTTAGCACTCTCTGATAGTGCAGTCAAAGCAGGTGCAAAATTAATTGTCTGGCCTGAGACTGCTGTTCCAGTTTATCTAACAAGTGGTAGATATCCTGATGAAGTCGTACGAATCAGAAAATTTGTAAATGAAAATAAAGTTCATCTTTTATCAGGATTACCATTAGTTCATTTCTATTTCTCAAAAGATGAAACAAAAACAGAGAGCAGAATATCGCGTGATTCGGCTTATTACTACGATTCATATAATGGTGCGGTGCTTTTCTCTCCAAATGAAGACAAGCTTCAAGAGTATGGCAAAAGAAAACTTGTACCATTTGCAGAACGCTCACCATATTTACACTATCTGCCATTTCTTGGCGATTGGATAAAGTGGGGTGTTGGAATCAGCAATTGGAGTGTCTGGGATAAACAAACTGTATTTGGATTTCAAGATTTAAATGGTGATTCGATCAAATTTTCGGCAGGAGTTTGCTATGAGTCGATCTTCCCGGCATTCAATTCTGATTTTGTAAAAAGTGGAGCACAATTCCTAGTAGTAGTGACTAATGACAGTTGGTACGGCGAACTTTCTGGTCCTTATCAGCATAAGCAGTTTGCAACATTTCGTGCGGTTGAAAATCGCAGATGGATTGTGCGAGCTGCAAACGGTGGGATTTCATGTCTGATAGATCCAATTGGTGTTACAGTTGATGAAACCCAACTTTACACACGAAGGTATTTAGTTGGTGATATTTATTTAAAGGACGATTTAACTTTCTATGCAAGATATCAGGATATAATAAGCTATATCTCTGTTGTATTTAGCATTTTTGTTTTTATTATTACTTATATCAGAAAAATTCAGGTGAGGAAATTAAATGCGGATGATTGACCTTCGCAGTGACACGGTTACTAAGCCGTCTAAAGAAATGCGTGAGTTTATGTTAAATGCAGAAGTCGGTGATGATGTTTATGGAGAAGATCCGAGTGTAAATAGGCTGCAGGAAAAAGTTGCTGACCTGCTTGGAAAAGAAACGGCATTATTTGTCCCCAGCGGCACAATGGCAAACCAACTTTGCATCAAAACTCATACTCAACCTTGGGATGAATTGATATGCGATAGAGATGCACACATTTTAAATTATGAATCAGGATCGATTGCCGGAATTTCTCATGTGCAAGTTTTAACCGCAAATGGCAACAGAGGAATTTTTACAGCAGAACAAGTTGAAGAATTAATTCGACCAGAAGCATATTATCTGCCAAAGACTAAGCTTGTTTGTGTTGAGAATACGCATAATCGAGGTGCAGGATCAATTTTCCCCATTGAAGAAATAAAAAGAATAAAAACAGTATGCGAGAAATATAATTTAAAATATCATCTTGATGGTGCACGATTATGGAACGCATCAATTGCTACCGGCATCAGCATGAAAGAATTTGCCTCGCATTTTGATTCAGTCTCAGTCTGTTTATCGAAAGGAATGGGTGCACCTGTCGGTTCTGTTATCGCTGGGACAAAAGAATTTATTAAACTCGCACATCGTTACCGAAAAGCCTGGGGAGGAGGAATGAGGCAAGCAGGAATTCTTGCCGCAGCGGGGATCTATGCAATTGAGAATAATTATGAAAGATTAGCAGATGATCATAGACGAGCAAAGTATTTCGCCGAAGAAATTTCACAACTTCCATCGATCGAACTTGATCCAGCTTCAGTTGAAACAAATATTATCCTCTTCGGAGTGAAGGGACTAACTGCAAATGAAATTGCAGCGAAAGTTAAAACTCCATCGGGTCATGGAAATTTACTGCTGCTTTCAGTCGGTAAAAAGTTTTTAGCAAGAGCAGTTATGCATTTAAATGTTTATGATGAGGATGTTGAAGAGGCGATTCAAATCTTGAAATCTCAGGTTGGAAAGGATTAAAGACTTTTATGCAAAAACAATTCGACATAAAATTATTCCCTGCAGTTCTGAAATTTAGAGTCCGCAGCTACGAGATTGATTTTCAAAATGTTGTGAACAATGCTGTATATTTTAATTACTTCGAGATGGGAAGGATCGATTACAGAAAGCAAATGGGGGTGAAAATGTATCCCAACGGTTCATTCAGCGATGGACTTCTTTTCTTTGTAGTGAAAAATTCATGTGAGTATTACGAACCTTGCTCGATTGATGATGAAATAACGCTTTATACACGAATTGCTTTCATAAAAAATTCAAGTTTTGGATTCGAGCAAGTCCTGTTCAATAACTCATCAGGCAAGTTTGCTGCATTCGGAAGTGATGTGATTGTAAATGTAGATTATAAAACACGTCAACGTGCTGTGATACCAGAGGGTTTGATTGATGAAATAAAAAAGTTTGATTCTAACGTAAAGATCACTCGAGGATGAAAACACTTATATTCGATATTGAAACCGTCGGATACCAATTCGAATCTTTCGATGAATTCCAACGCGAATACTTAATGCGATTTGCCGAAATGGAAGAGACTGAAGAAAAAAAACAGATTAAAAAAGATGAAGTGATTCGTTATTTAAATCTCAGCGCACTCACCGCACAGATTGTCGCAATCGGTTTGTATGATGTGGAAAGAGAAAAGGGATTGATACTGTTTCAATCTGAAGAAAATGAAGAATATAAGTCCGATGATGAGCATTTCACTTTTCGATCCGGAGATGAAAAATCGTTAATCGAATCATTTTGGCAAACCATTGACAAGTATGAACGATTTGTAACATTTAACGGACGTGGCTTTGATGCTCCGTTTCTTCACTTGCGTTCTGCAATTATGAAAATCAAACCCGCAAAAAATCTTCTTCCTTATAGATATGATTCAAAAATTCATTGTGATTTGTTAGAACAGTTTACCTTTTACGGACTAGTAAGAAAATATAATTTGGATTTCTACTGTAAAGCGTTTGGGATTGAAAGTCCAAAGCGCGGTGAAGTCACCGGGCACAACATAAATGAGATGTTTGCAGAAAAGAAATTCAAAGATATCGCAGAATATTGTGCAAAGGATTTGATCGCAACGTATCAGTTGTTTCTGATATTTAAAAATTATTTAGAATTTCAGAAATAAATTTTTTAGTTGATAAATCATTAAACTTAACTTACTAATTGATGAATAAACGCAAAGAGAACGAGAGTAAATTTCGTAATTGGAAAGAAACAGAAGAGGGGGAAAGAATTTATTGGTATAGAGTCGAAGGTAAATTTGGTTATTACGCACATTATGTTAAAGCAGTTGATAAAAATGAGGTGACTTTGAAATTTTATCAGGAAATTTATAATTTCGATGGGAATTTAGTTGAGATCCACGAAAAGTATCCAATAGATAAAGGACACAGAAAACTATGATTATAACAAAAGAAAATGTAGCTGAAAAAATTAGTGATTACCTTCATCATAAACTCACCTTAGCCGAGTTAGTCAATTGGGCAGAAAATGCAATGATGAATGAATCATTTGATGAAGCAGAATCTGCTGTCTTATCGGAAGTAGTCGGTTACTTAGGTCTAGCTGATGTTCGCACTTTTGGTTTGCAGTTCGAAGATTGTGAAAATCTATTAAAAAAATTGGGTTTCACCCTGAAAGTTAGAATTGAGCAAGCTGTTTAAAACTTTTTTCGTCTTGATTTTCTTGCTAGTACCGAGTTTTTGGATAAAAATCTTTTTCAGACTTCTCCCTTAAGGATTATGAAAGAACTCACTGTAACTCTCGAACTCGCCCTTCAACACGGACTTTATGAAGAAGAATACAATTGGATTTTAGAAATATTAGGTCGAACACCGAATTTTACTGAACTCGGAATTTTCAGTGTCATGTGGAGTGAACATTGCAGTTACAAAAATTCAATTGCATTGTTAAAAACACTTCCTCGTGAAGGTAAACGTTTGCTCGTTCAAGCAGGTGAAGAAAATGCTGGACTTGTTGATATTGGAGATGGACTTGCAGTCGCATTTAAGATTGAAAGTCATAATCATCCTTCGGCTGTTGAACCGTATCAAGGGGCAGCAACTGGCGTTGGAGGAATACTTCGCGATATTTTCACAATGGGAGCGAGACCGATTGCAGCGCTTGATTCACTTCGTTTTGGTGAACTGGACAATCAACGAACAAAATATTTATTCGATGGAGTTGTGCGTGGAATCGGAGATTATGGAAATTGCTTCGGAGTCCCGACTATAGCCGGTGAAGTATATTTTGAAGATTCTTATCAAGATAATTGTCTTGTAAATGCTATGGCAGTTGGAATTGTAAAAACTGACCGCATTTCTCGCGCAGTAGCTAAAGGGAAAGGGAATTCGGTTTTCATTGTTGGTTCATCCACTGGACGAGATGGAATTCATGGAGCAACCTTTGCATCGGAAGAATTATCTGAGGAATCAGAGTCTCGACGCTCAAATGTTCAAGTTGGTGATCCCTTCGCGGAAAAACTTTTGCTTGAAGCAACTCTCGAAGTTATTAAACTGAATTTAATAGTCGGTATTCAAGATATGGGTGCAGCTGGAATAATTTGTTCGACATCTGAGATGAGCGCCCGCGGAAATTCCGGAATGAAAATCAATTTAGATCTTGTACCGCTGAGAGAAGAAGGAATGAGTTCATACGAGATATTACTTTCAGAATCGCAGGAGAGAATGCTTGTCGTTTGTAAAAGGGGAAACGAAGAGAGACTTAAACAAATTTTTAATAAATGGGATTTGAATTGTGTGCAAATTGGTGAAGTGATAGATGAAGATAAATTATTTTTTTATCAGCAAGGTGAACTGAAGGGAGAAGTGCCCGCATCCTCGTTGGTTTTAGGCGGAGGAGCTCCAGTATATAAACGTGAAACTCGGAGACCAAAATATCTTGATGAAGTCAATAATCTCGACTTCACTTTGTTGCCTGAGCAAAAAGATTTGAATTTAGTTCTACTAAAAATTTTGTCTTCACCAAACATTGCGAATAAATCATGGGTATACCATCAATATGACTACGGCGTTGGAACTAATACTGTCATCGCACCCGGCTGCGATGCTGCCGTTGTACGGATAAAAAAGACAAACAAAGCACTTGCAGTTAAGACTGATTGCAATGCAAGATATGTGTATTTAAATCCAAAAGTTGGAGCAATGATTGCTGTCGCAGAGTCTGCAAGAAATATAGTTTGTTCTGGTGCAATGCCTATTGCAATTACGAATTGTTTAAATTTCGGTAATCCTTATAAACCGGAAATTTATTGGCAATTCAAAGAGGCTATTGGAGGAATTGGTGAAGCGTGCAGAGTGCTCGAAACTCCAGTAACAGGTGGGAATGTTAGTTTCTATAACGAAAGTCCGAACAGAGTCGTTTTTCCAACCCCGGTTATTGGAATGCTTGGAATAATCGATGATGTAAAATGGATCACAAAATCTTATTTCCAAAATGAGGGGGATTTAATTTATATACTTGGTGAAACAAAAGAGGAAATCGGAGGTACTGAATTTCTAAAAGTGATCCACAATAAAATTTTTGGTCCACCGCCGATGATCGATTTACATTTTGAAAGAAAACTTCATAAAGGTCTTCTCAAGCTCATTAAACATGGATTAGTAGTTTCAGCACATGATTTAAGCGATGGTGGACTCGGAGTTGCATTAGCTGAAGCATGTATTATGAATAGAGACAAACAATTTGGAGCAGAAATTAATTGCATTCCATCTTTCAGATTTGATCATTATCTTTTTTCTGAAAGTCAATCACGAGTTCTAATTTCAATTTCACCACTAGATAAATCACGGATTGAAAATGAGCTTCATTTTCTCGATATCCCTTTCGAAATGATAGGAACGGTGAAAACATGTAAACTTTTAATTAATGATAATCTTAATTTACCGATAGAAAAAATTAACGATGCATATTTTAATGCGATTAACAAAATAATGTCATAGAAACGATGGCTCAGAAATCAGAAACTTCAAAAACACCCAAACTTTCAACCTGGAAAAAAATAATAGGTTGGATTAAATTTTATTCAATTGGGATCTATAACAAGGCAGATGAGCATCATGTTTTTTTGTTTGGCTCAGCTCTTACTTTTAATATAATTTTATGTATCATCCCATTCATTCTGATAATCTTTGCCTATTTAGGAAATGTACTTGAATCGCAGGATATTTATTTTCAAATAAATCTTTTCCTAGATAAGCTAATACCTTACACGGCGTATACAGATCAAATCCGCGATATTATTTTTGAAAGAGTCGATGAATTCATTGAATACAAAACTATAGTCGGTATTATTGGCACGATCGGTTTATTTCTAACTTGCAGCGGATTATTCTCAACAGTGCGGACGATATTAAATGATATTTATGGGATAAAAAAAGATAAAAGCGCTCTCGTCGCAAAATTGCGTGATATTGGAATGGTAATCTTGACTATTGTTTTCTTCTCCTTTATCGTAATGTTAAGCCCACTTTTTCAGATTGGAAAAACAATCTTTGCAGATGCCTGGATTTTTCATGAGCTTGATTTGTCATCATTCGAGCATTACGTTTTAAATCTTATACTTTTTAGTCTTACGCTGCTTCTAGCATATGTTCTTTATGGACTGATTCCTTACGAAAAAATGTCGCACAAGGTTTATTTTGTTTCTGCATTTTGGGCAACACTATTTTTTGAAATTTCTAAATATGGTTTTGGATACTACATCACTAATGTAGTAAACTATGGAAAAATTTACGGAAACGTTACATTTGTGATAATTATTGCATTCTGGCTTTACATCAGCTCAGTCATATTTGTTTTTGCAGCTATTTTTGGTCAGCTTTACAGGGAAAGGCAAAAACTTCTTGCGACATCCAAGCGAAAGTTAATAAAGCTCGAAGATTTACACCTCTATCTGCCTAAAAAATTACCAAAATCTTCCGATTTTAGAATTAAAAAGAGAAAAAAGAAGAGTAATTACTGAATTGAAACAAATTTCAATTGACTCAAAATCAAAGGTAAAATTATTGTATTCGAATTAAATCCGAAACTTATTATATTTTTATAAGTAGATTGAAAAAGAAATTATTAATAAATGGAATTTAACGAAAACATAAAACGAGCCAGCCAGCTTTTTCAACGTGCATATGAATTACAAATGCGTGGAGAATTAGATGAAGCAATCAACACATACCAAATGTCTATTCAACTGCACCCAACTGCTGAAGCTTATACATTCCTTGGCTGGACTTATAGTTTTCGTGGAGATTATGAACACGCTATAGAAGAATGTAAAAAAGCAATTGAGTTGGATAAAGATTTTGGAAATCCATACAATGATATTGGAGTTTATTTAATTGCTCTCGGTCATTACGAAGAAGCAATTCATTGGTTAGAATCAGCTCTCCATGCGAAACGATATGAATCCAAGCAATATCCATATTACAATTTGGGCAAAATAATGGAGAAGAAAGGGGAGTGGAATGAAGCGATTGGCTACTATACTCGTGCGCTTGGATGCAAACCGGATTATCAGCCTGCAAAAGATGCAATCACCCGCCTAGTAAGCTGGATGAATTAGAATTTAGTTCTTAAAGTTCATAAAGTTGAAAGTTCATAAAGTAAAAAGTTCGTAAAGTTAAAAGTTTGTTGAGTGGAAAGTTATTTCTTTATGAACTTTAACAACCTTATGAACATTTTGACTAAAGTTCCGATTGAAATGAAAATTATGCTTTCATTCGCTCGCCGAGGTCTTCATAAATAAAAATCCAACCGACGATCTTACCTATGTCAATCTCATCGAAATTATTCCAATAATCTCTATCACGAACATATCGAGAACTAGTTTCGTCGAATGGAATTGAATCAGTTGTTTTAATAATTGTATCGAATCTCTCTATCCATTTTTTCCAATTTTTTTCTCTTAAATCAACCCATCCATCATTCGACCACAGTTCAATTTTCTTATCATCAATCTTCAATTCGTTTTCGCCGCGGTATGGAGGAATTTTTATATCCTTTCCTCTTAATAATTGTTTTCCGTCAGGAAGTAATATAGGAATGCCAATAGAAATCATTTTAGCACGGATATCACTATCGGTTTTAATGTATTCAAAAATCGTGTTTGAAATTTCTTTTGGATTTTTCTTTACAACATTTCTCATTGAAGTAAATAGTATTCTAAGTAATTGTGCCTCATATAATAGTTTGGATAGTCTCGGAGGTCCTAGCATTTCAAATGCAACGCTGTCTGTCTGATATTCGGTTTCTAGTTTCTTCATTTTTTTAATTGCACTGTGGTGCATAAATCCAGCACGGTAAGTAGGTTCTAATGAAGCATGGTCGAGTGCGTTGATAATATCATGACCGGTGTTGCCGCCGCGGATTTCCTGCACAACTGATTGAGCAATTTCTTCAGGGGTTACATATTCCATCTGACCAAGACTTGATATCGCATCAAACTCACCGCGCGAAAAAATTCCATTTTCACCAGTGTCAATAAAAACAGCTTTTAACGTTTCTTCTTTTTTATTGATCGCGACTTCATCTTTAATCTTGAATATTTTTTCAAGCTGAACGGCATTTTCAACCGGACAGTCAAAGAGCTCCACTGGCTTTCCGCCTTTTCTGATCTCACCGAAAGCAATTTTTTTCCAAGCAATTGCAGCAGTTGGTTTAATTTCTTTTGTGATTGGTGCATCTGGAGTTCGGGCAATCAAAAATAATAGAAGAGTATGAGCTCCTGCAACAGAAGATTTGCTTAGCAATACTCTTGAAGGTTTTTCTTCGCTGTGCGTGTATGGAATGTTTAATCCCATTCCTCCAGTTCCACTTGTACCAATCTTAACATAGATTTGCGAGTTTGCATCGCTCATGCTTTTATATAAAATTTGAACGTGTCTGATCAACTGCGGTATATAAAGAGTTGCAAGAAGTCTTTCTGTTTGGAATAAAATGTCATCGATATTTTTACTTTTCAGAGATTTACGAACATCTCTGCTTACAGAATATAAATCTTGATATGCAATTGCTGTCGCTGTGTTAATGCTGTCGATTACTATTTTTGGTTCGTAAGTAGTTATCAAGTCATATAAACTTGAAGCATGAAGAATTTCATCACTTAATTCCTCGAGAACATCATTAATTAAAATATCTCTCGATTCGGAGTCTGAGAGTAAGTCAAATCTATTTTTATCTTTAAATTCTTTTCGTAAAAAAATATTTCCCCACCACGGAATAATATTTTCTGGCGGGAAATTTGGAAATTCATTTCGCAGACTTTCAACTGCTTCCTTCGCCTCGTATTCCTGCAGTGATGCAAGGATGATCTTTTCAGGATTTTGAACAATTATTTTTCGTGCAACTGCCGAGCCGACTAAACCCCAGCCGCCAAGTATCAATACAGTTTTATTTTTAATATCCATTTATGCCTCTCTCAAGAAGGATTGTTTTAGTTCAATAACCATTAAAATTCAATGCAAATTACTCAATTGAGAAATCTTTAGCTATAATTTTCGAAAAGCATCTATCTATTCATTACGAATTTTACTTAAACTCACAAAAAAAACCTGCAATTGATTTTAGAATAACGTTAATTTATATTTGAACGCTTAATTAATGAATACTATAAGATGAAAATCAGCGATTTACTTAACCAAGAAAATGTTTTGCTCGAATTAGAAGCAAAAGATAAATATGAAATAATTGATGCATTGGTCGATACTGTCTCGAAATCGAGTAAAGTGTTGGATAAAGATAAAGTCAGAAATTGTGTTCTCGAGCGTGAAAAAGTTCTCTCAACTGGTGTGGGAAAAGGCTTTGCCGTGCCACATGGAAAAACTGATGCCGTCACAGAGATTGTCGTTGCGTTTGCAATTACAAAAAATCCAGTTGATTACGAAGCTTTGGATGATCAACCTGTCCGCCTTGTGTTTCTGATAATTGGAAGGGATAGTTTAGTTAGTTCACATATAAAACTGTTGAGTAGAATTTCGCGCCTTATGAATAATGAAGATTTTCGTGAATGCCTGCTCGATTCTAAATCTGTTGTTGAAGTTATTGAACATTTTAGAAAAGAAGAAGCAAATTATTTTGATATATCCTGAAACTTTGTTCATAGCTTCCATAATAGTGAAAATTCAATGAGGAGGTTAAATATTTATTTTTGAGAATCATTAGACAATTTTTCAATTTAAAATCGATACTTATTATTTCTTATTTATTATTCGATATTCAAAAGAACAAAATTTTCATTAATAAATACTGATTTGTCATCTTATTATATAAAATAATTTTTTTCCTAATTAATCGATAATGTTTAAATCTATTCGCGGTACAAAAGATATTTTCCAACCTGAAATTTTTCGTTGGCAGCGGCTTGAGTCTTACATTCACCAATTGATGAAGCATTTCAACTTTACGGAAATCCGAACCCCAGTTTTTGAAGAAACAAGTCTATTTGCGCGAGGTATTGGGGATGAAACAGACATTGTCGGAAAAGAGATGTATACTTTCACGGATAAAAGCGGAGCCAGCCTAACGTTAAAACCAGAAATGACTGCAGCAGTAGTGCGTACATTTATTCAGCACAATCTTGGTGAAATCCGTCCTGTAAATAAACTATATTATATCGCACCGATGTTTCGGCAGGAAAGACCTCAAGCAGGTCGTTTTAGACAATTTCATCAAGTAGGAGCAGAGATATTTGGTACAAAAAGTTTTATTGCTGATGGGGAGTTAATAATTCTTGCTGATGAAATGCTTCGCGGATTGAATGTCAAAAATTTAGAGTTGCATTTAAATAGTGTTGGATGTCCGGTATGCCGATCGATTTATGTAGAAAAATTAAGGGAATACTTCTCTCAATTCGTTGATAAACTTTCAGAAGACAGTAGAACGAGATTGGATAAAAACCCTCTTAGAATTCTTGATTCGAAAGATGAACAAGATACCCTACTGAAAAATGATGCGCCTTCGATACTTGAGAATTTGTGCGATGACTGTAAATCCCATTTCGATGGATTAAAAGAGTTTTTGACTATGAATCAAATTAAGTTTTTACTCAATCCTAATCTTGTCAGAGGCCTGGACTATTACACAAAAACAGCCTTTGAATTTACATCAAGCGATCTTGGTGCACAGGATGCAATTTGCGGAGGTGGTAGGTACGATCTTTTGGTTTCTCAACTTGGGGGGAAGGAAACACCAGGAATTGGATGGGCGTGCGGCATCGAAAGAATTTTATTAGCAGCTGAAAAATATGAACAATCTGAAGAAACAAAGTTAGATTGTTTCGTTTGCACAGTAAAAAGTGATTTTAAAAATTCGGCGTTCAATATTGTAACAGAAATTAGACGTGCAAATATCGCATGCGAAATAGATTTATTAGACCGCAGTCTTAAAGCTCAAATGAGAGAAGCCAATCGACAGAATGCCAAATTTGTTATAATTGTTGGCGAAGAAATGCATGGAGGAAATATAACGCTGAAGAATTTATCCAGCGGCGAGCAAGAACTTATTGAGTTAAAAGATGTGCAGAAAATTCTCAAAAATAAACTTGCCTCAAGCTAGTAGTTTTGCTTACTTCATTTGACTTATGGTAAGAACAAAAAAAGAAAAACCCGCAAGTGAATTAGCTATTATTGACGAATCGACAGGGTGGACACTTAAATACGAATATCAAATTAAACCTGTTTTTGAATTCGACGAAATTTTGAAGAAAAATTTTTTTATAATCGAGCTGTTGACTTACAGGGAATTCGCTTCATTCAGATATGTCATTGATTATATTTTATCAAATCAGAATAGAGAGTATAAAATCAAGATCAAAGGATTAAATTCAAAGGATATATCTTTCCCTTATGCAGGAAAAGCTTCGGTAAGAATTAAGCTTCCATCTTTAATTGGTTTATATACTTTCCATATAATAAAAAAAAATGGTGAGACAAATTCGTTCGATCTGAAAATAAATTCTTATGAAAGAAGCGTTATCTTAGAAAGAGAATTTTTAAAGGATAATAAGAAACACAAGAAATTTGTAGAATATATAGGATAATTTATGTGCCCACAACTTTTTGAAATTGGACCGTTTACAGTTTATAGCTATGGCTTGATGCTTGGAATCGGATTTATAGTTGCAAGCTATCTGCTATCAATTGAGTTCAAACGGAAGAAAATTCATACCGATTTAGCCACTGAGATAACATTACTTGCATTGATCTTCGGAATTATTGGAGCAAAAATGTTTCATTTATTCGAAACGTGGGATACCTTTATTCAAGATCCAATTGGCGAAGCTTTTTCGGCCGGCGGATTAACCTGGTATGGGGGATTTATTCTTGCGGTAATTGCAATTTGGATAAATTCACGCCGAAGAAATTTACCATTCTTTGTGATTGCTGACTCTGTTTCGCCTGCTTTAGCGATTGGTTACGGGATTGGACGTATGGGCTGTCATCTTGCCGGTGACGGGGATTATGGAATTCCAACAACTTTACCTTGGGGAACGGATTACTCTGCAGGTACATATCCTCCTTCATTAGCTTTGAAATATCTTTATCCCGATGGCAACGTTCCTGAAGGTATACTTTGTCATCCCACTCCGGTTTATGAGTTCATTCTTGCTGTAATCATTTTCTTAATTCTTTGGAAGATTAGAAAGAAAAATTTTCCGGATGGAAATTTATTCATGTACTTTCTGATTCTTCATGGGCTTTCACGTTTTGCTGTTGAATTTATTCGGATAAACCCGCAATTGCTATTTGGTCTATCTGAGGCACAAATTATTTCAGTGATATTAATTCTAATTGGAATAACAGGGATCATTTTCTACAAAAAAAAATCAGACTTAAAACGATTCGATCCAACGACCGTGAAATATACTCCGAAACCCAAAAAGTAATTTTGTAAATGAGTTTAATTGTTGGTCGGCATCCTGTTCTTGAAGCGCTTAAGTCGGGAAAATCAATTGAGAAAATATTTGTCCTATTTGGCTGTAAAGGGGGGTCGTTAGGTGAGATACTTAAATTTGCTCACGATAAGCATGTAAAAGTTGTTGAAATTAACAAACAAAAATTTCAAGAGATAACAAAAGACCTGCCGGCTCAGGGAATAGCTGCATTCATTTCTGATAGAAAATATTTTGAGATTGAGGACATCATCAGCGAGGCGGAAAATAAAAACCAAAAACCATTCATTCTCATTTTTGACAATATTCAGGATCCTCATAATGCCGGAGCTTTAATCCGCACTGCTGAATGTATGGGCGCTCACGGAATAGTTGTTACAAAAGATAATTCGGCAAGCTTAAACAGCACAGCGGCAAAAGCATCTGCCGGCGCAATTGAGCACGTTAAAATTTGTAAGGTTACAAATCTCGCCCGCTCGATTGATGCGATGAAAGAAAAAGGAATATGGATAATTGGCACTTCATCGAGGGCAGAAAAAACAATTGATCAAATTGATGTAGACCTTCCGCTTGCTTTAGTTCTAGGCAGGGAAGGCGAAGGAATGCGGCGATTAACTGAATCGAAATGCGATTTCCTTGTCAAGATTCCTCTCTATGGTAAAATCGATTCATTGAATGTATCTGTTGCAGGGGGAATATTAATGAATGGGATACAAAATCGAAGAAGAAAAATTTTCTAAAATCTTTATCACAATTTTCATTTTTTATCCCTCCTCAGATAAAGCGCATCTTCCAGTTTTCATATTCCATTATCCATGCCCAATTTTCAAATACAATACAAATTCCTCTGTACTTTGATTTTATTCTGTCGTAATTTAAGAGTGTTCGAGAATGCTTTCTATGAAAATAGATTTCACCACTCTAAAAAATAGCATACAAATTATCTCAGTGGATTCAAAAAATTTAAAGGTATTGAGTCAACTGGTAAAAATATCCCGTATTGTTGCATGCAGCTATCTTAACAATATCAGACCATCGCTCCATTACTTATACCAGCAACAAGGCATTACAACAACTGACCTTTCGTACGATTGTATTGCCGAAATATTTTCAAGGGATGAAAATGATAGTTTTTATCGGATCGAGAAGTTTTGTAAATCATTAAACGATTCACTTGAAAAAGTTTCGGAGATCGACATTTTCCTTGCATGGAAAAGTTTTCTTATAAAGGTTGTCGATGCACAATTGGCCAGACTATATTCTCAGTCTGACCCAACTGGAACAAAAATTCTCAGAAATATTCGTGACGTTGTTAGAGAAAGCGATTATTTCATAATGGAGAAAACAATGTCAGGAAATATGCTTGTCCCTAAAAATGTTAATCCACTTTATCACCTCCCTTCAATTCCTATTGAAAAATTTGAGAGCGAGTACTTTACTACAACGTTTGATAGGAAAAGTAGTTTTAATGAACAAATAGCAATCGTTTATAATATTTTGACAGGACAATCCGAATACAGAAGGACAATACTGCTATTAGATATCAGTAAAATATTTAAGCACAGATTTTTTAGCGATTCCATTCCAAATAACTCCAACAACGAGAGTTCTTATAATGTTAGGAGTTTAACTAACTTAGAGATTGAAGAATTTGAGTCTAGAGTTTTGTCAACATTAAAAGAGAAGATATTCCTTCAATATTTTGCTAAAGGTAAATTTAACAAAGCTCAAGCAGAAGGTGTATATTTTGCAGTTCGGGATATTGTCAACGATTGGTGCTTAAATGGCGAGTGTGAAGAAACATTCTATAATTATTTGGCAAGGTATATCGCAATAAATGAAGCGTTATATTCCAATACTTATAAAGCAAAGCTTGAATATTTAACAAAATTGGCAAGAGAAGAATTTATTTCTTTGATAGATTCTGAAATTTAATTTTCTGCAAAGAGAGTAGAACGTCGAAATATAATAGTAAGAATAATTTTGAGTTATGAATAACCATATAGAAATACACCACCTTGAATTGTTGCTCTTGGGCGATTCACATCTGTCGGTGGAAGAAAGAGAAAAAGTACTGCTTCACTTAGAGGAATGCAGTTTTTGTGAGTCGAATTATTTAAAGATGAAAAGTTTCTACCAAGAGATAGAATCCGAAATTAAATCTGAGCCTAATAGCGAGGATTTAGACTTTGCTAAGAAATTACTCCCAAAGAAAAGTTTCTTTACAACAAAACTACTCGAAGAACCAAAGAAAGCTGTAAAGGTTTATGATGGCTGGATAGAAATTACCGAACCTTATTTTAGAACAAGGATTCAAAAGTTTGTAAGATTTATCTCACGGCATCCAAAAAGCTTTACTTCTTCCTTAGCTTTTGCGGGAATTGCTTTGACTTTAATACTATTAAATCTAAAAAATCCAATAAAAGATAGAAATCCGGAAAGAGCTTTCATCTTAAATCAAATTCTGTATGTTTTAAATGAGCAAAATGATACGCTCTGGACTAAACCAACACTGAACTTTGATAATACGAGTACAACACTTGAAGATTTCGAACATTCGGTTCGATATCTACTTATTTTCGATATAGACAATGACAAGAAGAATGAAGTGTTGCTCTCTGGTTCTTTACGAAGTAATAAATATTTTCCAGATACAATTTATTGTTTTAACAACGAAGGTAAGTTAATAAGAAAATTTACGAGCGGTGAATTCAAATCGGTTAGTGCCGAGAGATGGGCCCACACGAGAACTGTAATTGAAAGATTTTTTATTTTTAATGATGGAACTAAGGACAGATTACTTGTTACCGTTGACGATCAGTTGAATGCACCTGGAAAAATATCAGAAATTGATTTTACGACAAGTAAAGAATTACGAAGTTTTTATAATTCTGGTCAGATTACATTTGAGCTCGTTCACGATATTGATTCAGACGGAAAGAAAGAATTAATCATTGGTGGAATCACTAACGCTTTCAAATGTGCTTTTATCGCAGTACTTGACCCAGATAATTTTGATGGATTTAGTCCTTCAACAGAATTTTATATCCCAAAAGGAATGGATAAAGGAAATTTTAAATATTACATAACTTTCCCAGTGACTGAAGTTGGAAAGTTCTTAAGTTCAACAGATTATAATTCAATAAAAATGATATTGGGAAATAAAGATGGAGGAATGACTGTTTATACAACAGAAATTCTGGGTGGTGTTGAAACATATTTCAGAGAAGGGCTTCTTTATATCTTTGATAAAGATATGAAAATAAAATCTATTGTTCCGTCAGATCCTTTTAATAAAAATTACCAAAGGTTGCTTGAGGGAGGAAAAGTAACAGCTCAACTTGATGCAGAATATTTCAAAAAAATTAAAAACTCAATAAAATATTGGGATGGAGATAAGTTTGTAAATAATCCGGTGATGAATAAGTATTATCAAGCATTCATTCCATAAATTAAATGGATAAAATTTATTTGTTGATCTCTGAAACCAATGACGTCGCATCTGCAATAAAGTTTTTCAAGCTCTGATGCGGGGTGAGAATTTCTTCTTTGGTAAGCTCAAATAAAAAATCATAATCGCTCTTTTCCCTATTCTCAAAAGCCGTATAAATAATTTTTCCGTATTCTTTTTTTAGCTTTCCCGTATTTATGAAATTTTTGTTGAACCAGCCGAGAAGTTGACGATGTTTTGAAGTTGAAAAATCATTTTTAATTGTCAATGCTGAGATCTTATAAAAAAAAGAATAGTAGATCCTATTTACTGCTAAGCTGAGTCTATTATTTTCCAAAAGAAATTTCGCTTCATCAAATGCGTCTTCAGATTGACGAATTCTATGCTTAATGAGAGTCTCTTTATTTTCAACCGTTAGTGTCATACTGCGATTCCTTCATTAAGAGCATTCACTACAAATGGTTGTTTGCCTTTGATTCCATCCATTTCATTTTGTGCAATAATACTAACATCGATCCATATATCGTATTTGAGGTTTAAATCACTGCATGCTTCATAGATTTTGTCCTTCATCAGCCAATCAATTTTATCCTTTGTTATAATTAGAATATCTAAATCGGAATATTTATTTGAATCACCTCGTGCATAAGAGCCGTATAAGATAACCGAAATAATCATATTTGGAATTAGATTATCCAAATGTTTTTTCAATTCAGATGCAATTTCGTATGCCATAATCTTATCTCTCCTTTTGGCATTGAAGAAAGAAATTAATCAATTGTTTCACTAATAATTAATTTATGAAAAAGATAATTTGATTCAAAGAACGATTGAAACTAACGGCTTCAAATTCATCAGACAAGTAGTTCAAATTATTTTCAAATTCACAGATTGAATGTATTCCTACCTACGAACTCCAATAAAGCTTAAACAATTTTCTCCATTTCAAATTTTTTTAAGCTTATACTTTTTATAAAATATTTTTTTTGCTCGACAAAGGAAGAGTTAAAACTCAGCTCGATACAGAATATTTCAAAAAAATTAAAAACTCAGTAAAATATAGGAATGGTGAGAAGTTTGTGAGTTATCCTGCGGTTAATAAGTTTTATAAACAAAATTCTGAAATGTTATCAATCAGGCGAAGATAAGCTGTTTTCTGAATCTGCAATAATTCCTTGCTACAATTTTTTCCCGAGAAGAAACCCAACTCGCTGTGGGGAATCGGCTTTCTCTATATTGATTCTACAATAATTCCTTGTTACAAATTTTTTTGTGGTATAAAAACGAGTCATGTTAATTAATTGAACTCATCCTCCGGCTCATTCTCTTGCAAAGAGAAGGAGAGACTAAGTCCCTCTTTTTGTAAGACCTGCCCGCCGCTTCGCTTTGGCAGGCGGGGAGGGATTTAGTGTGAGTTATTTTTCTAAAAGTAGACTTGTTTGTCATTAGAAATGAAATCTTCGAGTATCGAAGTAGCTGATGGATACTGTGCATATGTAGTGTTTTTACATTAGATTTATTTGAGCTCAACATGATTCTTTTTTACACTCGTAAATATTATTAAATCACTGGATATCTTAACCCTGCCAACACCGTAAATCTTTTATTGCACGTAGCTAAATTTTATTACAATTCCATTGCAAAAAATCAGGTTTGATGACCAACAATTCCTGCATTTAACAACACTCAGTTTAATAATCCCCGTAGCATAGATTAGGCGGAGTAGTTGCAATATTGTATTCTGTGCGATAATCTTATCGATTTTGGTCTTTCACATTATACTACTATGTAAAAAAACGTTGTAGTTTTAACACACTTATACCAATGTTATTTGATCAGCGATTGTAGCTAAGCACCCAATAACAATCCGCCGCGGCGGACAAAATCCAAACAAATTTCAAGCATCAATTATCAAATTACAAAACAAGACCTTTTGAAATTTTGGATTTGGAAATTATAATTTATTTATAATTTGTTTTTTATGATTTGGAATTTTGCACCATCATCAAGTTTGTTTGTAGCAAATGGCTACGTTGTGATATGACAAATGTTGAATATATCTGCAATTATGTTTAGCTTTAATTAAACAAATCTGAAGATAAATCTGAAGATAAAAAGGAATTGATATGCTACAAAACTCCACAGTAAACAAACAAATACTAAAACCAATTGTTAAAGATATTTTAATTGATCTTATTACACAGAATGATGAATTAAGGGACGCAATTTTATTTAGGAAAAGCAAACGGGAAAGAAAGAGGAAAAAAATATCATTTGGTATTGGAAAATATAATTTAAAAGGAAAATTAGACAGAGTTAATTTGAGAAATTTTGCCTATGAAGATTGAAGAAAACTTTGTAATCGACACTAACATTCTAATTTACTCCTTAGATAAATCATCTGAATTTTTTGACTTCTCCAAGAACATAATAAAACAAAACAGAGATAGAGTATTTGTTACAAGCAAATCTATCTCAGAATTTGTAAACGTGCTGTCTAAAATAAGCGCTTATAATATAATAGACAAAGAACTTCAGAACATCATAAATGATTTCTCAATTTTGTAACCGGATACTAATAGTATGAAAATCTTTCAGCGTCTTATTATGAAATACAAACCTAAAGGAAATAGAGTCTACGATTTTGAAATCATTTCAATAATGCAAGCCAACGGAATAAAAAGCATTGCATCAATTAATGAAGATGATTTTAAGAACGTTAAAGAAATTAATATTATCAAACGTTTGACTAGTTCGTCCGCCGATAGCTAAGTGTAAACTAAAATATCAAATTTGGCGACCAACAATTCATACATTTAACAACACTCAGTTTAACAATCCCCGTAGCACAGATTAATCAACGTAATTAACATATCATAATCTGTGCAACAATGAAGCTGCTGACTGGTTTTTTCCGGTTTTAACAATCCCCGTAGCACAGATTAATCAACGTAATTAACATATCATAATCTGTGCAACAATGAAGCTGCTGACTGGTTTTTTCCGGTTTTAACAATCCCCGTAGAATAGATTTCGCGAAGTAAATACCTCTCCGCTGGCGAGTTTTAATCTGTGCTACGAAAAAATGTTTTGTATTGAATTTAGATTTTATCAATATCCCGATTTAGAGCTACCATTGCACAGCTCACTTGTACCGTTATTAAGCAGATTAGTTGTGCTAACGAAACTTACTATTTACTGGTAATCGTTTGTCTAAATAAGTATTATAAAACGATTATTAGAGAAACATTAACTTCAAACCAACTTCGGCATGCTATAGCTTGTATCTTATAAGATAGTATCATATTTTAGTATCGGATGAACGCTAAACACAGAAAAACTCTTATGGCGATCTTTCAAGAGCCGGTACGTTCCGATATCAACTAGAAAGACATCGAGGCGCTTTTCAAAGCTCTTGGTGCAGAGGTTAGCGAAGGCCGTGGTTCGCGAGTAAGAGTTGCCCTTAAAAGTATTCGTGCCGTATTTCATCGTCCGCATCCGCAAAAAGTTACGGATAAAGGCGCTCTTAAATCAGTAAAAAGATTTTTAATAACAGCTGGAATTAAACAATGATGTACAAAGGATACACAGCATATATCGAGTTTGACGAATCAGCAGGTATTTTTCACGGGGAGGTAATTGATACTAAAGACGTAATCACTTTTCAAGGAACCTCGGTAACTGAATTAAAAAAAGCTTTCAAAGATTCTGTTGACGAATACCTGTCATTTTGTAAAGAACGCGGTGAAGAACCCGATAAACCCTTTTCTGGTAAATTTATTCTTCGCCTTCCAAAGGAATTGCATCGCAAAATATATATTCAGGCAATTAAGAGAGGACAAAGCATTAATAACTACATTACAAAAACTCTCAGTTCCATAGCCGAAAATAATTAGTGTCTAATCAATTATAAAATGACGGTTTCAGTTAAACTGAGGCAAAGGCACAGAAAAAGTCTATAGATAAACAAGATTTAACATTATCAAAGCACTGAATATCTTAACCCTGCCAACACCGTAAATCTTTTATTGCACGTAGCTAAATTTTATTACAATTCCATTGCAAAAAATCAGGTTTGATGACCAACAATACCTGCATTTAACAACACTCAGTTCAACAATCCCCTCTGCACAGATTAATCAAAGTAGTCAACATATCGTAATCTGTGCAACAATGAAGCTGCTGACTGGTTTTTTCCGGTTTTAACAATCCCCGTAACACAGAACTCATAGAATAAATAGCTCGCAAGTTTAGAGAAAATCTGTTCTACAACCCCCCCAAAAACCACAAATTTCAGCATTTTTCCCCTCCTCCAAAAAAATTTTAAAATAATTTTCTGCAAGAGATGTGGAACGTCGAAATATTATAAACAAAGTAGGAGACCGAAATGAAAAGTTTCATAACTTTTTTATTAGCAGTATTAATTTTTACCACCCCCCCATGACTTTACAATTAACGACTGAGATAAGTGTGTGAAGGTGGTGAGAAGATAAAATAAATGGAGGATCAAATATGACAAACCTTAGTAGATTATTTCTAATACTTCTTTTTGGAGGATTAATAGGATGCTCACCAGCTACATTTGTAAATGTTGAGAAAACCGGAGACGTTCAATATAAAACAGTAAAGAAAGACTACCTTGAACTACTAAGAAATACAAATCCAAGATTTCTCGATAAGGTTATTAACACTTTAAAATTGCCAGAAAATTTACTTGGTTTGATAACGCGGAACGACCGGGTTATTGTTCAAAGCCTAGATAGAAATTATCAATCCGATAACGATCTCCAGCTTGTAATTTATAGAGGGCTAATTGCAAATCTGCTTGGAAGATATATTACTGTACTGGATCGTGATGAAAACGTTCTTTTAGTTTCCTTAGCTGAATCAAATGGTCAACTCGGCAATGATTGGAAGGTTTATAGTGCTAAATATTTAGACTCTATAAATGTATTCTCCAAAAGTACCGGTATAATGTCTGCTACCAAAATTTTAGGTTATAGGGTTTTAGAATTCGGGAAGTTAAATATTCCGATAAACGATGGTAAAGACTTCCAAAGAGTTGGATCAGTAGAACTTGAAATGAGATTAATTGATGCAAACAGTTCACAAATTCTATTCACGGACGTATTGAGAAATACTTATTATGATTTCATTTCAACTGAAGATTATAATCTGATCTCAAATCTACATTATCAATTTATTGTGGATGCGTTACCTTTAGTTCAACAAGTAAAGTATAAGGATATTTTATTGTTTCCTAAAGAGGATCAACAACTTCAAGGTCTTGCCACGATGGAATTTAAGTTTAGAAAGGGAGAGAAAAAAAGTAATGTTAGAATAGTACATGCAACAACTTTAAGAATAGTGGCAGATTTTAATATTCCATCATTCGATTATCGGAGTGATAAAGACGATGAATTCTATGTTTATAAGTTTAATTTAATTGATTCATTTCAGCAGCCCTTACCTAAAGGTAAGTATAGTGTATATATTGATAACGTTTTAGTTCATCAGTTTACATTATGAAAAATATTTTGAGAAGAATTACATAAATTTTTGGAGAATACAAATGACAACAAATTCTACTATGCAATCCTTACAATATGATGCCATAAAAAAATCCGTTGGAGTTGCTTATTTGCTCTGGTTTTTTACCGGTGCATTTGGAGGGCATCGGTTTTATTTGAAGAAAAACGGAAATGCAGTTGGTTTACTTACTTTAACAATTAGTTCATACCTTTTAATCATAGTATTGGTTGGTTTTATTGGACTGATTGCCTTGGGAATTTGGCTGATAGTAGATGCATTTTTGATCCCTGGCATGGTTCAGCAATACAATCTTGATTTAATTAATCGCATGCAAAGTAGTTCATCAGTATCATAAATAAATTTTTCGAGAGAGGAAAAAACATGAGTAAGAATAAAAGCATTGCTCAATTCGATCAAATTGAACAAAAAGTAGTCTTTCGCGTTTCGAGAACTTTCTTCTGGATTTTTGTTGCAATCGCAGGATTATCAATTGTAGCGGCAGTTCTTGTTCTGATTTATTCAATTATCCCTCCAGGTAAAGAAGATGTAGTGAAAGAACAATACCCGGCGGAACCAAAAGTAACTATCGAGGACATGTTAGCAGCAATTACACCTACACCACCACCTCCAAAGTATGAAGAACCTACACCGCAAGTTACCAAACCAACTGAGCAGCCGATCACAGAATATGTAGAACCTGTCGATAGTCTTCAATTAAAATTGGATGCTCTTTTAGATAGCTTAGGTACTTTTATCAAAAGCGGGTGGGGAATAACATATGAAATTTATATTACTGGTTATGATTGGTTCGGAAGACCATCATATGGAACACGTGCAAAACGCGGCTTAAAAAGTGACTTAGTGAATCTGTTAGATGAATATTTTGGATTAAAAGAAGAAAAAATTGTAATACTTCAATTCTTAATTGATGTTATGCACCAGATTGGAGAAGATAGACGCGAAAAAGCACTTAGATTTTTTATACGATCTACAAAAGATAAATGGAGAGACTATAGAAATGCTATTAGTAGAATAGAATCAGATTTTAGCATTCGATTAGCATCAGCCGAAGCAGAATATGCAAGTGCTAAATTAGAAAAAGCTGAGCTTAGTAATAAAGCCTTGATATCGCTTGGCAGTGCCATTGTTTTAATAGCTCTTGTTGGATTAATACTCTGCTTCCTCGCTATTGAACGAAATACACGAGCAGTTAAAGAATTATTAGAGAGGGAAAAGAAATTGGAGGAGAAATGAAAAAAATTCTCTTAGCTTTTATAGTTTCTACTGGAATTATTTTTCAGGCTTGTACACCAACAACCTCGTTACTAAAAATAACCGATGAATATCGAACAGTTACTCCAGAAAAGTCGAGACTTTTAGTAAAGTATGACCTGCCGGCAGAAGATATTCCAATAGTAAAAGTTAAAGTCTCGAAAGACTACTTTTCTCAAAAAGTTTATACGAAGCATTACGAAACTCTTCGTAAAGATAAAAAGGGTAATCAAATAGCTTGGGGATTAGCTTTAAGCGGTGGAGCCGCCGGTTTAATTGCACTTGGCAGCGGTATGGAAGAAAAAGATAGTACTTTGAAAACCTTGACAATAGTTGGTGGTGCAGTGGCAGGACTTATGGGGCTTTATATGATAATAGCAGCAACACCAAAAGAACAATGGACGAAAGATTCAGTTGATTTTAAGGATACACTCTATGCTTTCCAGGAAGCTTTGAAATCAAAATCCATTGCGCTTCAGAGTGAGCACGATAAGAAAATGCATTATTTAAAAACGAATAATGAAGGGATCTTAGCGATAGATGTAAGAGATTTTTATACTAATCTGTCGGAAAATAATCCACTAAAAATTTCGATCTCTGATGGAATATCACAGCCGAATTTCATCAATCTACCTTCAAGTTACGTAATCAGAATTCGAGGCAACGAATTAGAAGCCGAAAAATTATTTAAGCAAGCCGAAGCAAAAGTTAAAGAACGAGAGTTTATTAATGCAAATAGCCTGTTTGAAAAAGTTGTGGATAAATATCCATTGACAAAACATACCGAGGATTCTAAGAGTGCGATGAAAAGCATCGAAAGTAATATTAAAGAAGAAAAATTAGAAATAGTTAGAAAAAACTTACGAGCTGTCTCAGTGAACAAAGTACCTGAAGCATTTGATAAAGCCGGAATTTCTCCGAGTGAATTAAATGAAATTGGTTACAGAATAGAACGAATGTCCCGTTCTAACATTACTATTATCATGGTTGATGGTTTAGGAATGAGCTTAGACCGCTATCAAGCAGAGTATGAATTTAATTCATTAAATAACCCTCAAAAAATTTATGCTGTTCTTACTGCGGCAGAAGAAATAAGTAAAAAACAAGCCAGGCAGAAATGGGAGGTAATTCAATCAATCTTAGGTTTGTACGAAACAACTGCAAAGAAATTCGCCAGGATTGAGAGTACAAAACTTCTGGGAAATTAGAAGATATTGATTTAAGTGATTCTGAGTTGGGAGAATATGAATTTCTGTGACGTAAGCAGGATAAAACTAAACACTCAGTAATGATTCATTTCGAGGAATGAAATTAATATTAGTTAATTACAAAAAAAAATGAGGTACTTATATGAAATTGTTCTTTATTTTCTTTCTGCTGGTTATATTTATTTCATGCTCTAAAAAAAGTACATTTTCAGAGTATATACCCAATTGTGGTGTCGGAAGTAAAAGTACTTATTCTGTTGAGATGTTGAGTTTAATGGGTAAGCAGACTGGACAATGTATCTATAGAATCGACGAGGAAAAAGTTATTGATGAAAAAAAATACATAAAAGAAATTGGTATTTATACGGGTATACCTGGTGTATCTAATGAAGTAAATTATTTCAGGTATGCGCAAGAAGGTATTTATAAATTGAATGAAGAAGATCAAAGTGAACAAATTATATATCCTTTGCCATTGGAAATTGGTAGCACTTGGACTACTAAAGAAACAAAAACAAAGATAAATTATACTGTTGAAAAATTTGAAGATGTTTACTTTCCAGATAAAACATTTGAAAAATGCTTAAAAATAGTTTATGAAGGTAAGCCACTTAGTATTAATGGAATGATTCCTTACCCAAGTAGAGAGTTTAATGGAATTAGTTATTTGGCGCGTGGAATTGGACTAATTAAAAATGTGCATAAAGAAAGCGGTGTTGTAATTGAAATGACATTAATAGAGTCCGATTGTGAATAATATGAAACACTTTGTTAAGTCTGTTGAAACTATGAAATTAATTTTTGTGAAATGATATGAAAAAAGATGTCATCTTTCTACTTCGGAGATTTCTTTTTGATAAGAAGACATCTTTAATTCAATGAAGTGAATGCTTTGACTTATTTGTAACTAAAATTAATGACTAAAGTCCTTAGAGATCAGTATGCTTTTATAACCCCACGCTTAAGCATAGGGTTAATGAAAATCAACTCAGGTTAAGGGCTTTTCCGAAGGATCCTTCGGAAGCCATAGTTAATAAATAACTATAACTATCTGCGGACATAATTACACCCGCAAAATTTTAAGCAAATACTTCTATAGGTTCTCCAAAAAAATATGCTCAAAGGGTCTTTCGGACGTGCCGGGTTTTTATAGGAACTAAAAAATTAATCTTTATGAAGTGAGTTTAGGAGAGAACTAGTATCTCGAATTATCAGGATTATAGATTTTTTGCTTAAGAAAACAATGTAATCAAAGCTCCAAATTTCTGTAGATATCTTTACGGTGAGCAATCCGCTTGAGGTAAACCGCTTCGTCATCGTATGAGAAAATCATTCTATAATCTTTATCTACAACGACTCTATAATTCCCTTTTAAAACAGTCAGAGGACGAACATTCAATTGAAAGTGAAAAATATCTTCACAAAGTTTTTTTGCCGATTCAAAAGCCTCGGTTTGTACATGTTCCGGCAAAGACTTGAGGTCGCGAGCGAATCTATTTGTTCGCTGAAGAACTCTCTTATGCAATAAAATCGTCGAACGAATGTATTTCGTTCATCTT
>Ga0194126_10001979_pt1 | contig 33609 bp, 22 predicted proteins | sample TA2KigC150mmetaG_FD_148641 | JGI IMG/M metagenome (GOLD analysis project Ga0194126, IMG submission 148641) | Freshwater microbial communities from Lake Tanganyika, Tanzania - TA2015035 Kigoma Deep Cast 150m | ecosystem: Environmental > Aquatic > Freshwater > Lake | place: Tanzania: Lake... | reverse complement strand
CAGCCACCGCCGCCCCGTATCCGCAGTGCCGGTAATCCTTCGGATCCTCCACCAATCCCGCCCGCACCGCGTTCAAGTCGATGTACGCCGACACCGTCTCCAGCACCCCCGACTGATCCTCGACCAACACGCTCCGGAACCGTTCCGCCCACAACGTCCCAAACCGCTGGTGCCGTATGTTGTACCACTTGCTGAACCGTTGCTTGAACTCCTTCATGAACTCCGACACATCCCCCATCCGCGCCAGCATCCGTTCCCGGATGTCCGCGTCCACCCGACCATGCGAGTGTAACCCCTTCTCGGCCTCATAGAGCAAGCCGGCCTCGCGGGGCTTGGCCTTCCCGTAGAGGGCCTTCATGCGCTCGACCAACTCCTCGTCGGTCGGGTTCTGCTCGGCCGGGACGCGGACCAAGACATGGAAGTGGTTGGACATGATGCAGTAGGTGATGACTTCGAGGCCGCAGAAGGTGGCCAGGCGCCGGAGGAGCCGGACCAAGGTTTCTTTGCCGAGGTCATCGAGGAGGCGTTGGGCGCCGACGATGCGGGAGACGCAGTGATAGACGGCGGGTCGCCCTTTGACTTTGATACGGGTCAGTCTCATAAGCTGTGTCGTGTTTACCCAGAAACAAACGATTTGTCAATGTCATTTTGCTTGGATGATTGCTATACTGCAGACCACCTCCGTGCCCTGCTCCACGGCAGCACCGCTTCCTTCGACGTTGCCGCAACTCATCCAGATGGGGAGCGGGCGTCGGGCCACCAGGGTCCCGCCGGGCTTCGTTATACGGTCCGGAGTTGTCAATGACTTTATAACTGTCACGTTGAGTGAATAAGTGCGACGTTGCCTTGCGATGGCGGCCCGGGATACTTGCCGGATGGCATTCGACCCGGTGCAGGCCTGCGGCGGAGTGGTGTTGGCGTTGATCCTTGCTCGGCTGGCAGGAGAGCTGAGCCTCGAGTGGTTGAACGACCGATACGTCCGCGCCCGCGGGACCGAGGTGCCCTCGGCTTACGCGGCCGTGGTGGACACGCAGACGTACGCGCGGTCGGTGGCCTACACCCTGGCACGCAGCCGGCTAACTCGGTTCGAGTCTGGGTACGACACGCTGGTGCTGGTGGCCGTCCTTTACACGGGGTTGCTGCCGCTGGCTTACCACGGGTGGGTGGGGGCATTGGGCGTCTCGGCGTGGGCGATGGCCGGTTTTGTCTTTGCCGTCGGCGCGGGTCTCGCACTGACGGGGCTGCCCTTCCAGTGGTATGCGCAGTTCCATCTCGAGGAACGTTTTGGGTTCAACACGACCAGGCCGCAGCTTTGGTGGGCGGACCGGCTCAAGGGTCTGGGCCTGAGCGCGCTGCTGGGGATTCCGTTGCTCGCGCTGGTGCTCAAACTGGTCGAGTGGCTGGGGTCCACTTGGTGGTTTTGGGCGTGGCTGACCATTCTGGCTGTGCAATGTCTAATGGCGTTTTTGGCGCCAGTGGTGATCCTGCCGCTGTTCAACCGATTCACGCCGCTGGCGGAAGGCAGCCTGCGGGAGCGCCTGGTCGGCTTGGCGGAACGAACCGGGTTTCGCGCTCGAGGCATCCAGGTGATGGATGGCAGCCGACGCTCGCGGCACTCGAACGCGTTCTTCACCGGGTTCGGTCGGTTCCGTCGGATCGTGCTGTTTGACACGTTGGTGCAGCAATTGAGTGAGTTGGAGCTCGAGGCGGTGCTCGCGCATGAGATCGGTCACTATCGAAAGAGACACGTGCGCAAGCGGTTATTGGTCTCCGCGGCCGGTCTGCTCGTGGGACTCTACGTCGTGGGGTGGCTGGCCGAGCAGGCGTGGTTCTACAGCGCGTTTGGCTTTGCGCCTGGGAGCGTTGTGCCCGCGTTTTTGCTGTTTGGTCTGCTGAGCGGGGTGGTGACCTTCTGGCTGGCGCCGGTGGCGAACGGGTGGGCGCGGCGCCATGAGTACGAAGCCGACGCCTATGCGGCCGGGGTTTTGGGCCGACCCGATTCGCTCGTTACGGCGCTGCGCAAACTCAACGAGAAGAACCTCAGCAACCTGACGCCTCACCCCCTGTACAGCCGATTCCACTACTCGCACCCGACCCTAGTCGAGCGGGAGCGCGCCCTCTTGCCCCGGGATTACCGGGCGCAACCGAAGTCAAGGCTCTGGGAAAGGTTTAGCTAAGGCACGCGTCGCACCCGGAAGAATTGGCATTCGCGATCCAAGTCGGTGACGTCGAACTGCACGACCTGACCGTCGCTGGGGAGGGTGTCCGAGCTGGGCAGCCAGGGACCCATCGCCGCGTCGGGCGCCGACTCGACCACGTATTGCTGGCCGGGCGGACCGAACCAGCGTAAGGCGACGCCGTAGGCCGGATGCAGCCCGTCCAGGGCGCGTGCTGCCAATCGTAGTTCGACGGGGTCGGTGCCGGCCTGGAATTCCGCCAAGTTCGGTATGCCATCGCCATCCGGGTCGGCGTCGACAGCGGCTAGTGGATGGTCGAGCGACCCGAAGTACCGCGTTCGCCACGCGTCCGGGATTCCGTCGCCGGGTGTGGAGACTTCGGCGGCGAGTTGCGGATCCAGGCCGCCGACCTGGGTCTTCGTTGGGAACAGCGCCAGGCCATTGGGCGATGCGGAGAAGTGGCCGAAGTCGACGCGATACACTGAGTCAGGAGGCGCACCGTCGGGCAAGGTCACCAGCAGCGTGCCCACCAAGCCGGCACCGGGGATCCCAAGCGCGCGAGCATCCAGCCAAGCGGCGGCGTAATTGGCGGGGCCACGGGCGGCGGCGGCGGTCGGCGGGCCGAGGGCGTAGCCAGGCACGAACTCGAGCGGGTGCACCAGGGGCGGGGCCGTGCGCACCGGGCGAACGGTCAGGTTAAACATGAGCACGCGCAGGGCGAACTGGCCTTGGACCTTGGCCTGGAGCGGCACGGCAACGACCTTGCCGCCGGCACCCTTAAGTTCCCCGGCCGCGAGCACGACGGACGGCGCCTCGGAGGTCGGGAGGGTCGAGGGCGCGCTGTGGAGCTGGACACGGGTAGCGTGCGGGCGAGCCAGGCGTGGTCCGGCGAAGACGTCGTGAGGCCAGACCACGGCAGCCAGGGTGCCATTGGACCAGAACCGCGCGTAGTTGGTGAGGGACGCGTCGAGCGAACGGCGGAAAGTGACGTAGACGTCGTCGACGTTCAGTTGGCCATCGCCGAAGGCAATCGAGTTAATGACGGTGTCCTCGCCGTTCGGGGCGACGAGGAGTGCGTTGGTGGCGCCGTTGCTAGCGTCGAGGGCATCGTAATAGTCGCTGCCGCGCGGCAGCGGGTTGTTGGCGTACACAGCGATCTGGAACACCTGCAGGACATCTTCATTCCGCAATCGCTGATCGCCGAACTCACCCACGTTGAGCCAGGTAAAGGGCTCGACGTCGCCCACCAAGTATCGGCTCTCACCGGGGGCGGCTATGCGCACCTGATGTCGTGCGGAGAGCAAGCCATAGGGGGAAGGGACTGGCGCCGCCGGTGCCGAAAGCACGGCCGGCCGGTCGACTCCATCCTGGGTAGCGGAGGGTCGAACAATCTCGACTTGGTACTGGTCATCGGTGGTGGCGCTGGCAGGGATTTGGAAGGCGAAGGCGCCGAGGACGACCTTACCCTCGGAGCCAAGGTAGAGGCGGTTACGGGCCATCGAGAAGGTGACGAGGTCTTGGTTGAGGCTCGGGTAGATGCCCTCGCCACCCAGGCGCTCGAGCCAAGCCACACCGAGCAGGTTGGTGCCGCCGGGCAAGCTCGCCAAGTTGGTGAAGGTGGTGTCCCCGATGATCCCAGCCAAGGGATGATTCAGGATGGGCAGGACGGGATCGTAGGTGGCGCCTCGATGATCAACCAGCAGGCCGCCCGAGACCGGGTACATGAGCATGGAGGCAAAGCCCATGTCGGTTTGGCTGGCGTAGGCGAGCGGAGGGCTTCCCGCCCCTTCGCTCACCGCCAGCCCGAACTGAAGCGAGTAGATCTTCTGTCCCGGCACCAGCGCCAGGGTCACGGGAGCGCAATAACGCTGGCCGGCATACCCGATAAACCGGCTGGACGCCTCCCCATCGCCGAAGCCCAGGGTGATGCGGTTGGGGACGGCGTTGGTGAAGACCCGGGTGACAACGGCGCTCGACGCGAAGTTCTCGGCCACCGCCAAGATGGAGAAGACGAGTCGTTCGCCCTCGGTGTTGAACGACAGATCGGAGTTGTTACTGACGCGAAAGCTGTTGGGGGCGCCGGCGGCGGGGGGAACACCGTTGGTGCTGTACCAGAGCACGGCGTCTTTGGTGGCCGACCGCACGCTGAACGCGATTGGGTTCAGCCCGTCGATCACCGGGTCGGCTGTGACGAAGCGAAACCGCGCGACCGCCAGCGGGCTCGGGCGGCGGCCGGATAGCGTGCTGATGGCCTTGACGGTCAGGTCTGGGATGGCCGAGATGCCCCAGTCGGCGGCGATGCTGCGGTTGAGGTCCGCGCCGAACAAGCTGCGCAACTCATCCTCGGTTAAGCCGTCGCGGTAGCGCGAGACCTTGGGGTTCTTTCCCACCGGATTCGGCTCGAGCCCAGTGAGGTTGGTGGTGTTGCCGTGCAAGACGTACTCCTGGGCGCCGGTCGCCCCGGCCAGGATGGCGAGCGGCACGAGGTTCGGAAACACCTCGTCCACCACGGGCACGAGCATCGACAGGGGCGGTGAGGACGGCTCGGGTCGCACGAAGGTCACTTTGCCGATCCGAGGCGCCGGCACGGGGGGTTGCGGCGGCGCGACTTGGATTTGGCGGAGGGCATGGTTGCCCGAGTCCACCACCAACGTCGCTGTAGCCTGCGTGGGGTCGATCCCCAGGCCGATTGGACCGTTGAACTGAGCCGCCAAGGCCTCTCCGTTAGCGAGGCCCGGGGCATCGGCCCGCCCGGCGTAAGTGAGCAAAGCATAGCCGCTCAGACTTTCCGCGCTCGGGATCAACCGCCGCACTGTGTGGTTGCCCGTGTCGGCAATCAACAGCCATTGCTGTTCCGGCAGCCAAAGCAGTCCGCGCGGGTTGTTCAGGCGCGCCTCGAGGGCCTCGTCGGCGTCGTCGGACCCGAGGCCGCCGGGCCAGTTGGCACCCGCGAGCAAGGCGATGGAACCGTCGGCTTCGATTCGTTTGATGGCGTGATTGCGGGTATCGGCCACGATCACGCGCTGCTGCGAATCCACTGCGACCGCGTTGGGCGTGTTGAAGCCGGTCGCCACGGTGGTCACCAGCCCGACCGGGTCCAATCGGCGCACGGCGTGGTTCTTCGAGTCGGCGATGTAGAGGTTGCCGGTGGCATCGAGAGCCAGGCCAATCGGGGAATTGAACCGGGCCTGAGCGGCCGGCCCGTCGGTGTTGCCAGGGACCCCGGGGACGCCGGCGAGGGTCGAGACGATGCCCTCGAAGGTGACCCTGCGAATGAGGTGGTTGCCCGTGTCGGCCACGAGCAGGCCGTCACTCAGGAGGATCAATCCTTGAGGATAGAAGAACCGGGCGAACTTGCCCGCGCCATCGCTGAACCCAGGCTGGCCGGCCAGTCCCGCCAAGGTGTTGACCACACCACTCGCCGGAGAAAAGGCGATGACCCGATGGTTTCCCGCGTCGGTCAGGTAATAGAGGCTGGCGAACCCGCTGGGCGCAGCGACGAGGCTATGAGGCTCGAATAGCCGCGTCGTCAACACTGAGTCCACATACTCGGCCTGCACGAGGAAGCCGCTCAGCCATGCCACCATCCCTAGGACTCGGATTCTCATGCGCCTTTCCCTCTAAACCAGCCAGCCGCTACTCCTGTCCAATCCCGCCGCAGCCGGGCCCGTGCTCTGCTGCGGCCGACCATGCCAACGCGCGAGACTAACGTTGCACTCGTACGCGGTAGAATTTAGCCGCACCGCTCTGGTTGCGGTCGATGAACTCGAGGGCGGCACCCCGGCCGACGAACTCAGTGCCCTCCCGTGACCACGACCCGCTGGCCAGGTCGGCGGTGGATTCGACCAAGTATCGCTGGCCGGCGACCGCGGGCCAGCGGACACGGAAGCTGCGCGGGGCGGGAGCAGTGGCAGCGGCGGCGGACTGCGCCGTCAAGACTGTGACGCGGCCGGCAGTCGTCTCGAAACCGTACGGGGTATCGAGGTCGGGAGCGCCATCCGCATGGGCGAAGCGCACGCGATAGACCTGGGCGGGTTGTGCGGCCAGGGGCACGGTGAAGTTGATGGTCCCCAGAGCCACCCGACGGACCAGCGGCTGCGGGAACGGGTTGAGCAGGGGCGACCAGGCCGAAGCGACTTGGTTCGGCGCCAGGCCGGAGGCCCGAATCGCCTCGGGCAACTCGGCCGATTTCACGAACTCGATCGGGACCTCGAGGGGCGGCCCATCGCCGTCCGGTTCCACCAGGACGCGGAACTGCAGGCCGGCGAGGCGCGCGCCCGGGGCGACCTGCACGTGAATGGGCACACGCACCAACTCACCCGGGCGGACCTGGTCGATGGTGGCCGCGCCCAGTTCGGCTTCGAGTGGGGAAATCTCGAGGGCCGGAGTCGGACTCTCGACGGCCGCGGCGATCGAGAAGGCCGAGCGCGGCAGGGTCGTGGCGGTGGCGACGCGGTAGCCGCCCACGGCCCAAGACCGTTCCCAGTTGTTGGTGTTCAGTCGCAGCGACCGGCGCAGAATCCGTTGCCAATCCAGGAACCGGATCTGGCCGTCGCCACCAGCCGACAAGAGCGTGTCGTCCGGGAACGCGTCCATGGCATCGAACGCGTCGGTGAACGAGTACGGCGCCCGCACGCCCAGCGAGGCGTGAAACGCGTTGTTCACGTCGGCGTTGTCCAGATCGCCGTTGCCGAAGTCGCCGGCGTTATACCAGTTGCCGGGCGAGGAATCGCCCACCAGGTAGCGGAGGTTCCGCACGCTGATGGTGCGAGCCGGGAGCGGGGCCAGCGGGAGGGCCTGCTGCGACGCGTCCGCGGTGCCGGAAGCCTCGCGGATGTCGATCGCATAGGTGCGACCCTCGAGGGCGCCGCCGGGAACCGGCACCACGAGCATGGCCACCACGGCGAAGTCCGTGGCGGTGAGATTAGCGCTCGCACCCAGGGCTGAGAGCACGAGTCCGCGCACGCCCCCCGCCAGTTCGTAGGCGCTGGTGCTGAAGACGGTGGCCGCGCTGGCGCTGGCCGTGCCCACCATCGACACGAAGGCGTTGGTGTCGAAACTGAGCGCGCGCAAGTCCGTGGCCAGAGGCGGCGCACCGGCGCCCGGGCTGACCTCGACCCGCATCTGGAGCGACTTCAACACGGCGCCGGGGGTGAGGTTGACCACGACCGGCACAATGACGCTCGAACCGCTGCCGGCGAACACGTCGCGCGGGATACCCACGCTATTCTGGGGCATAGCCTGGCCCACCACAATGTCGCTGGGCAACGTCCCGGGGGCGAAGGCGCGCGCCTTGACCGCGCGGAGGTCCGCCCCGGGCGCGGACAAGGCCGTCACCGGGAAGGGGCCCGTGTAGCGGGTCGACTTCGTCGTCGGATCCGTGCCATCCAGCGTGTAGTAAATCACCGCGTCCGCTCGGATCTTGCTCAACGTCACGGTAGTGCCATCCGGGAAGAAGCCTGCGTCGGGGGCGAGGGTGGGCGTATCGGTCTTGATAGCGTAATCCCGGACGACCGTCGGGCTGGTGAAAAAACCCTGCCGGTAACCGGCGATCTTGAAGGTGGCGTTGGTGGTGAGGTTGATCGGCCCGACGTAAAGCGGGCTAGTGGGCTGCGGATTGCCGCCGTCCAAGGTGTAGCGCAACTCGGCGCCCGGCGTGGCCGTCTGGGCCTGGATGGTGATGGCGTTGATGTTCGTGCCGCTGGCCGGGGTTACCACCGGCACCGCCACTGACAGGTCGAACGGCGCGCTCACCACAGCGCTCTCGAGGAAGCCATCCCGAATAGCTCGCACCTGCAACACACCATTGGTGGCCAGAACAAACGGACCTGCATAGACCAGACTGCTACGGTTCGGGGTGCTGCCGTCAATCGTCCAGTAGAGACCCGCCCCAACCGTGGCGGTCGCCATGCTGACGTTGACGGGCTCATAGGACGTCGCCCCAAGCGGCACGAGGGTGGGGTCGGCCGCCATTAAACGGAACGGCGCACTGACGACCGCACTCGGCACCAGACCATCCTTGAACGCGCGAACGCGCAGGACCCCATTGGTGGCCAATTGGAAGGGGTCCGTGTACCGCAGGCTGTTGGGCGTCGGGTCTGAGCCGTCGATGGTCCAGTGAATCCGGGCCCCACCGGTCACCGAGGCGAGGGTGACCTCGACCGGGTTGTTGTTGGTGGCGCCGACGGGGGCGATCGACGGATCGCCCACGAGCAGATCGAATTTAGCGCTTGCGATCCCGCTGGGGACAAAGCCGTCGCGGAAGGCGCGGACCTTGAGCACACCGTTGGTGCCCAGGTCGAACGGCCCGGTGTACAGGGTGCCGTTGGGAGTCGGATCCGAGCCGTCGATCGTCCAGAAGACCTGCGCCCGATCGGTCACGGTGGCCAACTCGACCCGCACCGGATTGTAGGCCAGCGCGCCGGTCACGGGTGCGATCTGGACCTCGCCCACGAGCAGGTTATACGTGGCGCTGACGAGCATGCTGTCCAGATAGCCTGCCTTGTAGCCGCGGACCTGTACCACGCCGTTGGTGCCCAAGTCGAACGGACCCGTGTAGAGCGTGCTCGCCGGGGTCGGTTCCTCCGGGCCAAAGCTCCAGTAGAAGGTCACATTGCTGGTGCCGCTGACGATGCGCAGCGGGATGCTCTGATTCGAGGTCGTCGCTGGGGCCGCGGGGCCGGGCGGCCAGAGCACCGGCGGCGCGATCTGGAAGGTGAACTCGAGCTCGGTCACCGGCGAATCCGCGAACCCGTCGCGGTAGGCTTGCAGCTTGATCGGTCCCGTGCGTCCCCAAACCCGGTCGGTCCAAACCGGACTCGCGGGCGAAGGCGGCTCGCCGGTCAGCGAATAGCGAATGACCACGTTCGAGGTCACCGTCGCCGCGGCGAGATAGACGTCGTTGGTGAAGAAGCCGCCGGCCGGGTCCACCGTCAGCGGATTGATGTAGAAGCTGAAGCGGTTACTGATGACCGCGCTGGCGCCATAGTCGGGCGAGAAACCCCGAACTTTGAACCCGACGGGGCCGCCGTCGAACGTGAGCGCCCCGGCAACGGGCAAAGAGGCCGGGGTCGGATCGCTGCCGTCAGTCGTGTAGTAGAAGCTGGCGTTAGTGGTCAGACTCGAGACAGCGACGCTGACCGTATTGCTAAAGCTGCCGCCGGGCGGTGTGACCACCGGCGTTTGCGTGGGCGTCCGTGTCAGGCGACGAATCGCGTGGTTCTTCAAGTCCGCCACCACGATCGCGCCGTTGAGATCGACGGCCAACCCCACCGGTTCGAAGAACCGCGCGCTGGCCCAACTGCCGTCGGTTGCCCCTGCCACACCCACCCCACCGGCGAAGGTGCTGGTGACCCAATAGTCGTCGCGACCCGGCACGGGCCGCGCGACGCGGCGCAGGGCGTGGTGCCCGGTATCGCTGACCAATAGACCGGTGCTGCCGCCGAGCCAAAGCAGGCCACGGGGACGATCCAGGTCGCTCGCCTGGACGTTGCTGCCCAACGTGCCGGCGATGACGCGGATCGTCCCACCAGGCTCGATCACTTTGATCACGTGATGGCCCGTGTCGGCTACAAACAACCGCCCGCCCTCGCCCACCGCCACGGCCGTGGGCCGCAAGAAACCGGTGGCGACCGTCGTGACGGTGTCGTCCGGCGCGATCATGCGCAGCGTATGGTTGCGCGAGTCGGCCACGTAGATGTTGCCCGCGCTGTCCAAAGCCAGACCCACCGGCGTGTTGAATTGCGCCGCGGCACCCGCGCCATCGGCGTTGCCGGCGCCCCCCCCGGCCAGCGGCGCGATCTCCCCCGCGAAGCTCACGCGGCGGATTGCGTGCGCGCCCGAGTCGGCCACCACCAGACCGCCGCGCGCCAGCACGAGGCCCGCCGGACTGAAGAAGGCCGGCCCCGTCAGGTCGGTCAATTCGCCGGTGGCCGGCGCGAACCGCACCAGGCGGTTATGCACGCTATCGGTGAGGTAGTAATAGTTGTTGGTGGTCGAGACATCCACGACGACGCCGTACGGTTCGTCGAGGTGTTCCCCCAAGAGGGTATCCACGGTTTGGGCCAGGCAAGCAAAGGCCAAGGCGACCGCAATACCTAAGGCGAGCACAATAGTGCGTTTCATACTGGATCCTCCGGTTAAAAGCTCAGCTCGATTCATGGTACAAGTGACACTCGATAAAAGCGCGCGCCCGTCGCCGGGCCCGGATCGGCAAACTCGAGGGGCTGATCCGCCCCCACCATGGCTGGGCCCAATGCCCGCCACTCCCTGAGATCCGGCGAGGCGAGCAGCACGTACGCTCGCCCTTGCTCGGCAAACCAACGCAGAATGTTCCCGCCCCCCTGCCGAACCAACGTCAGCCGCCAGTCGGGTCGGGTCGGATGGCTCTTGAGCAGGTACTCGGCGCGGTTGCTCAACCCATCGCCGTCCGGGTCGGCCTCGGGTCGGGCCTGAGACGAGGTGAGGCTGGCGAAGAAGTGCAGTTTCCATTCGTCCGACAGGATCGCCGCCGGCTCCGGCGCCGCCACGTGCACCCAGACCCGGCCCGGCACCGTCTCGAAGTCGTAGAGGACATCCTCGAGCGGTGCGCCGTCCGCGTTGGCGAAGCGCACGTAGTACCCCAAACCGTTCGGCGCCGAGGGCGGCACTTGGAACACGAGCCAGCCCAGCACACTGTCCCCCACCAGCGGAGGGTCCAGTTTGCCAAGGTCCCAAACGTAAATCGCGTTGTTCAACGACAGCCCCGGCACGGCGTTGACGGACGGCGCCGCAATCCCCGTGTCCCGGTTCGCCTCGAACCAAGCCGGCACCTCGGAATCGGTCCCGTCCGGCTTCGCACTGATCACCGGCCAGCACTGGAAGCCTGCCAGCGTGGCCCCCGCCTCGAGCGCGACGCGAATCGGCACGCGCGTCGTCGTGCCCGCCTTCGCAAACTCGACCGAGCCGGCGCTCACCTTGACCTGCCGCCGCCACGCCACGAGGCCGGGCTGGGCGCCGGACGCGGCCGGCGCGCTCCGCGAGGCGGTGCGCACCAGGCGTTGGACCGGACTCGACACGCGCTGGCCCCCGGGCCCGCGGGTCCGCCGCCAGTTGTCGTGGCGCAACCCCAAGGACCGCTCGAGCAGGATCTGCCAATCGAGGAAGCGGATCTGGCCGTCCCCACCCGGAGCGGTCGCCGTATCTAAGGGGAAGACGTCGAGCGCATCGAAAGCGTCGGAGAAGGAGAACGGCACCCGCACACCCACCGAAGCCGAGAAGGCGTTGTTGACGTCGGCATTGTCCAACCGGTCGTCGCCAAACCCGCCTGCGTTGTACCACCCGCCCCGAGCCGAGTCGCCCACCAGATAGCTGAGCTGTCCGACCTCGAGGACGCGCGCGGGCAACGCCTCCAGGGCGAGCGCTGTCTGCTGGCCATCGGTGGTCCCGGACAGAGTGGTCAGGCGCAGAGTGTATCGGTCACCCAACTGAGCCGAAGCCGGGATCGGCACCGCGAGAAGCGCCACCACGCCAAAGTCCGCCACCTGGAACCCGCCCCAGCCGGTCAGGTAGGCCACCTGCAACCGTGCTGTCGTGCCCTGGCGCGAGAAACCCGAGATAGGCAACTGGCTGCTGGCGCGCACCAGCGGCACGAAGTCGTTGCCCGACATCGGCATGGCCACGATGGGCTCGAGGAGCGCGGGCGCACTGGCCTGCGGCGCGACCTCGACGATGAACTGCACCGAACGCAGCACCGCACCCGCCTTGAGATTCACGACGACCGGCAACAATGCGCGCGCGCCTGGGTTGGCCACTGCGTCGCCCGCAAAACCGACCTGGTTGGCGCTGGCGGCTTGGCCACGGACCGTCGGGCTGCTCGCCTCGCCCACAAAGGCCTTAACGCGCAGGAAAGCCAAGTCACGCAGGGTCTCGCGCCAGGGGATAGTGCCTACACCGCCGCTCGCCGCGATCTGCCGGCTGACGGGGTTGTTCGGGCCAGGTTCGCTCCCATCCGTCGTGTAGTAGAGCCGGTTGCTGAAGAACAAACCCCGATTGGGATCGGTCACCCGAATCGTAACCCCCATCGGGTAGTACCCGCTCGAGGGCGAAACGCTCGGTGTCGCCACGCCCTCGCCGCCGCCGGCTCCCGTGCCCGAGCCCAGGCCGGTCCCGCTCACCCGTCGCAAGATGTGGTAGAAGACCTCGCTGGCATAGAGCGTTCCCTGCGGATCGACGTACACGCCGACGGGCTCGCGCGCTTCGGCGGTGTTGGCGGCCCCGTTCACACCATCGAACCACCCGGGAAGAATCATCGGCACGCAGCCCAAACAGGGCCCTTCCCAACGACTCGGATCGACCCCGTACACCGTCGTCACCAGGCCGTCCGTGCCCACCCACCGCACCCGGTGGTTGAGTCGGTCCGCCACCACCAGACTCCCATTCGGCGCACGCGCAAGTTGCGCCGGGCGGTTGAACTGCGCCACCTCAGCCGGCCCGTCCCGGAAGCCGGCGGCGCCGGTGCCGATCTGCGACAGGACCGCGCCGGTCGTAGGTTCGATCAGGCGGATCCTGTGGGCGCCAGCCTCGCTCACCGCCACCACGCCACTGGCGAGCACCGCCACCCCGCGCGGCTCCACCAGACCATGGGCCACCAACCGCACCGCGCCGGTGCTGCGATCCACCGCCTTGAGGGTGCCCCCCGCTTCCACGACCCACAGCGTGCCTTCGGGCCCCAGAGCTAGAGCGGTCGGGGCCGACAATCCACTGACGCGCAACGTGGGGAACTGGTAGAGGGCATCCAACCGATCGAACTCGACGACGCGGCCGTCACCGTGGGTCAGCACGTACACGTTGTCCGTCGCGTCCACGGCCACCGCCACCGGTCGATCCAGACCCGCCCGTAGCGTGGTGACCACATCCCGCGTGAAGTCGAGTTGCCGGAGCGCGCCGTTGGCCGTGTCGGCCACGAACAGGTCCCCGCGGCTATTGCCGGCTAACCCGCTAGGCTCATGGAACTGTGACACCGCCAACGAATCGCCATCCACGAAACCCGCATCGGCACCGGTGACCGTGAGGCGACCGCCAGCCAGCGTCTGGACTGTCTGGGCATGGGACCCGGCCGCTCCCCCAAGCCAGCCCGCCAGCAGCATCGCCCCGACACCGCGGCGAAACCGGAGCAAGAGGTTGGATGAAGGGGCGCGCATGATGTCACCGGCCCCGAGGCCCAAGAGGGTCGGCCCTGCCCCAACGCGGTTTGCCACTGTCCCAAGCCGAGACCGGCGGTAGCGGCTTGTCCGGCTCGGGTCGGGTCTGAAGGAAGCCGCTCGACTCGAGTGGTTGGAAGTCGGTCTCCTGAATGATGGTCGGCGTGAGGAAGATCAACAGGTTCGAGCGACTCCGCTGTTTGCTCTCATGCCGAAAGGCCAGACCCAGGCCGGGGATGTCGCCTAAGATCGGCACCTTGGTGTAGGCACGGGTTTGGTTGTCGCTGATCAGCCCTCCCATCACCAGGGTGTTACCGCTGGGAATAATCACACGCGTCTCGATGCGGCGGATGGCATAGATGTTGGCCTCGTTCACCGTCCCGTTGATCGTCTTCCGATCCACCGAGTCCACATTCCCCACCTCCGGCACGACGCGGAGGTTGACGAGGTTGGTGCCGGCGATACGGGGGGTGACCTCGAGGGTCATTCCCAGGTTCGTATAGGTGATCTCCGCCCCAGCGGGCGTGGTCTGGGTGCCCGGTGTAATCTTGAAGTTCGGGAAGAGCCGCGTAACCGACAAGCGCGCCAACTCGTTATCGAGCGTGACCGCGCGCGGCGTGGCCACCACTTCGGTGTCCGTGTCGCTGTTCAAAAACGAGAGGGCTACCTTGAGCCCATCCGCATTCAGAAACGCCACCGCCGGATGCAAACCCTGGGCCGTGTTCGCGCTTACACCCGGGCTCGCGCTGGCCAACGGCCCCAGCGCGCCCAAGCCAATATCCGTGATGGTCCGCGTCTCCGTCGTCGAGCTGGGCTGGGTGGTGCTCGTCACGGAGCGACCGCTGGGGAGCGTGGTGGTGGTCGTGGCCGGTGCCCCTGGGTAACTGGAGACCGCCTGACCGGTCGTTCGTCCGTTGCCGAAGGTGATGTTTTGGCTGTCCAGGGTGCCCGCCCAATTGATGCCCTTGACGGTCTTCGGGTTCTTGGCGGTCTCGAGGATCTTGGCCTCGATGAGGATCTGGCGCGTCGGGGTATCCAGCTTGCTGAGCACGGCGTCGACCAACTCGAGTTCCTTCTCGGTCGTGCTGATCACCAGCGAACTGGTTCGCACATCCGGCGTGACCTGGCTGCGCTCCGACAGCGTCGTCTTGAGCACCGTCACCATGTTGGTCGGATTGGCGAACTGCAACTGCACGACCTTCGTCACCAACGGTTCGAGGGCTGGCGGGGGACGGAACGTGACGCGCGCAATCTGCGTCTTGGGATCGTGCTCGAGCATCAGGTTGTAGTTGGCCAGCAACGACTCGAGCGCCTGCGTCGGCGTCACCTTCTCCCAACGCACCGAGACCAGGTTGGTCAGGTAAGGGGCGGGCTTGCCCTCGAGGTCCACACCCGCCAGCACCCGAGGATCGAACTGGAAGTTCAAGTTCGCTTGGCGTGCCAACATCGTGATGGCGTCGGTGACCAACTGATCCTCGAGGTTCACCACCGGGACCACCTCCTCTTCGATCGGCATCCCTTCCTGCTCCGCCCCAGACTCCGCTGTACTCGGGCCGCCACCCGCGGCTTCCAGCGCAGGCGCCGGCATCGGGGTCGCCGTGGGGCTAGTGGCCTCGGTCGACGTCGAGGGCGGCACGGCCGGCGCCGCTGGTTTGAAGGTCACCTGGTGCGAGTCGGTTCCTGGATAAGGAGCCAGTTGCAATCCGTAGCGCTCGAGGAACTGCTCGAGGGCCTCGCGCGCCGTCACGTGCTCCCAACGGGCCGACACCGCCTCGCCCCATCCCGGTAACGGATGCCCGTCCGCCTTGCGTCCCTCGAGAATGCGTTCGTCGATCGCGACCTTCAGCCGGCTCTGCTCGACCAACGTCATAATGATCTCTAGCGGCCGGTCTTCGAGGGATACCACCAACAACCTCCCGCCCTCGCCCACCTCGGCCCCGCTCGCAACGCGCTCGGCCGCAGCGGCGCCGCTCCCGTCGGCCGCCGGGTCCCCTTGGGCCAACGCGCTCGCGGCCACCCACAGGACGCTGGCCACCAGCAGGATCGCGCTTGTCGTTTTCATGCCACTTGACGCTTCACCCATCCCCTTAGGCACCGGGCGGCGGTTCCTCGACCTTAGCGCCCCGCCAGTCGCCGGTTCCGGAACGCCAGCTCTTGACGCTCCTCATCCACCAACACCACCACCGAGTCGTCCCGCACCTCGAGCAATTGCACGGTGGCCTCGCCGCCTACAAACCGCACCCGGCCAGACTCACCCACGAGCAGCGTGACCCGGTTGATCGTGGCCAACCGCCGGCTTGCCGTTCCCCCAATCGCCTTGAGCTGGAAACGGTCCACCACCTCCGCCGCGACACTCGCCGCCGCCGCCCCCGATCCGGCCGCGGCCTTCGGCCGGGGCGCGCGCCGAGCCGATTGCGGGAAGAACGGATCGCACCCCACTCCCGGCTCGTCGATGAACACCGCCGCGAACTGATTCGTGGGCGGCACCGGCGCGACCGCCGCACCAGGTCCGGGCGCAGCGCTCGCCGGACGAGCGCCCGCCACCGCAGCGGGCGGCTTGCTGCCGCAGCTCGTCACCAGCAGCACGACCAGGGCCAACAACCCTGCGCTGGCGCATCGCCCAGGCGAGCCGACCCAGTTGAGACTGACAAGATGAGATCGCACGGGTTAACGCCGGTCCGGCGGACGGACCAAGGCAATCACCTTCAGCTTGAGGCGGAGCTTCTCCGCGGCCGCGGTGGCGCCGTCGTTTTGGATCGCGAGCACCTGGAACCGCAGAAAGGGATTCTTGTTCTCGAGCTCGGCGAGGAACCGGCCCAGTTGGTGGTACCACCCCACTAACTCGAAAGCCATCTCCGCCGATTTGTAGGGGAAGTCGGGCAACAGATCCGTGTCCGTTTCGAGGACGGTGCTGTCCTTTTCTTGTGTCAACCCCGCCTGTTGCGCGGCGCCTTGCACGATGCCGAACAGCCGCTCGTAGACGAACCCCTGGCCCGGCATGGTCTCCTCGATGGCCTCGAGCCGAGTTTGGGCCTTCTGCAGGTCTTCCTCGAAACTGACCGCCTTGGTCGCTAGCCAACGCGCCGCCGCAATCTGCTCTTCGAGTTCGCCCAATCGCTTGGCGTTGTCCGCCTGCATCCCCTGCAGCGGACTGACCAACAAATACCAAATCCCGAACGATAGCGTCGCCGTGAGGAATCCCACCACGATCAGTCGGTCGCGCTTCTCTTTACTCAGCTTATTCATTGCGCCTCACCGCCTCGACAAAACGGAACTCGACCCCGAAGACCGCCCCCTCCTCGACGCGCTTGTCGTCGCCCGAACCTTTGCTGCGCGGCTCGACTAACTCGTAGGGCTGGCCAGGCTGCAGCCGCGCCCGAAAGTACGGCTCGCGCGCCACCGCTTCCATGAACCGCGTATGATTGCCCGCGCTCACATCCGCGAAGTCGCGCGCGCGGATGATCAGGCTGGTGTTCTCGATCGCCGTCTTCGGTTTCAGGATGGCGCCGCGCTCATCCTTGATTTCCTTGGTCGGTTTGTAGGTCTGCCGCGGAACCAGCTCCGTCACCTGCACGCTGCCGACCTGCGTCAACGCGAACTGCAGCGCGTTGAGCGGGCCCGACCACAGAAACCTATTGGTCGACAGCCGCTCGAGCGCGGCCAGTCGCCGTTCCATCGAGATCGTCTTGGCGCGGTTGGTGCGCACCAGTTGGTCCGGCTTCTCGAGCCGGCGCCACTCGGCCTCCTTTTGCGTCAGTTGTTCGTTGGACTGGATCACCTCGAATTGCTGCGCAATCGCCCAGACCACCATCACCCCCACCGCCAACGCCCCCACCCACGTCGCCCGCTTCACCGGGTCGCGCCGGCGCAACTGCTCCGCCGCCTGTTCTTCCGCGAGCAGATTCAGCCGGATCATAGCCACCTCATAAGGCCGAGAGAGCGGCCCCCACCGCCACCGCCAGTTGCGGCGCCACCGGTTCCAGTTCCGCCAACGCACGCGGCGGCAACGCCAGGGTCATGGTCGCTACCGGATTCCAAGCCCGCACCTCCATCACCAAATCCTCCTTCAGTGCCTGGACCACCTGCGCCGACCGCGCCGCGCCCCCCGACACCAACACCTGGCCCACCGTGTGTTCGTGTTGGGTCTCGAAGAAGTCCACGGAAGCGCGGATCTCGCGCGCCAACTCGGCCAGCACGGGCGCCAACGCCGCTTGCGTGTCGGCGGTTGACTCGACCTGCAACGTCTCCGCGTCCGCCGAACTGACGCGCAGCGCGTCACTCAGCGCCGTGTTGAACCGCTGCCCGCCAATCGGTACCACGCGGTTGAGCGCCAACTCACCCGCCAGTAGCAGACTGATCGTCGTGTGCTTGAACCCGATGTCCACCAGCACGACCGCTCCTCGAGCGAACAACTCCGGCTGCGTGGCCTCAAACGCGTTCGCCGGCCCGATCCACCCCGGCACCACCTGGGTCGGCACCAACCCGGCCGCTTTGGCCGCCGCCTGCAAGTCCAGGACCGCCTGCCGCCGCGCCCCTCCCACCAGCACCTTCCCCTTCTGCCCCACCTTGGCCGGTTCACTGCCGTTGCCCGAGCGCGGCGGCACAATGCAGCAATCGAAAACGTAGTCCGACAGGTCTTGTTGGAGATAAGCCTTGGGGTTGAACCGCAGCATCTGCCGCATGTCCGCCAGCGGTATCAGCGGCAACTCGGCGTGGCGCAGCAGACTGTCCCCCACGCCCACCACCAACACCGCGTGCTTCACGCGCCCCCCCAACTCGCTCGTGATCGCCTTCAGGTGCTCGCTCAGCCGCTCTGTCGAACCAGCCCGATCCGGTGCCGGGGCGTCGTGCACGGCGTAGCCCAGCAACGCGTAACTCGAACCGCGCCGCTGCACCCACACGCTCTTCGTCGAGCGCGCACCCAGATCGCAGGCAACGACCTGCGTCGGCGTGCCGGGATTCCAGCCGGGCAACCGTAAACGCGCAACACCACCGCTCATACATCGGTTATCGGCATCCCGATGATCGAGTTCAGTGGAAAGAATCTCATCCCGGCGCAAGCCGCCTCGAGCACCTCCCTAACTCACGACCCACCAACTGGATCCGGACGGCACCTCCACTGAGGAGAATCTGAGTCCGCCCCGCTAAGCCCGGCTCTACTCCAACACCTCGAGCACCGCCCGCGCGTCGCCGTCCCCAGGATCCAACTCGAGTAGCCGCCGCAAATTCGCTCGAGCCGCGTCCACTTGCCCCAGCATCCCCAGAAACAAACCCCGGGTGTACAGCAGGTTCAGCGTCTGGTCCCGCGTGGCCTTGTTGCCCACCAACCGCTCCGCTCGCAACAACAATCCCGCCGCCCGCCCCAAAACCGCGTCCGCGTCACCCGTGCGCAGGAGCGCAGCCGCCAGCGACAGGTTGGCCAACACATCGTCGGTGTTCAGCGCGTAGGCGCGCTCGGCCTCCTCGAGCATCGGATCCAACTGATGCAGGCGCTCGTGTGCCTTCGCCAGCCACACCCGATGCCGCACCGTGTCGCGCGTCTGCACCAACTCCTGGCACACCCCCACCAGAGTCCCGAACCGTCGCGACATCGTCAGCCCATAGATCAGCACCTCCCAAACCCCGTCGCGCCCAGGGTCCAGTTGCTGCGCCTGACGCAGGCTGGCTGCGGCGCCGGTCAAATCGTGCACCACCAAGAATTGCAGCAGACCCAACACCTCGAAAGCCTGCGCTGCCGGGCCAGGCTCAGCCCCCAAACCCAACTCCTCGAGCTGCGCCATCACACCCCGCACCGACCGACGCACACCCTCGGCTAACCCCGCCCAGGTCTCCGGCGTCCCCAGCGCGCCGACCGGGTCCCGCCCTTGCTCGGCATGCGTAACCCCCACCTCGAAGAGCGCGGCTGTGCCCAGCATCCGGGCGTCCCCACGCCCTAACCGCGACGCCGCCACGAAATCCGCCAGCGTCGTGCGCGTGTATAAATCCAGGTTCATCCGCCCCACCACGTCCTCTTCACCCTCCAACAACCCCACTAACCCGTACACGCGCGCCCGCGCAACTCGACCCAAGCCGCGCCCGAAATGCGTCGCCGCCTCCGCAGGCGCCAGACCCACCGCGCGATCGTGCGCAGCCAGCGCCTCGTCCACCAAGCGCTCCGCGCCCTCCACTTGCGCCGGCGTCGGCCGGCCCGACTCCGAGGCTTCACCCCTTCCCGTCACCCCCGCAATCCCCCCAGAATGCCCAGCCGGCAACAAGACCGCCATGGCCTGCGCAGCCAAGGCCTCACCCAAGGCTGTCTGGCATCGACACTGCCCAGGCGCTAAGGCCACTGCGCGCCGCAAAACCCGCTCCGCCTCAGCGTGTCGATTCAGACCAGCCAACGCCTCGCCGTAGTTGGTCAGAACCTCCCAATCCTCCGACACCTCCGCCCCCTGGTTCCGGTATAGGTCCACTGCCCGCGCAAAGGCCTCGCCGGCCCGGTCCACACGGCCCAACCTCCGATACAACTTCCCCAGGCGCGCTTGCCGCTCATGCTCCTGCGGCTCGCCTCGCAGCGCCCGATCGAGCTCTGAGAATTCATGCGCCACGCTCGCCGAGGTCGAGAACACAGCAAAACCGCGTACCGGATGAATCTCAGCCCCCAACTCGAACGTCAACCGAGGCATTCGGGCCAGCCGGCGTAACCGCTCGCCGTGGCTCGCAGGCGCCACCGCCTGCGCACGCTCGGCAAGCAGCAGCCCTGCCAGCAACGAACTCAGCAGCACGCCCGTTGTTGAACGACTCAGCCTAAACGTCATCCGGAGCCTAATCTACTGTTGAGACCTCGCTTCGTCGACTCCTCTCCGGTAAGGCGCGCACTCCGCGGGCGCCGCACACCGCTGCCAACACCGCTGGCCGCACCGCCGCGGGCGAGACGCCCGCGCTCCCTCCGCGAGCGCTCCGCCAATGTCTGCCGGCAGGGCGCGCACTCCGCTGCGCGCCGCACACCGCTGCCAACACCGCTGGCCGCACCGCCGCGGGCGAGACGCCCGCGCTCCCTCCCCAAACGCTCCGCGAACGTCTGCCGGTAGGGCGCGCACTCCGCTGCGCGCCGCACACCGCTGCCAACACCGCTGGCCGCACCGCCGCGGGCGAGACGCCCGCGCTCCCTCCCCACACGCTCCGCCAATGTCTGCCGGCAGGGCGCGCACTCCGCCGCACGCCCCTTACCGGTGCCAACACCGCTGACCGCATTGCCGCGGGCGAGACGCCCGCGCTCCCTCCGCGAGCGCTCCGCCAATGTCTGCCGGCAGGGCGCGCACTCCGCCGCACGCCCCTTACCGGTGCCAACACCGCTGACCGCATTGCCGCGGGCGAGACGCCCGCGCTCCCTCCCCAAACGCTCCGCGAACGTCTGCCGGTAGGGCGCGCACTCCGCTGCGCGCCGCATACCCCTGCCAACACCTAAGACCCCCCTCCCGCGGGCCAGCCGCCCGCGCTCCGCTCACCAGCGCGCTTTGGCCCTGCCGGGCGCACCCATAAAAAAAGGCCGCCCTCTCGGGCGGCCTGTGAAAACAAGAAGCAAGAAGATTACTTGCGACGTCGGAGGAGCAGCACGGCCGCCCCAAGAACGCCCAACGCGATGGTCGAGGGTTCAGGGATCAGCGAGAAGCTCTGCAGCCCAATGAGGTTGACCGGCAGAATCGGAGGATTCGCCGCCGGATTGCCCGTGGCCGACAGGTTCACGATCTCGGACTTGCCGTATTTCTTGCCGGACGCAACCGCTGCTTCGTAGGTCGCACCACCGGAGGCTTCCCACGCGCGGACCTGCACCACCGCCGCACCACCGGGTGCGATACCCGTGATGGTCCGGGTCGTATCAACACCCGAAGACACGGTGTAGCCAGCGGCGGTCCCCGTCCGGAAGTTCAGGGCTGCGCCGATCGGCGCCAGGCTCGCCTCGTCCACTCCACCGTACAACTGGGCCCAGTAAGCGGTGCCAGCCAATGCCGTGACATTGTCAGCGTCGAATACCTTGGCATCGATGCCGTCCGCAGTCACGCGATTATTGAAGTTGACGGTGCCTTGAGCTAACGCTCCGACACACGCCACGATGCATGTTGCAACAAGCAGGGTTCTCTTCATATGGGTCGTTTTTTGGTTGTTCTCTCAGTCAAAAACTTACGGGTTGTTCACGCTGAACTGGCGAGTCCAAGTCGCCGCGGCAACCTTGCGCGCCCAGAATGCTTCACCCACGGCCGGCGACGGTGGATTGTCCCACTCGCCTAAGTCGAAGATGTGAATGCTGTACGCGCCCGTGGCGTTGTTGAAGCGATACACAATGTCACCGTCGGCCACCGGGAATCCCAGGACCGTATCCAATTGGCCGGTCTGCGGAACCTTCGAGGACACGATCGAGAAACCCGCCGGCAACGCGGTCGTCAGATTGCCCTGCGGGACTTCGCCCACCAGGGTCACCGTAGCCGCGCTCGGAAGGCGAATGAACGCACCCTCACCCGGCTCGAGAGTCGCGTTGGGGAAGCTCCACTCGCCCAGATCGAACGCATTAATCTGGAACGCCCCCGCCGTGTACTTGTACACGATGGTGCCATCCGGAACGCTCGCCAGGAGCTTCGAGACGGTGTTGTTGCCCGTGCCAGCATCGAGCTGGTTGGCAACCATCGAGAAGCCCACCGGGAGCTGGAGGTTGATGTACCCGACTGCATTGACTGAGTACACTTGGGCCAGTGTCGTGGCCGCACCTGCGCTGAGCGCAGCCGTTAGGAACAGTGCTGTAGTTCTCATTGTTTGTTTTATGTTGTTTCCGTGTGTGCCAGCAGAAAACCACGCTGGCAAATCGGTGTCAATCCTTTTTTAGACTTTTTCGGCTCAATTCGTTGCCGGCTTGAGTGCCCAACCGCCGCTGTGTCCACCCCCCCGGCTCCCACACGGCCCAAACCCGGCGGTTGCACCCAACCAGCCCACTCTCGGAACCATCCCGTAACTGCCAAGCAGCATTGCGCTTGCCAATCAAGCGCGACAATGGAACGTGGCGGGCCCTGCCACAAGCGCTAGCCGTAAGCTTATCTGTTTTTCCATCAACAACTTGCACACACAATAGTCCCGGCGCCAACACTCCCCAGGCTCAGCCAGTCGAGCCTCCCACCGCGCTTGGACCGCCCCCGAGGGCATAAAGGTCATTCACGCCCCATAGGTTCGTGCCCCATCCGTCCCATCCGTCCCATCCGTCCCATCAGCCCCAACGCCCTAACGCCCGCACGCTGTCGCACGCGCCTTGGGCAGCGCCGTAAGGCCCGCATAGACGGCGTTGGCCCCAAGCTGTTGTTCGATGCGCAAGAGCTGATTGTACTTGGCCGTCCGATCGGTGCGGCTCAACGACCCAGTCTTGATCTGGCCGCAGTTGGTCGCCACCGCGATGTCCGCGATCGTCGCGTCCTCGGTCTCACCCGAGCGATGACTCAACACGGCGCGATAGGCGTGGTTCTGAGCCAACTCGACCGCGTCCAGCGTCTCGGTCAGCGAACCGATCTGGTTCACCTTCACCAAAATCGCGTTCGCCGTGCCGCTGTCGATGCCCTTCTGCAGGAACTTCACGTTGGTGACAAACAAATCGTCGCCCACCAACTGCACCGTGCCCCCGAGCTTCTCGGTCAACAGCTTCCAATTCTTCCAATCGCTCTCCGCACACCCATCTTCAATGCTCACAATCGGATAGTCCGCACAGAGCTTGACATAGAAATCCACCAGCTCGGCCCCGGAAAGGGTCTGGCCAGTGCTCTTCTTGAAAACGTACGTCCCGTTGCCCTTGTAAAACTCGCTGCTCGCCACGTCCAGAGCCAGGAAGATCTGCTTGCCCGCCTTGTACCCCGCGTCTTTGGTGGCCTGCAAAATCGCCTCCAGCGCCGCCTGCGCGCTCTCCAACTTGGGAGCAAAACCCCCTTCGTCCCCCACCGCCGTGCTGAGCCCCCGCTTCTTCAACACCGCCTTCAGGGCGTGGAAGATCTCCGTGATGGCCCGCAACCCCTCGCTGAAACTCCCCAGCCCCTGCGGCATAATCATGAACTCCTGAAAGTCGATCGGCGCATCCGAATGCGCCCCGCCGTTGATCACATTGGCCATCGGCACCGGCAGGACCTTCGCGTTGGGCCCCCCCAAGTACTTGAATAACGGTTGCCCCACGTACGCCGCCGCCGCCTTGGCATTGGCCAGCGACACCGCCAAGATCGCGTTGGCGCCCAGCTTGGCCTTGGTCTCGGTCCCGTCCAAATCGAGCATCGCCCGGTCCACCCCGAGCTGGTCCAACGCGTCCCGACCCCGCAGCGCAGGCAGAATCCGTGTCGCGACGTTCTTCACCGCCTTGCTCACCCCTTTGCCGCCGTAACGCTGCGGCTCACCGTCCCGCAACTCGATCGCCTCATGCTCGCCCGTGCTCGCCCCAGACGGCACCGCCGCCCGCCCCGCCACGCCCCCCTCGAGTAACACGTCCACCTCCACCGTCGGGTTGCCACGTGAATCGAGAATCTCCCGCGCCTGAATGTCTTGAATGGTGCTCATAGTTCAAAATCAGTGTCCGCAATGAAGGCGGTATGGTAGGGGCAACCCCTCTCGCGTCAAGAACACAGGCTGCCACCGGTTGACTTGGGGTCGCGGGTTCAGTACGGTCGCCCCCAACCAATGAAGCGTAGGCTGGTTCTGTTCATGCTCCTGGCGGCCGGAATGTTCCTCTGGCCCTTAACGTGCCCCGCACCCCTCGTCTATCGGCCCGGCGAAGGCTGGACTTACGAATCCGTCGGCGGCAAGAAATGGCAGCGCGCGCGCGCCCAGGACCAATACGACGTCGCCCAAGAGGCCTTCGACCAAAAACAATACCGCCTGGCCACCAAAGCCGCGCGGCGCACCGTCAAACGCTGGCCCCTGGCCGACGTCGCCCCCCAAGCCCAGTACCTCGTCGGTCGCAGCTACGAAGCCCGCCGTATGGACGAGCGCGCCTTCAAGGAATACCAGCGCGCCGTCGAGAAATACCCGAAGATGGACAACTTCGAGGAAGTCCTCAACCGCCAGTTCGACATCGCCAACCGCTTCCTCGCCGGCCAATGGTTCAAGCTCTGGGGGTACATCCCCTTCTTTCCTTCCATGGAAAAAACCGCGGACATGTACTTCAAAATCATCAATAGCGGCCCCTTCAGTCAGGTCGCACCCCAGGCCCAAATGAACATCGGCGCCGCACGCGAGAAACAAAAGGAATTCATCCTGGCCGCACGCGCTTACGAAAAAGCCGCCGACATGTACCACGACAAGCGCGCCGTCGCCGCCGACGCCGTGTTCAAAGCCGCTCTCGCCTACAATAAAGAAGCCCGCACGGCCGAATACGACCAAAGCGTCGCCGGCCAAGCCATCGCCACCTTCAGCGACTTCGTCATCCTCTTCCCCAACGACCCGCGCGTGGCCGAGGCCCAAAACTTCATCGCCGCCCTCAAGACCGAACAAGCCCGCGGCGCCGTCAAGACCGCCCGCTTCTACGAGAAGAAAAAACAGTGGAACGGCGCCTTGGTCTACTACAACGAAGCCCAGTTGCGCGACCCGGACTCGACCTACGCCGCCGAAGCCAAACGCCGCGTCGAGGCCATCAAACGGCGCTTAGGCCCTAACCCCGCCACCGCCGGCGCTCAACCTTGAGGCCCCGCGCCGCCAGCCTGGCCCTGGTCCTGATCGCCTCGCTCCTCGCAGGCTGCGCCGGCTACCGCCTCGGCCCCACCGCCGGCTTCCCCGCCGGCAGCCGCACCGTGCGCGTCGGCGCCTTCCTGAACAACACCCGCGAACCGCGCCTCGCCGACGCGGTCGTCCATGCCCTCCGCAAACGCTTCCAACAAGACGGGACCTTCCGCCTCGCCACCCACGACCCCGGCGATGTCCTGCTGACCGGCACCATCCTCCGCTACGACCGCACCCCCGTCTCCTTCCAGCCCAGCGACATCATCACCGCCCGCGATTACGAGATCTACCTCACCGTCCATGTCGTCGCCGAAGAATCGGGGACCGGCCGTAAGCTGGTCGACCGCGAAGTGCGCGGGCGCACCGTCCTGCGCAGCGGCGCAGACCTCGCCAGCGCCGAACGCCAGGCCTTGCCTGTCCTCGCCGAAGATTGGGCCTACCACGCCGCCGCCCACCTGGTGGACGGAGCGTGGTGAATGCGCCCTACTGCGGCTGCGGCTTGACTTGACGCGGGCGCGGCTTCGCGCCTAGGGTGACCTTCGTTCGCACGAGCAAACTATTTGAAATGACTTGCGCCCTATGAAGCCGCGATTCTCCGCTCCTCCCCACGCCGTCCGCCGCGCGGGATTCACCCTGATCGAACTGCTGGTCGTCATCGCCATCATCGCCATCCTCGCCGGCATGTTGCTGCCCGCCCTGGCCAAAGCCAAGGCTAAGGCCCAAAGCGTCAATTGCCTCAGCAACCTCAAACAATTGGGCCTGGCCTGGGTCATGTACGCCGGCGACCACCAGGAACGACTCGTCCCCAACCTCCTCGGCACCACCAACGCCTGGATCGGCGGCAACGTCTCGAGCCTGCCCGGCGCCACCAACCTCCTCGATATCATGAACGGCAAGCTCTATCCCTACAACACCTCCACCGAGATCTACCGCTGCCCCACCGACTCGAAAATGCCCTCCGGCCTCATGGCATCCCTCCGCGGTAAGTTCCGCGTACGCAGCTACTCGATGTGTGGCCGTATGGGTGGCGGCGACGAAACCACCTGGGTCCTCGGCACCGCCTATCCCATGCGCACCAAGACCTCCGACATCACCGCCCCCCCACCCAGCCAGGCCTTCGTCTTCATCGAGGAAAGCTACTTGACCATTGACGACGGCTACTTCGCCGTCAAAGCCCCCGGCGTGCGGATCTGGCAAAACTCACCCACCATCCGCCACGCCAACGCCGGCGAACTCGCCTTCGCCGACGGCCATGCCGAAATCTGGAAATGGCGGTTCCTGAACCGGGACCAAGACCTCGACGCCCCCACCCGAGTCGGCGGCTTGGACACCACCCCCGATCTCGTCCGTCTCCAAGCCGCCGTGGCCATCCAAGGCGAACGCTAAACCAGCAAGCCGAGCGCCGGCCTGTTGGTGGACGCCCATCGGCGGACGACCATTGGCTTTTCATGAGCCGGTCATACCGCCTATCGCCGTACCGCCGACTTCCAAGTAACGCCTCCGCAAGTCTGGCTGCCACAACAAATTGCACAGTTGCCGATTTCGCGTTTCCGAAGCCAGTCAGCGTCCCCAGCAGTTGTTGCTCCGGCCGGCCACCGGCCCCGCCGGCTGAGTTGCTCTCCACTCCAGTCGGCCCCGCCTGAACCCCCAGGTAGGGCCGCCCCCCCGGGCCGGCCGCTCCAGCCCGGTGATCTGCCTTCGTTCGGCGCGCCGAGCGGTCGCGCCCTGCCTCCTTGTCACGCTGCCGTGCCTCTGCCCTAAGTCTCTGTGCCACTGGTCTGATCGTCGTTGACCACGCGCCGAGTGCACCAACACTCTGCCCTCTGCCCTGTCAGCGTCATTCTGCCACGATTATAGTAGTTGACAGCGACCCAATACGGTGGAGGAGAGAGCGGGGCCGCCATGGTCAGATGGGGCGACGGACGCCCTCCCCGGTCAACGTTCTAAAGGTCAAATCATTTTGCCATGATTGTAGTAGTTGACAACGACGTGAGAGGGGGGACCGGCAGAGACCCGGCCCAGTCCGTCGCCCCAGGAGCTGAGCGACGCCCGCCGAACTTGCTCCTATTAACCGGCTTGCCTCCGGGGCCTTTCGCCCTGCCCCGGGCCCAGACCGTGACGAAGAAAAAACGTGCAACCACGGCCGTGCGTCCCCTAAATTGGCGGCACGATGTTTGCGCCGGTGGACACCAAAGACCCTGCCGCCGTCGAGGTCGAGGTGCAGACCGCTTACCTGGGGATGTTCCCGGCCGGCGACCGGTTTTTCGTGCCACGCGCCTTTGGCTGGGTACTCGATTGCTTCTCGGGCAATTACCGCGATTACCAGGCCAGCGACGCGCGCTACCACGACTTCGAACACACGCTCCAAGGCACGCTGTGCATGGCGCGCCTGCTGCACCGCCGTCGTAGGGCTGGCGCCACCCCACCTCTCACGCAACGCCGCTTCGAGTTGGGCCTGCTCGCGATTCTCCTCCACGACACCGGCTATCTTAAGAGACGCGATGACGCGGCCGGGACCGGCGCCAAGTTCACCTTCACCCACGTGGCGCGCAGCACGGAGTTCGCGGCCCGACTCCTACGGGAAAAGCGGTACTCGACCACCGACATCCAGTCAGTCCAGAACATGATTCGGTGCACTGGCGTCAACGCCAACCTGAGCGCGATCCCCTTCCAGGACGACCTCGAACGCCTCGTCGGCTTCGCCCTCGGCACCGCAGATCTGCTCGGACAAATGGCTGCGGCCGATTATCCCGACAAACTCCCCATCCTCTACACCGAGTTTGCCGAGGCCGCCGCCTACAGCGGCGACCAGACCCCCCCAGGCAGCCGTTTCGAGAACGCGGAGCAACTCATGCGCGGCACGCCCGCCTTTTGGGAGAAGTACGTATCGGTGAAAATCGAGAAGGACTTCGGCGGGCTATACCGGTTCCTCGCCGATCCCTACCCGGACGGGCCCAACGAATACCTCGAACGTATTCAGGCCAACGTCGAGCGCGTGCGCCGACAACCGGCACCGCCAAAATAGAGTTGACTTGCCTCAAGGCCGCCAACCCTCGCCTGCCCTAGCATGTTCCCCACGACGAGGGTGCCCCCCATGCCCCACACGCAAGACGCCGCTGCAAGTCCAGTCGCCGAGCCGCCCACCACCTGCGGGCGGTCGCGGCCGACCTCAGGCAGAACCGCCGAAGTCCGCAGAGCATACCCGCCCTCATCGGCGACCTTGAATCCGCCCTCCCACCACCGGGAGCAACCCGTCGAGGTAGGAAACGATCGGCCGTCGGCCGGCCTACCGGCCCCCAGACTCAGACCGACCTCGCAAACCGAACCCGAACTCAACCACCCCGAGCGCCACTCGTGGAGGTTGCCTTTATGCTTTGTACGAGCGGGCCTGTTCGCCCTGGTATGCAGCCTCGGGCTCCTAGTGCTGCGGCCCGACTTGCTGGCCACTTACCACTACAACCAATACATCGTGGCGGCGACGCATCTGTTCGTGTTGGGTTTCGTGGCCTCGGTGCTCATGGGAGCATGGTATAGGCACCTGCCCGACAAGCTCGCCGTCCGCCTGCACAGCGAGCGGTTGGCACGTTGGCATCTGGCGCTTCACCTGGTGGGCGTCGCGGGCATGGTCTGGATGTTCTGGGTCTGGAATCTCAAGCAGGTGGGACACTTCGGCTCCGTCTTCGCGGGCGGCGTGGCGCTCGGGGTCTATAACCTCGCCCGCACCCTCGGGCGCGCGCGTCCCTGGAATCCCGCCGCCAGCGCCGTCGCGTCCGCCCTGCTTTGGTTGAGCCTGGGCGTGTTGGCAGGGCTGGTGTTGGCCACCGCCAAGTGCGAGTACGAATCGTTGGACCGCCTAAGCCAGTATCCGGTCTTGGGCCAGTTGGTCCATTGGCTGGCGGCGGTAGCCCAAGGGATGCGGCGGTTCGATGCCCTATCCGCCATGCATGCCCACGCCCACCTCGGCATCGTGGGCTGCTTTCTCATGCTGATCCTCGCCCTCGCGGCCCTACCGCCCTCGCCGCCCACAGCCGGTCGCCTTGCGCCTCTCGCCGAGACCCGCGCGCGGTGGTCGGTGCGCCTCCTGAATGTAGGCTTGCTGGGCCTGGGCATTGCCCTCTGGCTGCGCAGCCCCTGGAAGACGGCGTGCGGGGTGCTGGTCGCCGTCGCCCTCCTACTCTACGCCAGCGAGGTCCGCGCCCAGTGGACCCCACGGCCGAACGCGGGCCTGGGCTGGGAGGCACGCTGCGTCCTGACCGCGGTCTGGCTCATGGTGCCCGTGGCGTTGCTGGGTCTGTTCTTGAGTTGGCCCGGACTGCCGGCTACCCCATTGACCACCCAACTCGAAAACGTCTACGGCTTCCTTGGTCTGGCGGGCGTGGTCACCCTGGCTCTCTTCGGACTGATCCGCCGGATCCTCCCCCCCCGTGAACCGCCAGGTCGGGCCGGACCGGCCGGACAGCCGCTCGGGCCTGCTGACCTGCCTGGCTCGGCGCGCCCAGCGGTCGCGCTCTGCCAGTTCATGCCCGTAGCCGGCGCAAGCTACGGGCTGTGGATGGCGGGCCTGGCAGCGACGGCAGGGGCAACGGCGGCCAGCAGCGAAGCCGGCGTGCGGGTGGGGGCCACGCTGCTCTTGGTCGCGTCGCTTGGCTTTGCGCTGAGTTTGCGCCCGAGTCTCCGCCCCACGCTCAGGCCACCGGCAATTGCGCCCGGTACTCAGTCGGGGACATGCCGGTGATCTTTTTGAAGACGCGGTTGAAATGCGTCAAGGACTGAAAGCCCACCTCGAAGGCAATCTCGCTGATCCGTAGATTCGGGTTGAGCGACAGGTTCTTGGCCTTCTCGATGCGCACGCGCGAGACGTAATCGGTGAAGTTGATCCCCGTGGTCTTCTTGAACACTTTGCAGAAGTAGAAGGTGCTGGTGTTCACCGCGCGCGCCACCTGCCCCAACGACAGATCGTCGGCCTGGTGCTCTTGGATGTAGTCCTTGGCCCGCGTGATCATCGCCGGCTCGGGGTGTTCCTGCCGCACGATGACTTGGTTACTGACCATCGCCAAGTGCTGCGCGAAAATGGCCAGCATCTTGACCACCGACTCATGCTCCCGCACCGTGAGTACCCGCGTGCGAAAATACGCCTCGCGTAAATGCTCCTTGTCCACCACCAACCCCCAATGGGCGACCATCTTGGCCACCCGCTCGAACTGGCTCGCCACGGGCTTCTTCCGAAACACTTGGCCCGTCTGCAAAAAGCCAATCAGATGCTCCCCCACTCGCACCGGCACGGCCGTCTCTGCCAAGCCCGAACAGCACGTCACCGTCTGCGCCTCCTGAACGGCCGTCTCGGACAACCGCTGCTGGGTCTGGAGGCACGTCGCACAGGCGCTGCTCTTCTGCGCCATTAACGCGCAGTACGGACTCTCGTTGCGTCGCCCGTGATAGGGCAGTTGCCATGACTCGATCGGACGCAGCGTCAACGGGAGCCCCGTCATCTCGTTGAACGCACGGGCGTAGTCCAGGTAGAGCTTCGAGCTCCCCAGCGCGTCGACAATGTTCTTCCCGTTCGAGTTCACCAGACCCCTCACTCACGCCCCAACCCGACCCGTTTCACCGCAACTTAAGCCGAACCGCCCCACTCGCGTCACCCGGTTGCGCCTCGCCCACCGCAAGCCGCTACTCGAACCGCACACACCGCTGAAGGCCACCGGCGCAATGCCATTCGCAATTGTTGCCCACATGGACGCAAATTATGGCAATGTGTACCCACCGGCAACCCAAAAGTTGCCCGATCGCACACCCCCAGTCGCGCGGTCGGTTGGTCGCCCCACAGCCCGAAACCGAACCGCCCCCGAGCCGGGGTGGTCCACCCTCGCGTCGCGACACAACGCGCCGTGCCTTGCCAACCCGAAGCCAAGCGTCGAGCGCTGTTTAGGTAATCAGGTCTCCACCGGGGACGCAATCCAATCCGGACCGCCGACCGGACGTGCCCTCCAAGCCCGGCGCGGTTGGTCGCAGCTCCCCTGCGACCGACCCCGAGCTACCGGTGTGACGGGATCAGAAGACCTCGGCCGGCAACCCCGTTTCGGCGCGCACCAAGTGGGCGATGCGCGAGAGACTCTTGAGCGGTAGATGGCCGCAGTCGGGATGCAACGTGGGGCGCATCGCCGAGTAAATCTGCACCATGGAGACCTTGACCCCAGCGTCCTTCAGCCCCTGCAGACGCCGGACATACTGATCGAGCTCGTCGGCGGGCGGTTCCTCGCCTGCAAACCGCGGAAAGAGGCTCTGAATCACAATCGGTCGCTGTCTCCCTACCAAGATCAGGTTCTCGATCACCTTTTCCAGCGCCACCTTCGGCCGGTTGATCCGCCCCACATACCCCGCGGTGCCGCCATCCAACTTGAGCCACAACTCGTCCTTGAGCGTGAACGACTGCAAGCCGAGCCGAACCAACGGCAGATCCAAACCCGTCGCGTTCGAGATCAACACCAACTTGAAGAACGGAAACCGGCCCAACGCGCGCAGATGCACGATGGCGTGCACCGCCTCGCAAAAGTTCGGGCACAACGTGGGTTCGCCATCGCCGCTCAGAGCTACGTGGCGCAACTGCAGCAACTCCGCCGGTAACGACCGAAAACCCGGCAAATCGTGCAAGCGAGCGTTCAAAGCCAACTCGAGCGTATGCTCCAGCTCCCGCACCATCACGGGCACCTCCAACCGGGTATCGGTCAACGGGAGCGCGCGGTTCACCTCGCAGTAGACACAGTCATAATTGCACTGCCGATCGGGGTTCATGTTGACGCTGACCGACAACCCATGAGCCCGCGAGGAAACCACCGCGTATACAAAACGGTTGCTCAGGAAGTTGCGCGTATACCCGCACGACGTGTCCCAAGAGGCGTGGGCGGCGCCGCCCTCACGCTCCGGCCCGCTCGGCACGTTCTCAACTGCTGTGGTCATGCGCTTCGTTCCAACCGCCCAAGCGGTCCGACTATCCAAACGCCGCGCCCGCCTCGCTTCGCGCCATTTGTGAAAGACTTAGCATTAATTGGCCTTTCCCAAGACCCCAACGCAGGCACCCACAGCCCCGCCGAGCCACACGACACCGCTTCCCCCCGCCGAGATGGGGTCCGCTGAAGAACACCCTCCAGGCCATCCCCCCAAGCCCACGCCCCAAGCAGCCTAGGCCCCGAACGATCCCTTTCGCGACCTCGAACCTCAGCCCAGCCCCGGAGTCCGAGCCTCCCCCTCCCCTCGCGCGGATGTGCCAGCGCCCGGGCCGCCCAAGGGCGGCCGCTCACCCAGACGGCGCGTCAGTCGGCGAATCTCCTTCCCTCCCCTCACGCCTACGTAGAAGAGGAGTAGGAAATACCAAGCCAGCGACCCGAAGATCAGCGCCGTCCAAAAGAGCAACAGGGGGTCTTTCATGCGGAGTCAGACGGTACCGCCACGCGGGTCGGACGCCGCGTCAGCCACGAGCCCAGCACCATCCCCAAAAACGCTAAAGCGAACGACGATGCCCCCGCCACCTCCGGTGCAATCTGCTGGGCAGGCTCCACTCGAGCATTCACCACCAAGAAGGTCAGCGGTCCGATCGCCCCCAACACCAGCGCCGCATACGCCCCCGTGGCGTTGGCGCGCGGCCAGTACAACCCAGCCACCAGCAGCGTAAACACACTCGCCAAATAGATGTTCCCCGTCACCGCCAAGTAATCCCAAGCGTTCCCCGGGATCTTGTACCACAAACCGTACACCAGCAGGAACACCCCGATCGCCAAGACCAGCAGCCGCGTGATCAGCAACCGAGCCCGCGGTGACAAGGGCCGCTTCACACACGGCGAAATCAGATCGTTGTAAATCACCGTCGCCCACGTCAGCAAGTACCCGCTGTCGGTCGACATCTCCGCCGCCAACATCCCCGCCACCACCAAACCGATCACCCCCACCGGCAACAACGTCGCCAAATACGCCGGCATCGCCGTCAGACTGTCCACCCCAGCCGGTAATCCGCCCCGCTGACTGAAATACACCAGCGCCGCCGCCCCCCATAACCCCGGCAAACCAAATCGCCCCACAAAGTAAAATGCCGTCCGCCGATACACCCGCCGCGCCGTCGTTTCGTCCCGCGCCGCTAACACCCGCGCCACCTGCGTCTGCCAAGTCGTCACGACCGCGATCTGAAAGACGATCTGCCACAACACATACCCCCACCGCGTGTGCACAGGGTTGAAGGGATGATCCGCCATCGCTAAACCCGGCCCCGCCGTCCCCGCCGCCGTCGCCCCCCACGCCTCCCGCAACCCCTGCACCAGATTCGTCCAACCCAGGCTCCCCACCACCAACACCGAGGTCACCACAATCCCTAAACCCAACACGATGAACTGCAGGTAATCCGTCACCAACACCGATAACATCCCCCCCAACACCGTGTAGATCAGCACCAACCCCAGCAAAAAGGTCATCACCCACTCGAGCCATCCCGGCGGCAAACCCGTCGCATGCACCAAGAACTCGCCCCCCAACCGAAGGAAAATCCCCATGTT
>Ga0194126_10001971_pt1 | contig 33661 bp, 31 predicted proteins | sample TA2KigC150mmetaG_FD_148641 | JGI IMG/M metagenome (GOLD analysis project Ga0194126, IMG submission 148641) | Freshwater microbial communities from Lake Tanganyika, Tanzania - TA2015035 Kigoma Deep Cast 150m | ecosystem: Environmental > Aquatic > Freshwater > Lake | place: Tanzania: Lake... | reverse complement strand
TGACTTTTTCTTTCGGAGGATAGTGTCAACGATGTCCTGGCGGTTATCTTTTTCATCTGTCAGCGATGTCCTGGCGGTTACACGTCAGCACTCATCTGGCGGTTAGCAGTATACGTTCTACTTCCGTCTCCGTGCGAATTTCACCGCCCAAAGATTTCACAGCATTTGCAAGTGCTTGTGTGATTTCTCCAATCCCCCTCACCTCTGATTCCCCTCTCCCATCGGGAGAGGCGCTCGGGGTGAGGGATAATCCGCCGCGATTCATCCAGTTGTGGATGAGGGTGTAGCCTGTGCCTGCTTCCATCGGACCGAGCGTGGATCCATGAATCGCCACCGACGCAATTGCCGCTTTGACGATTTCTGATTCAAAATATTCCTCGAGCAATTCCTGCGCGGTCATCGGCAGGGCGCGGATGAAATGGAGCATGTCCCGGCGGCCGGCGAGGCGCAGTTCGAGACCAAGCTCAAACAGACCATACCCCTCCTTGATGCTCAAGTTCTTCGGCAGGCGCGGCAAAGCTCCCAGCCTGGGCATGATGGTGGAATAGGCGACATCAAGCAAGTACGCAGCCTTGTCCATGAAGCGGACGAATTCCGGCCAGCGCGCCGCGTCCCTTTCAGAGAAGCGTTTGATGGACTCGGCATCGAGGGTGAGGTGATTTCCATCAGGTTGTAGCGAAACAAACGCGGGCTTATCGCTTCGACTTTGCCTACGGCTCCGCTCAGCGCGAAGCGGTAGTTTCAAATCCTTGATAATGTCGGGACGCAGAGTCCCCCCTGTTTGTACAGAATCGACAATGAAGTCATCGCCGAAGGATTCGGTCACCACCTTTCCACCGACGACCGAGCGGCGTTCGAAAACCAGGACCTTTTTGCCCTGCCCGGCAAGATACGCAGCGGCAACCAGTCCATTGTGCCCCGCACCGATGATGATGTGTTCATATTGTTTTTGCACTATAAGAATTCCTTTGTGCTAAAATTTAGTCATGAAAGTTCGTGACGTAATCAAACTCATTGAAACCGATGGCTGGTATTTGGTCATCACAAAAGGCAGTCACAGACAATATAAACATCCTTCCAAACCTGGCCGCGTGACCATCGCAGGTCATTCAAGTGATGACCTTGCGCCAGGAACCCAGAACAGTATTTTAAACAAGCTCAAGTTGAAAAGCCGAAAGGCAAGAGGTAACCATGTATCGCTTTCTTATCGTAATCGAAAAAACGGAAAACAATTATTCAGCCTATTCTCCAGATTTACCTGGTTGTGTGGCAACGGGCAAAACCCGCGAAGAAACCGAACGCAATATGCACGAAGCCGTGGAAATGCATGTTCAGGGTTTAATCGAAGATAAACTTCCAATCCCGAAAGCACCGCCTACGCAGAATACATAGCGGTTCCTGCATAATCAATTGTCAAGCCTCCGCGAAAGATGAGGGCATCGTAGCGGCTCAAATCAAACTGTCCTTTAGAATTTCCTTCGCCGCCAGCATCCCCGCCGCGCCCATGACTCCTCCTCCGGGATGCGCGCCGCTGGCGCCGAAGTAGTAGCCCTTGAGCGGGGTGCGGAAATCCGCCCATCCCGGCGTCGGACGCAGGAAGAAGATCTGGTGCAGCAGCAGTTCGCCGTGGAAGATATTGCCGCCGGTGATGCCGGCGATGCGTTCGATGTCCTTCGGCGAGATGACCTGCATGCCCACAATACACTCACGGATGTCCGGCGCATATTCCTCGATGGTCGCGATGACCGCTTCACCAAGTGCATCACGTTTTGAATCATCCCAACCGCCTTCTATATCATACGGCGCGTATTGCACGAAGCAGGACATCACGTGGTGCCCGGGCGGCGCCATGTCAGGGTCGATCATCGAGGGGAAGATCATGTCAAGATAGGGTCTCCGCGAAATCTGCCCATACTTGGCGTCGTCGTAGGCGCGTTCGATGTAATCAATGCTCGGGCTGATGGACACCGCGCCGCGAAGTAAAACAGAATTTGCGCCATTACCTGTGTAAGGCAAAGCGGTGAAGTTCGGCAGTTTGCTCAACGCGATATTGACCTTGCCCGACGAGCCGCGCGTGCGGAAGTTTTGAATCGCGGTGACGAAATCATCGGGCAAATGTTTGCCTTCCACAAATTGGAGAAAAGTGCGCTTTGGATCAGCAGCGGATAACACGACTTTGGAATCGATCTCATCACCGTTTTCCAGGACGACACCCACGACGCGCGCCTGCCCTGAGCTTGTCGAAGGGCTATTGACCTTGACCTGCTGCACCGCACAATTGACTCTGATCTCGGCGCCAAGCGCCACCGCTGCGTTGTGGATGGAGCCGCTGACACCGCCGGAGCCATTCTTGGCAAAGCCCCAAGCACGGAACGCGCCGTCAATTTCGCCCATATAGTGATGCAGCAGTACATACGCCGTCCCAGGCGAGCGCGGTCCGAGAAACGTGCCGATGATTCCGCTCGCGGCTTTGGTACCTTTGAGCGCGTCGGTCTCGAACCACTCTTCGAGCAAATCCGCGGCCGATTGCGTGGCGAGTTTGGCGATGGTGTACAGTTCCTTTTCGGAGAGCGACGCCGCGTACCGGCCGACTTTGAGCAAGCCCATCAGGTCACGGATGCTCATCGATGACGGGTCGGGTGGAATCAAGTTGATGATGGGCTTGATGGCCTTGGCGGCGCGTGCCATCACGCGCGAATACTCGTCGTAGGCTTCCGCGTCCCTGGGCGAGTGACGATACAACTCACGGCGGGTCAGGTCGTGATCATCCCAGGCGGCGAGGTAGTCGCCGTTTTCCATCGGCGTGAAGGTTGAGGGCAAAGGCAAAATTCGCAATCCGTGCTTCGGCAGTTCCAGGTCACGGATGATCTCCGGTCGCAGGAGGCTCACCACATATGAAAATTCCGTGAACTTGTACCCGGGGAAGATCTCCTCCGTTACCGCCGCCCCCCCGACGATGGGTCTGCGCTCGAGCACGAGGACCTTCCTGCCCGCCTTCGCCAGATAGGCCGCCGCGACCAATCCGTTGTGGCCTCCACCGATCACGATGACATCATAAGTTGGTGACATGAAGTTGACTCTGGAAGTTGCTGAACGCTTGACCGCAAACCGCGCTCAGGTAGTCACGACCCATTCGATCCTCCCCCAGATGTGCGAATCGAAATTATTTTTTGTCTAATCTCTTGTACCTGGCCCAGCACAGAACGGAAGTAGTTCCGGTAAAAATCATAGCTCCCACGCAGGCTCAATTGTGGAATAGTTTCCGCATACGTCAAGAGGATCAGCAACAGATTGGAACAGGCCAGAAAACCCCAATAAGCGTAGGGCTGCCAAGATTCGAAGGTGTGTACAAAAAGTACATTTGAAAAAACCATCGAAACAAGCAGGATGGGGTATTTCCAAATTCTGTGTTTGTCCCTGGCGATCAGGAACAGAAGGGAGGCCTGAGAGGCGGGCAGGTAAATGAAGTAATGCGGCCACGAGCTTGGGATAAGAAGTGAAGTGGAAGCCAGCAGGATCAGGAATGCCCAGCGGTTGCGGTTCTCAAGATTGGAACTGGCCAGCAGCATGACCAGCAGCAGGTTTGCACCCAGGATAAGCCAGCTCAAAATCTGAAGGGGCGGCAGCCACTCGAGGTTATTGAATTCGCCAAAATACCGCATCGCCACAAGGGGAAAATATTGAGAATTGATGCCCGGCAAGCGATCCGCCATATCGGCAAATCTTGCCCCGGTGACGTCCAGGACGGCAAAATAGAAGATGATGGTTGGCTTGAAGCCGATGAACATGGCGGGTATTGCGATTCCCAATACAAACAGGAGGAACATGAAAAGAACGATGAAAATCAGGTCGCCGGTGAAGAGAAAGTAAAAGAGGAATAGGATCGGGTAGAACTTGAAGAGTGTCGAGAAAGCCAGCCAGAAGGCGGCCGCGGCCTTCTGGTTGGCCTCGTACAGTTCCAATGCCAGAATGATGGAAAGATTGATGAGGAGGCTGATTTGACCCCACTTGAAGTTGTGAATGACCGGCATGGCTGTCAAAGTCAGGAAGAGGAAGAGCAGCCGGAACGGGAAGCTTACCTTTTGCCGCGAATGGTGCCATGTTGCAAGCAGGAGGATAATGGCAAGGATCTGAACCACGCCCCAGGTGAGGATGGCCGTTTCACGCTCCTGGAACCTCCACAGGCTGAATACAAGGGCGATCGTCGGGGAGTAATAAAAACCCTCCGAGGGCTTGTGTTCGGTAAGGATCTGCTTTCCCATCGGATAGTAATATCTCAGGAAATCGCAAAAAATATATTTGCACGAATCGAATGCCTGCGCAAAGGCATCCAGGCTCCCCCATTGCAAAGAGAAATACAGAAAGATCAGAAGAGCAATCCCCAATATCATGAACATTCTTCTAACCAAGGTCCAGTTCATGCCCGGCCTCGGAAAAATGCTGTAAGGCGACCTGACTTGCGATGGATGGTTTTCATGAGGAAGGCCTCCTTCGCAGCTTGGTCGCGGCGGGCAGCCATTGCTCCAGGGTTCCCAGGAAATCCGAATATTTGAATCGCGGTATCCATTCGAGACACGCCACAATCATCAACAGCAGATCCGCCCAGAATACAAATCCCCCGAACGCGTATAACTCGCGCTTTTCGAAGGACAGGTAATACAGGCCATTCGAGAGGACGATTGAAACAAAGAGGATGAAGTACTTTAATATTGCGAGCACCCTCCCGCCCCTGTCGATCGCAAACACCGCCCAGGCCTGAAAAGCGGGCAGGAAAACAAAATAATGGGACCAGGATGTCGGAACGACGAAGGGGATCGAAGTGAACACAAAAAGAAAAGACCATTGGAGGTGACCGGCAAGCTTGGAATTGGCGGCCAACCAGGCCATGCACATATTCCCCGCGAGCAACAACAGGCTGGCGGCCTGCACAATGATCAGCCAGAATTCCGGGATCGTTCCGCCGAGCAGCCGAAGCATCAAACGGGGGAAATACTGGGAAGTCGATCCGCGCGGGTCTCCGTTGATCACGAAAAAGGGCGACCTGGACTGAGGATTTTTCAGCACTTCCAAATAGAAATTGATGGTTGGGTCGAAGCCGATCACCGCCGTCGGAACGATGATTGCCAGCAGGAGGATGAATAACCCGAACGCAATCAGAAATTTTAGGTCGCGCTTGAAGAGGAACGGAAGCACGAAGAGAACGGGATAGAAATTGACCGTCGCGGCGAACGCCAGCCAGAAGGAGGACCACACCCACCTTCCGGATTGGTAAAGTCCAATGGACAGGAAGATAAGGAGGAAGATGAGGATGCTGATGTTGCCCCACTTGAAATTGTGGAGCACCGGAAAGGCGGTGAAAAGCAGGAAGAGATAGAGAAGCTTAAAGGAGGGGTTGGTGCGATGCATGGAAGACTGCCAGACAACGTACAACCCGATCAATCCTATGAAGAGGCTGATGCCCCACCAGATCAATGCCAATTGCCTGGGCTGCTGGCCGTAAGGCAGGAAGAGCAGCGCCGCGAAGGGGGAGTAATAAAAACCGTTCGTGGGCGCCTTCACGGTCAGAATATTTTCACCCATGATATAGAAGGGCTTGTTGAAATCGCAAAAGATGAAATCGCAGTGATCGATCGCGGCATTGAAATTCTCGAAAGTTCCCCAGCGCAGATAGTAGAACAACAGGATCGAAAGGGCGATCCCCAATTCAAGGACAAGTATCAGAAATCGGGAAATTCGCAGGGGGGAATTCATTTCGTGAGGGTCAGGTTGTCCTGGCGACGATGCTCGCTGACATTAAAGAACCCTGGCAGCGGTGATTCTACCAAATGGACGGCGGTCTGCTCTGACAGGTTACTTTTTACACATGGATTCATGGTTTAGCAGGTTAACTACTTCGGCGGGCGCATTTGGCGAGATGAGGCCTAAAGGTCTATGAGATCTTTGGGGGTTGTGGCGATGTTCAGCAGGGGCAAGACCTTGATCTCGTCCGCCAACACATACTGTTGTGACCCGGGATACACTACAATCAGTTTATTCAATTTCAAATCGATCATCGCTGTCCGCATGGAGGGGGTCACCTTCGGTGCGTCGATACGTTTGCATTCCACGCCAATACGTTGGGTGTCTTTGATTAACAGCAAATCCAGTTCTGCGCCCGAATGTGTCGCCCAAAAATACACCTCCTCGGGTCGCGTGGAGCGGATCACCTCTTCGATCACATATCCTTCCCATGAGGCGCCAAGGCGCGGGTGTAAATGAAGCTCGCTTTCCGTTTTGATACCAAGCAGGTAATGCAACAAGCCTGCATCTCGGAAATAGACTTTCGGCGACTTGACCTGCCGTTTCCCCAAATTTGCGTACCAGGGTTGCAGTTGACGAACCATGAACAGATCTTGCAGGAGGTCCAAATAACGGCGCGCGGTGGATTCGTTGATGTTCAAGGTCCGCGCGGCTTCCGCTGCATTCCAAATCTGACCGTGATAGTGTGCCAGCACGTTCCAGAAACGGAACAGGCTGGCAGAAGGAATTTTTATGCCGAACTGAGGCACATCTCTTTCAAGAAATGTGGATACAAAATCTTTGCGCCATTCCAGGCTTGCCTGATCTGTATCGGCCAGGAAAGAAAGCGGGAAGCCGCCGCGCATCCAATGGCGGTTTTGCTTTTCAATGCCGACTTCCAGCAAATTAAACCCGCTCATTTGGATGATCGTAATTCTTCCCGCCAGCGATTCGGATGACTGTCGCAGCATGGCAGGCGACGCGCTTCCCAAAATCAAAAAACGGGCAGGCAGTGGGTCGCGGTCTGCCAAAACGCGCAAGGTGGGAAACAGATCGGGCCGGCGCTGGATTTCGTCAATGACGATTGTGCCTCGCATTTCCTGTAAGGCGGTCATAGGCTCATCCAGTCGCGTCAGGCTGACGGGATTCTCCAAATCGAAATAGTTTGGAGAATCGGGTGGGAGTATCTGTCGGGCAAGAGTCGTTTTTCCGCACTGGCGCGGACCAATCAAGGCGACCACGCGATTTCGCTTTAACGCCTCTTCTACTTCTCGATGTAGTTGGATTCGCTTGATCATGCCCGAATTTTACCCTGAAATTCCCGCATCTTGTGCAGGAATTTCAGGTTCTGTTGACGACTATCAACCTGCATTTTCTTTCACCTTGGTTTGTAAACCGGAGCCCTTTGCCTTCGGCTTCCACGGATTGGTTCGACAGGGTTTCGACAAGCTCAAACTGTCAGCTCAGCGTGGCTCAAGGCTGGGCTTCATCCACGTTCGCTTCGAGGCTCACTTCTTTTTCCATGCGGGTTCGTAGAACGGGAGTTTTACAACGCGGGCAGGGGCGTGCCGGCGATGATGTTCCACCGTGATCTCCATGCGCACCTCCGTGCCGGCCTCGAAATAGGGTCTTTGCAGGTGCGCCAGCGCGATGTACTTCTTCAACAAGGGTGACCACGTGGAGGTGGAGACATACCCAACCTGCACATTGCCTGCCAGCACAGGCAGGCTTCCTCGAACCGCCATGCCGGGAATCTGCGGCGGCAGCCCAACCTGCTTGTAGATTTTTTCCATTCCTTCCCAATACACCTCGAGCCCCATCATCTTCCATGCCGAACCTTCGCGCTTTTCGCGCTCCAGCGCGCGGCGGCCGACGAAATATCCGGATTTGTCGAGTTCCACCGTCCAGTCGAGGCCCAGCTCGAAAGGGGATGATTTCTGCGGTTCGATCCAGGCGTGGCTGCTGGAGGTGTAGTCCACCTCGAGCATGAACAATCCCGCCTCCACGCGCGCCATGTCCATGGCGAGTATGCCGACGGGTGCGATTCCGTAGTTCTGGCCTGCTTGCATGAGCGCATCCCATATTCCGAGTGCATCACTGGCGTCCATCCAGATCTCATAGCCGAGGTCACCGGTGTAGCCGGTACGCGAAATTGTCACTTCGATTCCGTGAATCATGTTCTTCATCACGCGGAAGTATTTCAGATCATCCACGGATTGTTCGGCAACGAGATTCAACACCTTGCGCGTGTTCGGTCCCTGAAAACTGAGCGCCGCGATTTCATCTGTGACGTCGGTGATTTCCACGCCCATGCCGGCGGCGTTCATCATCAGCCAGCGCAGGTTCGGTTCCGCGGCAGTCAGGCGGAAGGTCGATTCATCGAGACGGGCGACCGTGCCATCGTCGATCAGCTTGCCCGCTTCATCGCACCAGCCCGTGTACACCACCTGTCCCACTGTCATCCTGTGGATGTCGCGTGTGGTGAGGCGGTGAAGCAGCGCCGCCGCCTCCCTGCCCCGAATGAGGTACTTCATCAGAGGCGAGACGTCGATCAAGGCCGCCGAGTTGCGGATTGCCCAATATTCGCGGTCCAAAGTGTGCTCGTACGAGCCGGCGACAAAATATCCCGCCCACTTGCGCCAATTCTGCGTTTGGCACAGCGCGGAGGTTTTTTCATGGAAGGGGGTGTTGCGTAGTGGCTGCATAATATTCCTTGGTTCAAGGTTATGAGGAATTCGCGATGCAGCCTGTTGGATCAGGCTCGTTAGGAAAAGAGTTGAGCCAATTTGCAAGCTTGCAAGGGATTCCTCGTTTTTGGGCAACGGAATTATCGCTTCTGGAACAAGAGTAAAGGCGGCAGATTCATTACTGGGGCACGGTCGCTGGACCAGACGGCAGAAGGCGCCATGACCAGCGCACACAGAGCCAGCAGGGCACGGTCGTAGTTGACGCGCCAGCCTGCAAAATCGCGCCAGACGGTGTCGCGATCCTGCTTGATGGGGAGGCCGGCTTCAGCCAGTTTATCCAACATTACTTCGAATTCCTCGCGCGTCACGCTAATCGAGTCTTGCGGGTAGTGGGGATCCTGCGGGTTGGGAATATCGAAGTAATTGGCAATGCGCCTCAATGCCAGGAATCCCGCGCGGATACACAACGCCGCAGACGCTTCGTATCGGATGTCAAGTGAGGAGAGCATGATGGATGCAGCATCGAGAACGGTGCCTGCGGCCGTGATCCATGAAATGTCAGGGCGGGGTGAACGGAAAAAGGTCAATGCAGGCAGGGTGGTATGGCTTTCCTCCACATCCGCAAACCAGACTTCCCATGTTTTCCAATAATCGGACAGTTTTTCCAATCCCTGGATGCGGTTGAAGCGCAGGAGCATTTCGAGCGCGAAAGGCGGGGAACCCGCCCGTACCTCGAGCAAATTTACTGCCTGTTCGCGTCGTGAAAAAGCGGAATACATGGTCGGCAGGTATGCGATGAGCAATGCCACTAGAATCAATCCCAGCATGGCTTGGATGTATATCAAATTCGATACCCAAAATCCCTCGCTTGATTCAAAGCCAAGAGTGAATAACGAGGAACCGCTCAGGCGGAAAACGAAGAGCCAATCGCCTGCCCCCAATCCCCAATACATGGCGGCGAAACCTAATGCGATGAGAAGATACCAGGTTGGAACAAGCAGCATCAGCCCGATTGGGGCGTAGTAAGCCATCACGATGTCACGTTGCCGGTAGGTGTTCATGAAGCGCAGAATGAAATTGAAAATCCTCCTGAGGGTCCCAAAAAGGATGCGGTTTAGCTGACTGCGCGCGGCACGCGGCAGGACAAAGGTCGAGAGCGCCGAAAACAGGGTGAGAATGACGATCAACAACCCCGATATTAATGAAAGAAAATGGAGGGGTGATACGGCAGGGAACATGGGGGGGATTATAAATGAAACCAGGGACTGGTTCTCCTCAGTTTCTGATCCCTGCATCGAACCACAAACGAACGACCATACACGACAGGAATCAGTCAATCGTTCATGGTTCGTTCGCATATTCCGCCGGCGCGAAGAAGACCAGTACGGTCAGTTCCTCCTCAATTGAATGGAAGCGGTGCTTCACATTCTTCGCCACGTACACGATCGAGCCTGCATGTACAGCCCGCTCCTCATCCGCGACCTTGATCATCGCCCGCCCGCTCACCACGTAATACACCTCATCTTCCGTGTGTGGGCTTTGTGGATCGGTCCCGCCGGCCGGCAGGATGTACAATCCAATGCTCAAGTCGGGGACTTTAAGGAATTCCAGATACAGTTGGTTCGAGTCTTTTTGCTGGGAGAGGAGTTGGGAAAGTTCGTAGGCTTGCATGATTTGCACCTTTCCCTCCGTGCCGGAGAGGGTAATTTAGTTAAGGTCTGTATGCATATTTGAACCGTGTCATTCTGAGCGACTGAAAGGAGCGAAGAATCTCGAACTTTAACAGGGACTTAGCCCGTAATCCGAGATTCTTCGTCGCTCCGCTCCTCACATGTGCCTGCGGCACTGTGCAGGCAGAATGACACAAAAGGTAATTTTGCATACACACCCTAGGGAATAGTGGCCTTGAATTGCTTTGTTGCAATGAAAAGATTAAATTTGCCTGTGTCATTGCGAGCGAGCAATAGCGAGCGTGGCAATCTCATCTTGCGCCTGCGCTGTGATGGCCACGACCCTTTCGGGATCTCGCAATGACATGCTTGCAACAGGGTAATTTTGAATATTTTGCCTGCCTGGGGCGGAATAAAAAGGGCGGACTCTGTCCGCCCGCTGAAATGATTCAGCGTAAGGCTACTTCCAGTCACTGAGCTCATCCTCGAGCGATTCGATGATCTTGGTGTACTTCTCCGTGTCATTCTTCATCGTGCCTTCGAAGACGATATTCGTCAATCCCTCCAGGATGCGATATTCATCCTCCTCCGAGAGGGTTTGATCCAGCAGGGGGAAGATCAGGGTCTTGAGGCGGTCGAGGTGCCCGCGGAGTACCGAGGCATACCCGCTCGCCGCCCAACCCACCTCGGTGCGCGCTTTGTTGTCCCCGGACTGCCAGGTTTTTGCGGAGTTGATCATCAGGTCGGCGGCCTCGCGGCTTTTCTTCTGATCGGTGCGCATCAGATGAATCGGGCCCTCTTCCAGCGGGAATCCCCCGTCGGTCAGGGCCTGAATCAGCAGTTCTTCCTTCTTGAAGAACACCTCCACGTATTCCGAGATGAATGAATGGGCGAAAATGAAAAAGCTGGGGCGGGCTTTTTTCGTGTGTCCGAGCTCGACCGCCGCGCCGCCCAGCGCGGCCAGAAACCGCCGGATGTTTTCCTGATCGTCTCGCAGGTTCTTTGTCAATCGCATGGGAGTGCCTGAGTGTGCCCGCTGTGTCTGCGGGTGAGTATACCATGCTGGCTGAGCGATGAATCTGCCCGGCTTTTCAGGAATTACAGCCCTGATTCTTATCGGACCGGGTTGCTCAACTTTCCCATCCCTTCGATCTCCACCTCCACCACATCGCCGGACTTCAACTCGCCCACTCCGGCTGGCGTGCCGGTGAAGAGCAGGTCGCCGGGCATGAGCGTCATAATCGATGACACATAAGCGATCAGGGTGCCGACGTTAAAGACCATGTCGCGTGTGGAAGCCATCTGCCTCATCTGACCGTTCACGCGGCAGGTGACCACCGCATCGGACGGGTCAAATTCGGTGTCGATCCATGGGCCGAAGGAGCAGAAGGTGTCGAATCCCTTGGCACGCGTCCATTGTTCATCGGTCCTCTGCAGGTCGCGCGCAGTGATATCGTTGCCCGCAGTGTAGCCGAAGATGAATTTTCGGGCGTCCTCCGGGGTGATGTCCCGGCCGCGCGTACCGATCACAGCCACCAGCTCGGCCTCGTGCTCCACCTGTTTGGATTGCGGTGGCAGTACGATCGTTTCACCGTTGGCGATGATCGAGGAAGGCGGCTTCATGAAGATCAGCGGGACCTGCGGGACATCGTTGCCAAGCTCTCTGGCATGATCCACGTAGTTGCGGCCCACGCATACGATCTTGCTCGGTTCGCAAGGAGCGGTCAATGTCACGTCTGCCAGCGGGATTTTCGCCTCCCGCCGGCGGTATTCTCCGAAGACATCCCCCTGAACTTCCCCCACCTTGTCCTCCAGCAGCCAGCCGTATTTGGGGTCCTCGCTGCCGGATCGGTATCGAACGATCTTCATGATCCAATCCTTTTGATTTTGCGGACGCCCTTGCGGTCCACCTTGGTCAAAAGCTCCTTGATGGTTTTTTTCATCTTGGGGTGCATCAGCTTGGGCGCGATCTCCGCCAGCGGGACGAGCACGAAGGCGCGTTCGTGCAAGCGGGGATGCGGAAGCTGCAATTCCGGCGTGTTGAGCGACAGGTCGTCGAAGAACAGGATATCCACGTCGATCAGCCGCGGCCCGTTCTCGAAGCTGGGAGTGCGGCCGAGGGCGGTCTCGAGACGTTTGAGGTGTTTGAGCAGCGCCTCCGGATCCAGGTAGGTTTCCGCCATGACCACCTGGTTGAGAAATTTGGGCTGGTCTTCGAAGCCCCACGGCGGTGTTTCATACACGCTGGATTTTTTCTTCACCGTCAATTGCGGCGTGAGGTTGTTGACGGCCGCCTTGAGATTGGCGAACCGGTTTTCGAGATTGCTCCCGAGGGCGAGGTAAACGATGTGATTCATGGTCTACTGTGGAATGGCATGATCATCGAAATGCCCGACGACATCGGCGGCGAGCCAGGCTTCGATGTCGCGGTGGGAAAAGGCTTGCTCAGGCAGCGCCTGCATTCGCTTAATATACTCCTGACGTTTGCTCTCGAACAATCTGTACACTTCCGCCTCAGGGACGTTCTGATATTCCTGAACCAATTCGGCATTGAACACATCGGCATCCTTTTCATCCCAGCTGAAGTCCGGATCCTTCAGGATGCCCGTGATGATGCGATCGCCTTCCTCCCACCAGCCGATTACATGCGCCAGCAGGTCGTGAAAGCTTTTGAATCCCTGTTTCTTCAGAAAGCCTTCCTTGTCTTCCAGCCGGTGAAAGGCATCGAGGTAGCCGGCCCATTCGTGCTCGAGCGTGTCGAGGGTCAGGAAACGACTTAGGGCGACAAGGTGCTCGCGCGCGTGATGAATGAAGATTCCGTTGGCCCAGGCGCGCACGCGGCGGTTCTCCCAGGCCGTTTCGTTCATGGACCTGAGATCTGCCGCGGCTTTTTGACGCGTTTTCTCAAAATGGATGAAGAATTCCTGCTCATGCCAATCTTTGTACTTTGCGACCGCCCCGGCGTTGAAGACGTCGAAGTCGTATATCTTGCGCTGGTATTCGCGTCCCTCCGCGACGGCGAGGATGACCGGCATACCCTCCTCCCACCATGCCACGATGTGCGCCAGCATGTCGCGGAATCGTTCGTAACCCTGTTCCTGCACGCGCTCGAGGCCGTATTCCACCGGCCAGCGCTGGAAACGCTCGATGTAGGTGGCCCACTCGATTTCGAGAAAATCCAAAGTGCGTTGTTTGGTGACGGGCATACGAGGTTCGCAGTCTAGCCCAATTTTACTCTCCTTCGGGCTTGGGGTGTTCCATTAGAAAATATTGACTGATGTTACGCAGTTTTATTTACCCTTCAACTGCTCCTTCGACTACGCTACGCTTCGCTTAGGATGCAGCTCCCGTAGGTCGCTCCGCTCACATCGTCACGACACTTGGACCGAGCGTAAATACGGTGTGTCCCCGTCTCGGGCCAGCGCCCTCGCGGGGCGAACGGCCTTCCGGAGGGCGAAGTACGCGCAGACCGAAGGTGCAAAGCTCGGAGGGCGGGCGGTTTTCCAGCCCGCAGTCGAAGCGCAATTGCGCAGGGTGAGTTATTGTTATGCTTGGGAGCTCGCCATGTTCTATGCCTTCACCGCATTCACGAAATCCGCGAACAGACCGTAGGCTGTCTCCACCGGCCCGCCCTGCAGGCCGGGTCGTTCGGACAGCGTGATCGAGTAATCCAGGATCACATCCGTGCGGAAGGTTACGCCGGTGCTGGAATTCATCATGCCGTACAGCGGTGAGGAGGCGTCCACGAGCTGCGGAGCGACGCTGGCTGTTACCTGCCCCCCAACCTTTTCGGCAGAACAGACAAGCTTGTAGCGTTTCCCCTCGGCTTTTGCCTTGGCGATCATCTCAGGCGTGATGCCGCGGATGCCAGTGGGATTCACCTTCTGCGGCGTAAGCGGTGTATCCATCAACACGGTTGCCAGTGCCGCAACCTTGATGGCCGCGTCCCAGCCATCCACGTCGTTGGTGGGGTCCCGCTCCGCCACGCCGATGGACTGGCAGTATTTCAACGCCTCCTCGTAGGATTCGCCGCCCTCCATGCGCGAAAGGATGATGTTGGTGGTGGCGTTGAGAATGCCTTTAAATGAAGCGAGCTCCGCCAGTGGAAAGGACTCGCGAAAGACGGAAAAGACCGGCGCGCCGCCCAGCACCGCGGACTCGAACCGAAAATTTCTTCCCTTGGATTCGGCAAGTTCGATCAGCTCGCGGTATCCATACACCACCGGCCCCTTGTTGGCGGTGATGGCATGCATGCCGAGGGACAGCGCGGCGCGGATATGATCGAGCGCCGGCTGCCCATTTTGAGGATTCACCGGGGAGTTCTCGAACATCACCGAGGCATTTGAATTCCGAATAACCGAAAGCGGGTCCGTAAGCGGCATGGAGGATAGCGCGGAGAGGTCGCTCCCGCTCTCGACAAGTTCGAGTGCCTGCTGGATATCGATCCCTGCGGGGTTTGCAGCCAGGCCGTGGCCACCCGTGGCGATCCCTGTAAAGGAAAAGGTGATGTCGTACGCGGACTTGAGCAGAGCCTGCTTGACAATCAGCAGGCGCGCCAGCGCGCGAGCCACGTTGCCAAATCCAATGAGTGCGAGTTTGTAATGCATGGAGGGGTCTCCTGTATCTGGCGTGGTGTATCACGCATCAGCAGCACATGACGCCTCTCCCTTAACCACTTATATCGGTGGATAGGGAAACGTCCTTCGGTCCTGCGCCGGGTGCGGGAAGGCGCGGGTTTTCTGAATCTGGTCTGCGCGGGCGATCATCGCGGCGATCTCGCCCGGGCTGAGGTAGGGCTCAAACAGGGCATGCCAGCCTTCGGTCCGAGTCAAGGGATCGAGCAATTCGTCCGCTATGGCCTGCCCGGCAAAGTCCCAGATCACGGTGCGCAGTTTGCTCTCCTCGTGAAAGCAGATCCCATGATCGATCGCATGCAGCTTGTGTGCAGCCTTATCAAAAAAGACATGGCTGCCCTTGCGGTCTGCGTTGTTGGCGATCACGTCGAAGAGCACGACCGGACGGAGTCTCTGCCGGTCCTCGGGCGTGAATTTGAAGTAATGGTATTCCACATCGTATTCGAGATAATGCTGAAGCGAGCCGGAGCCGAAGGGACCGTCCTCGCGCAGAACGGTGTACGGCACAAAACGATATCCCAGCGCTTCGCTCAAAAGGTAGGCGGCCACTTCGCGCAGCGCCAGCGTGTTTTCCGGAAAATCCCACAGCGGTTGTTCGCCCCGGCTGGGTTTGTACACGGCAGGGAACACCTCTCCCGCGTGATGCACGTCCACCAGGAAGGTGTAGTTCGAGCCAAGCACGAATTGCCCCTTCAATTCGTATTCGCCGAATTGCAGGGCGTCCTTGATCTTGTTCGTATCGCTCATTCAGGAACGGTGGATTAGTGCAGGCGCCCGTTCTTTTTCGGGCAGAAATGTCCCTCGGGCTCCATCGGCTGGCCGCACTGCGGGCAGATCGGCCGGCCGCGTGAGGCCACTTCCATGCCCCAGCGCGCCAGCATCCGCAGCTGCGTACGCGTCGCCCAGAAGCGCACCTGGGCCGCGGATTCCGGGTCGGCGTCCTCGGTGAGCAGTTCCTTGGCAAAGATCACCACACGGTCGCGCTCCTTGTCGTAGCCAAGGCCGATCTCCCCCACACGGAATAAAGGATCGACCGGCGGGTTGATGCGCATCACCTGCTCGACGTAGTCGCCGGAAGCCTGCTCGAGATCCGGGTTCTGCTGGCTGATCTGGGCCAGGAATTGTTCGATGCCGATCGCCAGCGATTGCAATTGCGCCTTTTCAATGATGACCGTGATGGTGCGTTTGTCCTGATAGGCCTGCAGGTAGAACACGCGCTGGCCGGGATTGCCGATCGCGTCCGCAGTGATATGGTCGCATGGATCGATGTCGGTTTCAAAACGAGGCATGTTTCCCTTGATGACGGGAGTATACCAGAGGCCCCTCCCGGCCTCCCTCAATTTTTGTGAATTTGGAGGGGTGTCCGACACTTGCACCGCACTCCCACTCGCTACGCTCGGGGACCATGTGCGTTTCCTGACACCGTCCGTCAGGACAGGTGCGGTGCAGGTGAGGACGGCAGGGGTGGCGGTATAATCGATTCATCCCGGCAGAAGGAGCGCTCCATGTACGATCGAACCAAACTGGATCAGGTGAGAGAATCGCTTGAGCACTGGGAGGGCACTTCCCTGAAAAAAGCCCTGTCCCAGCTTCCGGAACGCGCCGATCCGTTCATCACCACCTCCTCCGAACCGGTCGATCGGTTGTATTCGCCGCTGGACCTCCCGGACCTGGATTACGTTTCCGATCTCGGATTGCCGGGGGAGTATCCCTTCACGCGCGGCATTCACCCGACTCTGCATCGCAGCAAATTGTGGACGATGCGAATGTTCGCCGGGTTCGGCACGGCCGAGGAGACCAATCAGCGCTTCAAATACCTGCTCGATCAGGGTCAGACCGGCCTGAGCATCGCCTTCGACCTGGCGACGTTGATGGGATACGACACGGATCAACCGGAAGCGCTCGGCGAGTTCGGGAAATGCGGTGTGGCCATCTCCACCCTGGAGGACATGGAGATCCTGCTGCGCGATATCCCACTGGACAAGGTTTCCTCGAGCATGACGATCAACTCTCCCGCAGCGGTGATCTGGGCGATGTACATCGCCGCCGCGCAGAAACAAGGCGTGCGTCCCGATCAACTGCGCGGCACGATCCAGAACGACATCCTCAAGGAGTTCATCGCGCAAAAGGAGTTCATCTTCCCGCCGGCGCCCTCCATGCGGCTGGTGGTGGATACGATGGAGTTCGGCGCGCAAACCGTGCCGCAGTGGAACACCATCTCGATCAGTGGATATCACATCCGCGAGGCGGGGTCCACGGCCGCGCAGGAACTGGCCTTTACCCTGGCCGATGGCCTCGAATATGTGCGCTGGGGCATCGCCCGCGGCATGGATGTGGACGATTTTGCGCCGCGGCTGTCGTTCTTCTTCAACGCGCACAACGATTTCTTCGAGGAGATCGCCAAATACCGCGCTGCACGGCGCATCTGGGCGCGGGAGATGAGGCAAACCTTCAAGGCGCGGAATCCACGCTCCTGGCTGTTGCGCTTCCATACGCAGACCGCAGGAGTATCCCTGACCGCCCAGCAGCCGGAGAACAACGTCGTGCGCGTGGCCATTCAGGCGCTGGCGGCCGTGCTGGGAGGCACGCAGAGCCTTCATACCAACTCGCTGGACGAGGCGCTGGCCCTGCCTTCCGAACACGCGGTGACCATCGCCCTGCGCACGCAGCAGGTTCTGGCGGAGGAATCGGGAGTGGCGAATACGGTCGATCCGCTGGGCGGCAGTTTCTTCGTCGAAGCGCAAACAAACCGCATCGAACGCCAGGCATATGAGTATTTCCGCCGCATCGAGGAACTGGGCGGTGTGATCCCTTCCATTGAGAAGGGCTTCTTCCAGGGTGAGATCGCCGACGCCGCCTATCGCTATCAACGCGAGATCGATCGCGGCGTGCGCCGCATCGTCGGTGTAAACGCCTATGCCGAGGACAAGCCGCTGACCATTCCGCTCCTCAGGATGGATCCCCAGGGATACAACCGCCAGGTCGCGCGCCTGAAGGCACTGCGCAATCGGCGCGATAACGGACGCGTCGGCCAGGCGCTGGACCGGCTGCGCATCGCCTGTGAGGGCAGCGAAAATACCATGCCGCACATCCTGGACTGTGTGCGCGCCTACGCCACGCTGGGGGAGATCATGGGCGTGATGAAGGAGGTCTTCGGCGTGTACCAGGAGCTTACGGCAATCTGAACGGGATGGATGTCCTTATTTACTCCGCCGCTGCGTGAGCAGCTTTTGCACGCGTGCATATTTCTCGCGCGAGAGCGGATAGAACCACGCCAGCAGGATCGTTCCGGTCAGGATCAACATGCCGATTGGAGACACCAGCAGACGGATCATATGCAGGGCGGAATCAGATTGGTCGAATTGAACCGCGTCCAGCGGCGGGGATACGTATCCGGACCAGCCAAGCAGCTGCAGAGTGACAAAGATCACCAGCGCACCCGTCAGCTTTCGAATCAGCGTGCGGATGCCGTAATAGATTCCCTCCTGACGCTTGCGCGTGCGCAATTCGTCCCATTCGATCACATCCGGCAGGATCGAATCCGGAATGACATAGGCGGCCGAGACGCCGATCCCCGCCAGCGCCGCGATCCAGAGCAGATGGGGGATCTCGCCGGGTTGAATCGTGAAGATCATCCCCTGCACCACAACCCAGGCGGTCATGCCGAGGATGTAGGCTTCACGTTTGTTGCGCGTGCGCGCAAACCACAACCAGAACGGGACGAACAGGATGCAGGTCAGCATCAGGACTCCGAAGAAGGCAGATTCCAACGCCAGGTCCACTCCGAGAAAGCGGATCTTTGCCAGCAAATCCCCGCCCGCGATCCAGTACAGCAGAAAGAATGGGAACGTGACGGCGACCATGTCCACCGCGGACCAGTTGAACATGTAAATGCCCGCCGCGTAGCGGAAGGGGATGTTGTTCCAGGCCACGCGCAGGCTCTCGCGAAAGGACATCGATTCCTGCTGTTCAGGCGTCGATCGCTCGCGCACGAACCAGCCAACCAGAAATAGTGGGATGGCTCCCAGCCCGCCGAAGACCGCCCCGGCCAGCATGAAACCCTGCTGCTGGGAGCCGCCGGATTCGATCACCGCGTCCACGATCATCGGCGCCGCGACCGCCACGGTCATGGCGGCCAGCAGCTGGAAGACGGTGCGATAACTTGCGAGCGAGGTGCGCTCGTCGTAATCGCGCGTGAGCTCCGGAGTCAGGGAGAGATAAGGCACCGCGACCAGGGTGGTGAGCGTATCCGAAATCATGAACGACAGCGTGACGTACGTCAGCAGGGCGGCCTGGCTTTCCCAATTTGGGGCGGACCACAGGATGACGAAACTCAGCCCGAAGGGAATCGCAAACCACAATAGAAACGGTCGCCGCCGTCCCCAGCGCGTCCTTAAACGGTCGCTGAGCAGGCCGATCAAAGGATCGTTAATTGCATCCCATACAATCCCGGCAAGTGCGCCGAAGGAGGCCAGGCGCGGCTCCAATCCCACCACGTCCGTCAAGTACAGCGCGTAGAAGATGGATCGCATCATGCCGATGCTGGATATCCCCCAGTCCCCCGAGCCGTATAACAATTTGATCCCGAACGAGAGGCGGTGCATCAGGGTCTGGCTGAGTCGCGCTCCTGCCTTCTGGCCAGCAGCCGGCGGATGCGCGCGTGCTTCTCGCGCGTGAGCGGGAACAACCAGGCCATCAGAACGGCGCTGAACAAGAGCACCGCACCGAAGGGGCCGATCAGAACCCGGATGGCCATAAGCGCCGATTCCGATTGGGCGAATTGAGTGGCGCCCACCGGCGGTGATCGATACCCAAACCAGCCCAGGGCCTGCAGGCCGATGAAGATCGCCAGCGCGCCGGTCAGCTTGCGGATGAAATTCTTCACGCCGTAGTAGATGCCTTCCTGACGCCTGCGGGTGCGCAGTTCATCCCACTCGATCACATCCGGAAAGATCGCATCCGGCAGGATGTGCGCCGACGAAACGCTGATACCCGCCAGCATCGCCATGAAGAGCACCAGGTTGATCTGGCCGGGTTGCAGCGCGAAGATCCCCAATTGGACGGCGGCCCAGAAGACCATGCCCACGATGTAGGCATTCTGCTTGCTCATGCGGTTGGAGATGAACATCCACAGGGGCAGCGCAACCACCGCGGTCACCAGCAGCACCGCAAACACTGCTGATTCGATCGGCAGCCCGATGACCTGCGCCAGCAGGTCGCCGCGCGCGATCCAATAGGTGAGGAAGAAGGGCAGACCCAGCCCGACGATGTCGAAGGTGATCCAGTTCAGCATGTACAGGATGGTGGCAAAGCGGAAGGGGATGTTGGCCCAGGCCACGCGCACGGTGTGCAAAAAGGGCATTTCCTCTTGCGAACTGGTACGCGGCTGTTCGCGCACCACGAAGAAGATCAGCAGGAAGGGGACAGCGGCCATGCCGCCGAAGATGGCCGCGGTGAGCAGGTAGCCCTGCTGCTGGGTTCCACCGGAAGCCAGCACCGCCTCCACGATCATGGGCGCGGTCACCGCGGTCACCAGCGAGACCACCAGGTTGAAGAACATGCGGAAGCCGGTGACCGAGGTGCGCTCATCGTAGTCCTTCGTCATCTCCGGCAGCAGCGCGGAGAACGGCACCGCCACGAGCGTCTCGAGCGTGTCGCTGAGGATGAACGCCAGGGTGATGATCAGGGCTTTGGCGGCCTGGCTTTCGAACGGAGGCGCCCACCACAGCAGCATGAAACTCAGCCCATAGGGAATGGCGAAGATCAGCAGGAAGGGCCGGCGCCGGCCCCAGCGCGTGCGCACGCGGTCGCTCAACATGCCCACCAGGGGATCGTTGATCGCGTCCCAGATGATCCCGATCAGCGCCGCAACGGACGCCAGCCTCGGTTCGAGCCCCACCACGTCGGTCAGGAAGATGGCGTAGAAGACCTGACGCAGCGTACCGTAGCTGGCTGTGCCCCAATCCCCGCTGCCGTACACCAGCTTGGTCAGAAAGGGCAGGCGCGGCTCTTTCGAAATGGTTTCTTCCATGGTTTCCCTGGGTTCGTGCAAGTGTAGCATGGTTTGAATGAATGCCGATACAGCATGTTAAACAGGAAAGCCCGTTGAAGGAGGCGCATACGCCTTGAAAGAGGATAGAATTGCCGCATGCCCTCCCTGACGGATAAACTCAAAGCCCTCGGCGTGAAGGTGGGAACTTCGCATCTTGTACCTCCCGCGCCTGGAGTGGGTGAGGAGACCCAACCAGGCCGCGCCGGCTGCTCGATCGAGTCGGTTGTGGAGGGAACCTATCGCGCCACACCGTTGGGGGAGGTCTTCGTCGCCGAGCAGATCTTCGGTGAGGACTATCAACATGGAAACGCCTCCCCGCTTTCGAGCTCCCCGCTTTCCCTGATCGCTCAATGGGCGGGTGATGCGCGTCTGGCGCAGATGCCCTTAAATAAGCTGGCTTTTTTGGATACCGAGACCTCCGGCCTGGCCGGCGGAACGGGGACATACGCCTTCCTTGTAGGCGCGGCGCGTTTTGCCGAGGATCGGCTCACCCTGCAGCAGTTCTTCATGCGCGATCCCGCCGAGGAATCCGCCATGCTGGAAGGACTGGCACAATTCCTGGCGCCGTGCGAAGCGCTGGTGACCTTCAATGGGAAGGCCTTCGATGCGCCGCTGCTGGTGACGCGTTATTCCATGCATCGCATGCCCGTGCCATTCAAGGATTATGCCCATCTCGACCTGCTGCCGCTGGCGCGTCGTTTGTGGCGCGACCGCCTGCCCTCGCGCGCCTTGAAATATCTCGAGGAGCATGTGCTCGAATTCACGCGGACCTCGGAGGAGGTGCCCGGGTACGAGATCCCCTGGCTGTATTTCGATTATCTGCGCTCCGGAGATGCCGGTCCGCTGGCAGGTGTTTTCTACCATAACGCCATGGATGTGGTGGCGATGGCGGCGTTGCTCAATCACGTCAGCGGCATGACTGCCAGTCCGTACGACGGCCGCATACAGCACGGCCTGGATTTCATCGCGTTGGGAAAGTTGTTCGAGGACCTCGGCCATAGCGATGAGGCCGCGCGCCTGTACGAGCGCGGGCTCGAATCCGGGCTGGAGCCGTCGGATTTCGGTCTCGCGGTGAAGCGGCTCTCCATCCTGCAAAAGCGGCGCGGGGACATGCAGCAGGCTTTGCGATTATGGGAGCAGGCCGCGGGGGAGGGTCATGTCTACGCCCACATCGAACTGGCGAAATATCACGAACATAAAACACGGAGCCTGAAGGCCTCGATGAAGTGGACCAAATCGGCGCGCAGGCTGGTGGAAAAGTCCGATCTGCCCGCCTATATGCGGAATCACTGGTTGAAGGAGATCGACCACCGGCTTTTGCGGCTGGAACGAAAAGCAGGTTTATAATTGCGGGACTTGCTGCTTCTTGCATAAATTTCTTAACGGGATTAGGCAGAAACAAAATGGGAAATCGAAACTACAGTCTAAGTAGGTGATCGAAAGGAATGATAAAAAGGGCATCGTCATTGCGAGGAGGGGCTCTCCCCGACGACACCGTACTTGCGCTCGGTGCAAGTGAGCAACCTCTCACAAAATCTTATATCGCTTCGCTGCAACGAACGCAGCTCGCAATGACAGAATTAAAAGTATTTATGATCGACTACTTAAATATTATGCAGCACTCTGTAATCGAATGAGGGAGTTCGATGCGAAGTAATCTTGGAAATCTTGTCATGATCGTTCTGGTACTGCTGACCGTTGCGGTCTGGCTGGTCTTCCCGCCGCTCGCGGAAGGCGTGGAAAATTACGCCCGGGCATACGCCGGAGAGGTGCTGGGCTCGCTGGTGATCGTCCTGATGTCGTTCTCGCTGTTCCTTTCGACGCGGCCGAAATGGGCCGAACCGTACTTCGGCGGGCTGGACCGGATGTACCTCACCCACCGGCGGACATCCACCAGTGCCTTTCTGCTTTTATTTGTACATCTGCTGGTCGTGCCGATCACCGTGGTGAACCTGCGCCTCGGAAATTACCTGGCGATCATCGCCTTTCTGGGGATCACGGCCATCGTCCTGCCCACACTTGCGCCTCGTATCGCCTTTTTGAGCCGTTTGACGGGGAGCTCGTATGAGGGCTGGAGGAAACTGCACCGCTTCATCGGGATCTTCTTCATCCTGGGTTTCATCCATTCGCTCACGGTCAACGCCCCCAGCGCCTTCATCGCCATCAACTGGACGCAGATCTTCTTCATCCTCGGGACGGTCTCCTTTCTATACACGGAGGTCTTCGGGCGCTTCCTCCGCAAGTACGTGCGCTACCGGGTGGAGTCGGTCAAGCATCCCAATCCCTCCACGACCGAGGTGACCCTGCGCGCGGAAGGCAAGCCGATTCAAAAGCAGCGCGCGGGACAGTTCCTGTTCGTTCGATTTCCGGGCGATTCGTCATTGAACGAAGCCCATCCGTTCACGATCTCCAGCGCCCCGGCGGAGGATGTGCTGCGCCTGACGATCAAAGCCAGCGGCGACTTCACGCGTCATTTGTTCCACCATTTACAGGAAGGGATGGAGGCGATCCTGGAGGGGGCGTATGGGATGTTCGATTACCGTTCGGGGGGATCGAAGCAGATCTGGGTGGCCGGCGGCATCGGCGTGACGCCATTCCTGTCGTTCATCCGTGATCTCGGAACCGATCTGGACCGTGACGTCAGCTTCTACTACACCGTCCGTCATCAAGATGAGGCCGTGTTTGTCGAGGAGATCGAGTCAGCCGCGCGACGAATCCCGCGCCTGAATGCCGTCATCCGTTATTCCTCCTCGGGGGGCTCGCTGACCGCCGAGGAGATCACCCGGCAGGCCGGCGGGGATCTGCGTGCGCACCACGTGTACATGTGCGGACCGCTGCCGATGATCCAGGCCTTCGAACGGAAATTCCTCGAACTGGGCATCCCGCCGCGGAACATCCATTATGAGGAATTTAATTTCAGGTAAAATGCGGAGGGATCGGTCATCCTTCGAGGAGGAACATCATGCAGATCAGCGTTTCCAAACAGTCAGGCCGTGTCTCGGTGACGGTCCTGCATCTGGCGGGGGATCTGGACGCATCGAATTACACGGAGGTCATCAAGAAGGCGCAGGAATTGTACGATGGTGGCGCGCGTGACCTGCTTCTCGATCTCGAAAAGGTCCCCTACATGAGCAGCGCCGGGTTGATGGCCCTGCATACCGTGTCGTTGATCTTCAGCGGGCAGGTCATGCAGGCCGGCGATTCGGGGAGGCCGAAATTCCGCGCCCTGGATCTGACAAAGGATCAGGCGGCGCGCGAGCACGTAAAGCTGCTCAGTCCGCAGCCCCCGGTGGACCAGGTGCTGGATACCGTCGGGTTGAAGCAGTTCTTCGAGGTGTTCACGGATCCGGATGCCGCGGTGAAATCGTTTTAAGTCAAGACCAACCGACATGAGCAACCCAGGCACTTGTAAATAATCTACTCCGCTCTTGTCATCCCACCTGTGGAGGAGCTCCGGGTGGGGACGTGAGATGAATGACTCACACAGGAACATTGAATTCGGAAAGAGTCACATTCAGGAGAGTATATGCCTCGAAAGATCAGAAATCGCACTGTGCTCTTCCCAATCCTGCGCAAACCGGCGATGCAGCTGGCGATCGTGGCGTTCATCGCCTTCATCGTCTATTTGATCGCCCTGGCCGGCGGGGATGTAGCTGGCGGTCTGCCGGCGGAGATCGGCGTGGAGGACGCCTATCAAAAGATTCAAGGCGGAGCCTTCATGCTGGACGTACGCACCCAGCAGGAATGGGACGAATATCATGCGCCGCAGGCGGAACTGATTCCGCTCGACCAATTGCAGAGCCGCCTGGCCGAATTGCCGAGGGATCGCGAGATCGTGGTGGTCTGCCGCTCCGGCAACCGCAGCCAGCAGGGGCGCGATATCCTGCTCGCGGCCGGGTTCGATGCCACCAGCATGGCGGGCGGGATGAAGGATTGGTACGCAAGAGGATATCCAATCGAAGGGATTCCTGTGCAATAAGTAGAGAATACCGGACCATTTGACCGAAGTTGAACGAAATATGGCGTGGGTGTCGAAATGGACTCCCACGCTGTTTTGTATAATTATCGCATGAAAAGGAAGCTCCTCCATCCCGTCATCATCCTGTTTGGTTTGACCTGCCTGATGCAGGTCCCACCAGCCCTGGCCCACCCGGCGGATGTATACTCCCACACCATTCACGTCACACTCGACGCGGACGGCCTGTCCATTCAATGGGAGATCAAGCCCGGGCCGATGCTGGTCTCGTTCATCTGGTACGAGGCGGATGCGGACCAGGATGAAGCAATCAGCCCGCAGGAGGCGGAAGCATGGGGAAAAGCGCGCGCCTCCCTGTTCTCGGTCACGCTCGACGGCGAACCTTTCCCTCTGCAATTGGAGGAAGTGAAGTTTCCCGGGGGTATGAATTCCTTCCAGGCGGGGGACGAGTTCATCACCCTGGATTTATCCGCCGCGTGGCCCGAAGATCAAGAGAATCCCTTTCAATTGATGATCACGAATGGAATGGAGGAGGGGAAATCGCTCAATTGGTTTTATCTTCAGGCGGGCGATGGCTTGAAATTCCAAACGCCTCAACAAAAGAACAACCGGCTGCAGGCGCAGGTCTTTCCTTCACCTGCGCAGGCGGGCCAAGTGGAGCTGATCACCGGCTGGGACAGCAGCATGCCCTCGATCTCCTCCTGGCAGGGCGGGCAAGCGGCGGAGCAGGTCGTGCCGGAACTCGCGGAGCGCACGCCCCAGGAGGTGCTGCTGGACCTCGTGCGCCGGCAGGAGTTTTCGCCCGGGTTCTACGCCTTTGCCCTGGGCATCTCGCTCGTGCTCGGCGCACTGCATGCGCTGACGCCCGGTCACGGCAAGACCGTCGTGGCGGCCTACCTCGTCGGTTCACGCGGGGCGACTCTGCACGCCATCGCACTCGGAAGTGTGGTCACGCTGACGCATACCGGGTCGGTCTTCCTGCTGGGTGTGATCACGCTCGCGGCCTCGCAGTACATCCTGCCGACGAGCATCATTCCCATACTTGAGATCCTGTCGGGTCTGTTGATCCTCGGTCTGGGATTCTACCTGCTCTGGCAGAGGTTCAAGTACTGGCGGAAATCGAGGGCGCACGATCTGGCTCACGCGCGCAGCCTTGAACACGATCACGATCATAACCATGATCATGAAGGCTCGCATGACCATTCGCATGAAATCCCCGAAGCCATCACCTGGCGCTCGCTGATCGCGCTCGGAGTGAGCGGCGGACTCGTTCCCTGCCCGGATGCGATCGCCATCCTGCTGGTGGCCGTAGCCATCAACCGCATCCTGCTCGGCCTGGCGTTGATTATCTCCTTCAGCCTGGGTCTGGCAGTGGTGTTGATCGTGATCGGTCTGCTGATGGTGAACAGCCGCCGCCTGTTCGACCGCATCGGCCTCTTCGACCGCCTTGCACCGGTCCTGCCGATCGTCAGCGCGCTGGTGGTGCTTGCCCTCGGGTTTGGTCTGACCTGGGGCGCGTACGTGCGGGCGAGAGAAAGCCTGTTTGCCGGAGGGACCGGGATCGAGGAGGAAGCGCGAATCCTGTACCTGGCGGAGGACGAAAACAACGTAACGCAGGTGTTTCTCACGGACTACAAAAGGGGCACCCCACGCGCTATCACAATCTCCTCGAACAGCGTGATCGATTATGCCCCCTCGCCGGACGGGTCATTGGCAGCCTACATCCTCCAGACGGATGACCTTGGAAACGAGCTATGGATGATCGACCTGGACACAATGGAGAACACAAGAATTTGGGATTGCGGGAAGGCAGCCTGCTCCCAGCCGGTCTGGTCGCCGGACGGCAGGCACCTGGTCTATGAATATCTGAATCTCTCCAGCGAGAACGCCACCGGTTTGGCGACATTGTGGTGGTTCGATATCGTAACCCGGGAAGCCCGGTCAGTCTTTCAGGAGGCGCAGCTGCCCGGAGCGAATCCTCGTTGGTCGCCGGATGGGAAGTGGATCAGCTACGCCTCATCGGGAGTCCTGCGGCTGTATAACCTGGAATCCGGTGAGAGCCGTGAGATCGAGAACCTCCTGGGATCCGCCGCACAATGGTCTCCGGATGGTTCCTCCGTGTTGTATCGCGATGTCCTCATCCAGGATAACCAGTTCATCACGCAGGTATTTGCGTACGAGCTTGAGTCGCGCCGGTCGGTGAATCTGCTGCCGGACGCGGGTTTCGAGAACATCCTCGCCGCATGGTCTCCGGACGGCGAAAGGATCGCCCTTGTGCGTCGGGATCTTTCCGTTTCGCGCGGCGACCAGATCTGGGTCCTGCGGACAGATGGCACGGATGCGCGCGTGCTCACCGATGCGCCGGCGGTCCTGCACGGCAGCCTGAACTGGTCAGCGGATGGGAATCTCCTGCTGTACGACCTTTACTCCCTCGAAACATTTCCGCTTCAATCCAGCCTGCAGTTGATCGACGTCCGCTCGGGCGAGGTGACCGACCTCAGGCTGTACGGTTACAACCCCAAGTGGCTTTGGCCTTACTAGAGGGGATGGATCACCTTGACTCCCTACCTTTTTGGCTTATACTTATTGGAAATGATTATCAATATCAGGAGAGCTGCATGACCGCGGAACTCTGGCTGTCTGAACTGCAGGAGAATGGGTACCGTCTGACCGAGGCCCGGCGCGCCGTGGTCGAACTGATCGCCTCCGCGCAGCGCGCCCTCTCCCCGCTCGAGGTCTACGATTTGGCGCGTGCGCAGCACCCCGGATTGGGGCTGGTTTCGGTCTATCGAACACTGGAAAAACTGGAGGAGCTGCATCTCATCCAGCGAGTGCATCAGCCGCGGGGATGCCAGGCCTTTATCGCCGCCAGTCGGGGACACGAACATCTTCTGCTCTGTCAGCGCTGCGGCAGCTTCACCTTCTTCGATGGGGACGATCTCGAACCGTTGATCCGATCCCTTGCGCGCAAGACGGGATACCGCATCGACGAACATTGGCTTCAGCTTTTCGGCTTATGCCGGACGTGCAGGTAGGGATGTGGGATCAATGAATCGCACGGCACTTATTCTGACTTTGATTGCCTTGCTGCTTGCGGCATGCGGGCGATCCATATCCGATGCGGCTCCGGAAATCCTGACCTCCACCACCTTTCTGGCGGACATCACGGGCAATATTGCACGAGATCGCTTGATCGTGGATTCCCTGCTTCCCTTCGGCGCGGATCCGCACAGTTACCAGCCGACTCCGCAGGATGTCGTGAAGATCGAGCAGAGCAGGTTGTTGATTATCAACGGCGCGGGATACGAACATTTCATCGAATCCCTACTGGAAAATGCCGGTGGGGAGAGGCAGGTCGTCGAGGCCTCGGCAGGCATTCCGGTGAGAGTGGAAGCGCAGTCGGAAGGTGAAGTCGATCCGCACATGTGGCTGGATCCGACCCTGGTCATGATCTACGTCGAAAATATACGCGAAGAATTGATCCGGTTCGATCCCGATGGAGCGGAAATCTACCGGCGGAACGCAGACGCCTATCTCAAGCAGCTGCTGGAACTGGACGCGTGGATTACAGCCCAGGTGAACCAGATACCCGCCGAGAGACGCCTGTTGGTCACAAACCATGAGGCGCTGGGTTATTTCGCGGATCGTTATGGATTTCAAGTGATCGGTTCGGTGATCCAGAGTTTCAGCGGCAATGCCTCGCCCTCGGCGCAGCAGATGGCCGGGCTCGTGGATCGGATCGAAACCCTCGGTGTTTCCGCCGTGTTCCTCGACGCCAGCGACAGCGATCTTCTGGCCCGGCAGATCGCGGAGGAAACCGGTGTGTGGGTAGTGTCTGACCTGCATCTTGAATCGCTTACCGAGGGTCCTCCCGCGGCAACGTATGTGGATCTGATGAAGCATAATGTGGCGAGAATCGTGGACGCCCTGAAATGACATGTACCCAAGAATAGATCATCAATCAGACAAGCCCATCCTGGATGTACATGACCTGCACGTGCGTTACAACGGGCGCACCGCCCTGGAAAAAATCACCTTTCATCTGCATGTGGGTGAGCGGGTGGCGGTGGTGGGACCGAACGGCGCGGGCAAGAGCACGCTCTTCAAGGTGGTGGCCGGCGTACTGCCTCCCAATTCCGGCGAGGTGACCGTCTCCGGATCCCAACCGTCGGTTCACAGCTGCATTGCCTACATCCCACAACGCAGTCAGGTGGACTGGAACTTCCCGGTCAGCGTGGCGGATGTGGTAATGATGGGGCGTTCCGCAAAGCTGGGTCCGCTGAACTGGCCGAGGAAAAGGGATTGGGAGTTTGTGCAGCACGCGCTCGAGACGGTGGAAATTGCCGACCTCTCCGGCAGGCAGATCGGACAGCTTTCGGGAGGGCAGCAGCAGCGCATGTTCATCGCGCGGGCGCTGGCGCAGGAGGCGGAGTTGATTCTGATGGACGAGCCCCTGAGCGGGCTGGACACTCCGGCTCAGGAGGGCTTGCTCGACCTGCTGGAAGTATTACGGGGAGACAGGGTCACGGTGATGCTGGCCACCCATGATCTTGACCAGGCCGCGCGTCATTTTGATCGAATCATGCTCTTGAACCTTCGCATCATCGCCTTCGGGAATCCCGCCGAGGTGCTGCATTCCGAGAAACTGCTGCAGGCGTATGGCGGGAGACTGCGCACGATGGATGGCCAGGAAGGATTGTTGGCCATCGATGACTCGTGTTGCGATGACGGGGAACACGACCATGTTCACAATTGACGATTTGCGAGTTACGATTGACGATTAAGGAGATTGCATGGACGAAAAGACTTTCAAGGCACGCACAAAGAAACTCGCTATTGCCATTATCAAGCAGGTTGAAAAACTGCCCCGCTCTCTTGCGGCAGATGTGATCGGAAAACAGGTTATTCGTTCGGGCACATCCATCGGCGCAAACTATCGTGCCGCGTGCCGCGCAAAATCAACGCCCGATATGATCAACAAAATGAAAATCGTCGAAGAGGAAAGTGATGAGACCCAATATTGGCTTGAACTTTTGGTGGAAGCAGGACTCGCTCCAAAAGACCAAATCACTAGTCTTTACAAAGAAACAGACGAAATCCTTTCCATGACGGTCGCCTCCATCAAAACCCTGCGCAATCGCAAATCGTCAATCCAAAATCGATAATCTCCAATCGTCAATCCACAATCGTCAATCCAATGTCCTTTCTCCTCGAACCCCTCCAATATGAATTCATGCTGCGCGGCCTGCTCGCGTCGGTTCTTGTGGGGATTGTCTGCGCGGTGGTTGGCAGTTATGTAGTCCTGCGCGGCATGGCCTTCTTTGGGGATGCGCTGGCGCATACGATCCTGCCCGGCATCGCGCTGGGGTATCTGATCAATGGCGGCACTCGAGACTCGCTTTTTTGGTGGGCGCTGGGCACGGCGGTCCTTGCGGCCTGGGGCATCGGCGCGATCAGCCGGCGGGCGCAGGTCCGGGAAGACACGGCGATCGGGATCATCTTTGCCGGGATGTTTGCCCTCGGCATCGCGCTCATCTCCACGGTCCGTAGTTACGCGGTGGACCTGAGCCACTTCTTGTTCGGCGATGTCCTCGGAGTTTCCCCCCACAGCCTGTGGCTGATTGCCATCTTCGGCGGGATCGTGCTGGCTGTGGTGGCGGCGTTCTACAAGGAGTTCATGACGCTGTCCTTCGATCCGGTTCTGGCAATGACGCTGCGCCTGCCCGTCAATCTGCTGAACAATCTCCTGCTCGGCCTGATCGCGGTGACGGTGGCGGTCTCGCTGCAGACGGTCGGCGTGGCACTGATGGTCGCCATGCTGGTCACTCCGGCTGCGACTGCCTCCCTGCTCACGCACCGCCTGCCCTCGATGATGGGGCTGGCGGCGTTGTTCGCGGCGCTCTCCGGCCTGATCGGACTGTATCTTTCCTATTATTTGAGCATTGCCTCGGGGGCTGCCATAGTACTAACGGCTACCGTCTTTTTCCTGCTGGCATTCTCGTGGAAACGGATCAAGCCTGTATAATCCGATAATCTTTTTTAGAGGATATGAGGAGAACATGACATGCCAGTGCTTGAAGTATCCACAACGATCGGCCGGCCGGTGGCCAGGGTTTTTGAATTCATCACGATCCTGGAAAACCAGAAGAAACTGAGTTCGTACATCACCGGCGTCGAATTCAAGGGTCCGCTCAAGGTGGGGTCACGCTATGTGGTCAAAACCACGAGCATGGGACATACCGTGGAGACAACCAACGAAGTGATATCCCTGGAACCGAATAAACGATTTGGAGTGAAGACGCTTGCCGCTCCGCCGGCCTCGGACGTGACCAACACCTATTTGCTCGAAAGGGAAGGCGATGGGACCAGACTAACGCTTCAGGTGGATGCGGTACTCACTCCGGCCGGCATGCCCAACATGCCCGGCATGGAGGAGATGATGAAGAAGCAGATGCTGACCGGGTTCGAATCCACGCTGGCCGCCCTAAAGAAAATCATTGAGAGCTGATTCGCTCCTGGCGTTTTTACCCTCCGGTAGATCGATCACGGCCGGAGGGTTTTTTGTTAGAATACCACCCATGTCTGACAATGCCGCCCGCCTCCGCACCGCGTTTCTTTTGCTCTTTCTGTTGGTTTCCTCATGTTCGTCCGCAACTACGGCGCCAACCGCAACCGCCGCCGTCCCGCCAACAACGACCTCGACCATCGCTCCTGATCCGGTTTCCACGTTCACGCCGACAGCCACCGCCGTTCCCGCGCCGGCGCGCGCTTTCTACACACTGGATGTCAAGATCGATTACGACGCGCACACCGTCGCAGTGGCTGAGACCATCCGCTATCCCAACCATACCGGCGGGCAGCTCAATGCGCTGGTGCTCGCTGTGGAGCCCAATCTGTGGCCGGATTGTTTCACGATGAACGGTCTTTTCATCGATGGCGTTCCGACCACGGCCTATTCTCTCGACGGCCAGCGGCTGGATATCGCCCTGTCCTCCTTCTTCATGCCTGAAACGGTGCTGACCATCGAAATTCAATATACCCTTTCGCTTCCGTTTGCCGAGCAGGAGGATCCGAACGTGTCCCGCCCGCGCATCTTCGGGTACACACGCCGGCAGTTGAACCTGACGAACTGGTACCCTTTTGTGGTGCCGAACATCAACGGCGAATGGGTGCTGCATGAGCCATGGTTCTATGGGGAACACCTTGTGTACGATGCCGCGGATTATGAAGTGAACGTGAAGTTCGCAGACCCGTCGACCGCGCCGGTGGTGGCCTCCAGTGGATTCCCGGAACCGCAGGCGGATTTCACCCGCTACACCATCACCGCCGCGCGTACATTTGCCCTGGCGGCCAGCCGCGAGTTCCAGGTCTCCACGCTGGATGCGGGCGGCGTGATCGTCTCCAGTTATTATTTTTCCTTGAGCGATCACGGCGGGCAGGCGGCCTTGAAGGCCAGCGCCGAGGGAATTCAGGTCTTCAGCCAGCGGTATGGACCGTATCCGCACCGGACCCTGTCGATCGTGATGGGGGATTTCAACGACGGGATGGAATATTCCGGTCTGTTCTACCTCAGCCGCGATTTTTACGGCAGCCTGTATGACGGTACCCCGGCGAACTATCTGACCTTTGTGGCTGTGCATGAGACCGCGCATCAATGGTGGTTCGATCAGGTCGCGAACGATCAAGCCCTCCAGCCGTGGCTGGATGAGTCCCTGTGCACGTATTCCGAGAAGATCTATTACGAGACCGTGCACCCGAATCTGGTGACCTGGTGGTGGGAATATCGAATCAATTTCTATTCCCCTCAGGGATTTGCGGATATCCCGATCTACGAAGGTGGGGGTTTCCGCCCCTATACCAACGCCGCGTATTTTCAGGGAGCGCACTTCCTTGAGGACTTGAGAGTGCGTATCGGCGACGAAGCCTTTTTCGCCTTTCTGCAGGATTATCTTGCGCAGGGACGCGGTCGCATCGTGACCGCCGCTGATTTCTTTCGCATTCTCAAAACTCACACCAGCACCGATTACTCCGATCTCGTGCGGCAATACTTCCAGAACATCTATTGATGGTTCGCGGCGGCATGCTTCGAGGAAATTTCCGAAAGGACATCACCAGCCTGGTGCCCTTCCTGATGGTCATTTCCCTGCTGGCGGGCTGTGGTCCGGCGGCAACTCCCCCGCCTCAATTTCACACTTTCATATTGATAACTCAAGACCCGAACGCCTCGCCCACACCAACGCCCTTTCAACCCTTCTCCCTCGAAAGTACCGCAGTACCGACTTTTACTCAGGCCGTTCAAATCTTCCCAACGATTACTTCCACCGCCCCGCCTCCCCCGACTGTTACGATACCTCCACCCACGCCGCTTCCCCCCGTCTCAAACCCGGATCCGTCCCCCTCCACGAGCACGCGCACGAACTACATCCTGTATGCAGACCTGGATTTCGAGGCGCATACACTGGCTGTCGATGAGACCATACGGTACTACAATAATACCGGCATCGCCCTGTCCGACGTGGTCCTGTCCGTGCAGCCCAATCGTTATGCTGGAACCTTTGGATTAAATTCCATTTCACAAGATACGATTCCCCTGACATCTTTTTCCCTAAATGGCCAGCGGCTCACGATCAATCTGGCCCAACCGTTGCAGCCCAAAGCAGCCACCACGTTCATCCTCAATTTCACGTTGAACCTGCCCGCCAAACGATCGGACGGTTTGTTGGGCTACGATTTCAACCAGATCAACCTTGTGGATTGGTATCCGTTCATCGTGCCGTACCGACTCGGGTGGGTCTTACATGATCCGATGCCCTTCGGGGAGCACCTGGTCTATGATTCATCGGATATCGAAGTCAATTTGAAGA
>Ga0194126_10001970_pt1 | contig 33664 bp, 30 predicted proteins | sample TA2KigC150mmetaG_FD_148641 | JGI IMG/M metagenome (GOLD analysis project Ga0194126, IMG submission 148641) | Freshwater microbial communities from Lake Tanganyika, Tanzania - TA2015035 Kigoma Deep Cast 150m | ecosystem: Environmental > Aquatic > Freshwater > Lake | place: Tanzania: Lake... | reverse complement strand
CGGCTTTCCTGTAAGCTCCAAGCGGGAAAGCTGTGTCAAAACGCGGAATTGGTTGCGCATCATGCGATGAGGAGATCTTCTGAAGCGCATCTGAAGGTTGCCCTTCGACCGCCGATCAAGTGTCTCGGGGTTGGGGGTGATTCTCAGAGCCCCTGAAGGAAAGATTAACCCGGTGCCGCGGCAACCCAATATCCCTGGGGGCCAGTTACCTGTTTCATTTCGGTGACTTACCGATCAGTATCGGGATCAACTATCAATGAACAGTAAAACATCCTGCCGATTATCCGCATCAGGAGTCAATTGTCAGACTTACGTTTACCCCGGTCATTCCGTCGCCTTTTGCCAAGAAGGAATGAGAGGGCCGGAGCAGGCCAAGGGATTAGAAACCGAGGCTGGGGCCGGGCATTTTGTAACATTCGTGGGGTCTGTGTTTTTTCACGGCGCGCTCATCGCACCGTTCGGACTGCGGCTATTGCGCCCTATGGGTTAGGGTCACGTATTGATGATGGGGAACAACGTGTCTGAAACACATGAAAGCAATTTTCCGGAGGAGCCGATGATGATGAATTGTCAGAGAGTAGCGTGCGCCCTTATCGCAATGGCAGCCATCCTGGGAGCATGGACGGCTGACGCTTCCGCCTGCACCAGCGTCCGCTTGAAGGCCGATGATGGCGCGGTGGTCTACGTCCGGTCAGTGGAGTTCGGTTCGGACTGCTTGACCGATGCCGCCCTTCTCATCGTGCCCCGCGGGTACGAGATCACCGGGACCGCGCCCGGCGGTAAGCCGGGGCTGAAATGGAAGGCGAAGCACGCGATGGTCGGAGGCGCTCTCGCAAACCAACTCGCGCTCATCGACGGTATGAACGAGAAGGGATTGGCGGTCGGAGGACTCTATCTACCGGGTTTCGCAGAGTATCCAAAGGTCGGACCCGATGAGTTCGCAAAAGCTTTAGCCCCTCACGAATATGCGCTTTGGCTGTTGACAAACTTTGCGACCGTCGAGGAAGTGCGTAAGGCGCTCTCACAAGCAATTGTGGCTGACGTGGTTCTTACGTATTGGGGGTTTGCCCCGCCCTGTCATTGGGTCGTCCATGACGCGGACGGCAAATGCATTGTGATCGAGTTCGTCAAAGGGAAGATGAACGTGCACGACAATCCTTTGGGTGTCCTAACGAACTCGCCCACGTTCGATTGGCATATGACCAACCTGCGGAATTACATAAACTTGACCGCAACGGCTGTTCCTCCCCTTGAAATCGACGGTATGGAGTTTGCCCAGTTTGGGAGCGGGTCGGGTATGCGAGGCATACCGGGCGATTACACTCCGCCATCCAGGTTTGTGCGCGCCGTCGCCCTTAGCCGGACCGCGGTGCCGGGCAAGACGGCGGAAGAGGCGGTCCAACAGGGATTTCATGTTCTCAGCGCCTTTGACATTCCCGCGGGCTCGGTTCGGGACAGGCACGGCAAGACCATCCTGATGGATAGAACCTGGTACACGGTGGCTGCGGACACAAAGAACAAACGGTATTACTTCCACACCAACGACAATCGCCGGGTCCGCGTCATCGACCTGACCAAGGTGAACTTGGATGCGAAAGATACGGTTTTCATCCCTATGAAAGGCAAGGAAGACGTTCAAGACCTGACCCCGAAAAAGAAGTGACATCGAGAACGACCCGGCGCTCGGTTTGTGAGACGTGCGAGACGGACCGCCTAGCGGGCGTCGGACTGAGAATCGAAGGATGAGGGCTGCTCAAGGAGGCGCATCGATATGAAAAGACAACTGACCGGGATATTACTCGTAGTGTGCGCAACGCTCATTCTTAGCGCTGAAAGCGCATATTCCTGCATGTCATTCCGGGTTATCGCAAAGGATGGAACCATAATGATTGGGCGGACCATGGAGTTCGGCGTTGACAGCCAATGGAAGATCGCCGTGGTTCCTCGGAACATGCAGTTCACCAGTCCGGCGCCGGGAGGCAAGACCGGTCTCACATGGAAAAACAAATACGGATACGTTGCCGTGGTGGGATGGGGCATTGACACCATGGTGTCGGACGGGTTGAACGAGGCGGGTCTCTCATTCGGCGGCCTGTGGTACGAACCTGATGTCAAATATCAAGACGTGGCGCCGGGCGAGGAATCCCGAGCCCTTGCTCAAACAATGTCCGGGGCGTGGATACTGGGCAACTTCTCCTCGGTGGATGAATTGAAGCAGGCAGTCTCGGCAATCAAGTTCTTTGGTTATGTGGTCCCTCAGTTGCACATGGCGCCGCCTGGCCACAGCATCATTTACGATGCGACCGGTAAATGCATCGTTATGGAATTCGGAGACGGGAAGCTGGAAATCTATGACAATCCGCTGGGAATACTGACCAATGCTCCTAACTTTCCGTGGCACGTCAACTACTTGCGCCAGTTCATCGGGATGAGTGACGAGAACCCCAAGCCCAGGGATATGGCGGGCATGAAGTTCATCCCCACCGGTCACGGAGCAGGTTTGATCGGATTGCCGGGCGATCTCACGCCCCCCAGTCGATTTATCCGTCTGGGAGTGACAACGCATTACGCGGATCAGCCCGAAAACGTGGCCAAAGCCCTTAACGTCTGTCAACACATTGTGAACGCATTCAACATCGTGAGCGGCATGGTCGTGGAGAGATCACCGCAAGGGAAGGTTGTGGCGAAAGAGACGACACAGTGGGCTTCATTCAGGGATCTGAAGAACAAGCTCTTCTACTTTCAAACGTATGAGAATCCGGATCTCCGCAAGGTAGATCTAGGCAAATTGGATTTCACCGCCGACAAGGTGAAATTTATCCCGATGGACGGTGACGCTCAATCGGTCAAGGATGTCACCGCCACGGCCAAGTAGCGGAACATGCGGGCATGATCTGAGCAGTAGTCGCCTTTTCAGTGATATGTTATAAGGGTGAGGAACCCCTGGTCGCAATTTCATACGGATCAACCTAATGAACGTGGGGCGGCGCCCCTAGGAGGATGAAGCTTGGTCTTGCCGCGCGGTGGGGACCGCTAAAGACTGCGATCTTTTTCGGATTCTATATTGCTGCGCATTAACTTTGAGCTTTTTGGGCCTTCCCTACGCCCCCTCCCCTAACCCCTCCCGCCAGGGGAGGGGGAAAGCGGGTCGGTTTCAATGCCTGGCTGTATAAAATACGTGGGAAGGGAGTGAATGAGGAAGGTGAAAGCATCAACTTACTTCAAATTCCTGCGCCTGCTGGCAACCGCTGCGCTCTTCATGGTCGCTTTTTCGAGTGATGCGGCGTTGGCCGATGAGAAGGCGGCTCCACGGCCGCCCGAGGGAAAGACCGTGTATGATGCGCCTGATCCACTGCCGCCCGGCAAGCGCGGCGATCTGATCTGGGCGACGGAAATCAAGACCGACGTTCCCGGGGCTCGGGCTTGGAAGGTCCTCTATCGTTCAACGGATATCCACGATGTGGCGGTTCCGGTCACCGGCATGGTGATTGCTCCGATAGGCAAAGCGCCGGCCAACGGTCGCCCCGTCGTAAGCTACGCGCACGGCACCACGGGGATCGCCCGCAACTGTGCGCCCTCAATGGTCGATAATCCCGCTAAGGACGCGACGTTCTATTTCTTCCCCGATAGCCCTGATCAGATGGATTCGGGCGTTCCGGGCCTGACGCAGATGATTGCAGCCGGTTATGTCGTGGCGGCCACCGACTATAGCGGCCTAGGCGCACCCGGCTTTCACCAGTACTTGGTTGGTCCCACTGCGGCGCGCAACACGTTGGACATTATTGTGGCGGCTCAACAGATCCCACAAGCCGGGGCAGGGAAGCAGGCGGTGGTGTTTGGCTGGTCGGAAGGCGGTCAGGCAGCCGTCTGGGCGGGCCAGATTGCCGACTATGTGGCCGGTTCTGTGCAGATTCTGGGTGTTGCGGCATTGGCCCCCGTGAACGCGCTGGAGCAGAGCAAGATTCAGAATCAGATGATAGCACAGGGCAAGAAGCTCCCACTGCAGACGACCGTCGAGACAATCATGGCCCAATATGCTGCGATTGTTGCTTTCCCGGAGCTCAAGCTTTCCGATGTGTTGACACCCTTAGGCATCGGCTTCGTGAAAGAATCGGCCAAGTGTCAATGCAGCCACCAGATGGGTCAATCACTCGCATACATGCAAGCCTGGAAAGGGACTGCAACGCGACCGGACCCGCAGAATCAGGAGGCCTGGCTTAAGCGAATCGAACAGATGGCCCTGGGGAACGTGCCTGCGCAGGTCCCGATAGCGGTATATCAGGGCGATGACGATCCGACAATTTTTCCGGCGGCGACGGAAGCCTATGTCAAGAAGGCGTGCGCTTCCGGAGCGACGATTTCGTACAGCCATTACGCGGACACGGACCACATCAGGGTTCCTGCCAGAGCCCGGGCAGACTTTCTCAATTGGTTCGCTGATCGGTTTGCCGGCAAACCTGCGCCATCGAGCTGCAAATAGATTGCCAATGAATCATGCCGTATCCCCGTCATGAAATCTACGGCTTGAGCAGCCATTCTCTCTCACCGACGAATGCGAGAAAGGAAAAGGAAATATGAGCGGCGGAGACAAAAAGATAAGTCGGCGCGGCTTCCTGAAGGCTTCTTCTACCATGGCCGCGGGCGGCCTTTTGCTGGGATCGGGCGCGTTCGCGTCCGCTTTGAAGGACGATGCTCTTCCGGACGTGGTTTTCTTTAACGGAAAGATTGTCACGCTCGACTCCCCGGAATCTACGGTTGGCGGCGCTGCCGTCAAGGACGGAAAGATCCTGAAGGTTGGCGGCTCGGATGAGATGAAAAAGCTTGCCGGAGGATCGACGCGTCTGGTCGATCTCGGAGGCAAGACGGCTGTGCCCGGATTGATCGATGGCCACTGCCATCCCATGGAAACGATCTACTTGAAGGATGCCTGGGTGGATTGCCGCTATCCCCAGACGAAATCAGTCAAAGAGGCGCTGGCGCGCATAGCTGAGTGGGCAAAGAAGACCCCGAAGGGGGAGTGGATATACGTAGCCTGCGTTTCGGCGAGTGAGAACAAGTTTGTTGAGAAGCGCCTTCCCACGAAAGCGGAGCTGGATGCTGCGGCGCCGGATAATCCGGTTTTGCTGGCAAATGGGGCTCACCAGTGCGTCGTAAACTCTTTGGCTCTCAAACGGGTGGGGATCAAGAAAGGCATGAAGAGGCTCCCGCGTGGCGCCACAGTAGTGCTTGACAAGAAGGGCGAACCCACCGGCGTGTTGTTAGACGCCATGGCCGACATCCCCACCGTCCCGACTCTTGCCGAACTGGAACGTTGCTATACATCAGGCATTCAAGAGTTCTGGAATCGGAACGGCTTCACGTCGCTGCTGGCCATAACGCCCGCTGCCGCACTACCGGTGCTGCAGAAGGTCGCAGCCTCAAAGATGACGCCGACCATCCGCTATACCACCTCAATATGGACGGCCGCCAATGGGAAGGGCATGCCCGAAAACCTGTCCAAGTTCCACATGCCGAAAGGCGTGGACCCGGCCTGGTATCGATTTGGCGGAATCAAGGTTTGGATTGACGGGGAGAATGACGCCCGCACAGGATACATGTGTGAGCCGTATATCGGGCATTTCGATACCGATCCCCCTGGCGGCCACGGAACCCTCGTTACTCCTCAGCCGCAAGCCAACCGTTTGGCCGCGCTAGCGAACAAGGCCAGCGCACTATGTATGCTCCATTGTTCGGGTGACAAAGCCGCTACCATCGGCCTGAACGCGTACGAACAGGTGGTCAAGTCCGGACGGCCGAAGACGAACATGCGTATCGAACACTTCGGGATGTTTCAACTGACCGACGCGCAGCTAAAACGCGCGAAGGAGTTGAAAAATAAGGGCCTTCACGTGTCAGTCCAGCCGATCTGGCTGTTGGAGCTTGTCAAAGCGGACTATGAAAATATGGGCGCCATGCGGGCAAGCACCGGTTTCCAGTTTCGCTCGATGATCGACGCTGGGTTAGAGCCTACCGCAAGCACTGATATGACAGGCATTTACCTTGGCAATATCAACCCGTTTGAGGCAATGTACGCCATGATTACGCGTGAATCGGACAGAGGATTGTTCCTGCCCGGACAAGCAATATCGGTCACCGAGGCCCTCAAAATGTGGACGGTGTGGGCCGCCAAATCCATGGGCGAAGCCGATGTGAAGGGCTCAATCGAGCCGGGGAAGTATGCGGACATGACCGTGCTCTCAGACGATATCTTCACGATACCGAAAGAGAAGATCAAGGACGTCAAGGCTGTCAAGACCATTGTGGGCGGCAAAGTCGTGTACGAGGCCAAGTAGCGCAAAGATATAAGAGCCGTTAAAGGCGACGTAGCGGGTGAAGCCCGCCGGTGGCGGCCGGCAATGGGTCGCGGGTTCGTCAGATCAGAGACGCAAAAGGAGAGACAGGTGGCCTTCAGCGTCTTACCGCCTGATGATGAACGCGAAGAACTTTGCTTTCAGGAGATGAGGAACCGCGAGCCTTTCTCCTATTTCATGCGAGCGTGCGCACGCTTATTGGGAGGGACCATGCGAATTCTTCTTTATGCAATTGCGGTTTTGAGCTTTTGCTTTCAGGTTCATCTGTATGCGGAGGACGGCGGTCTGCCCTCGCCGATCGGGCCATTGCCGAATGTGGGGCCTATGTTAGGGAGCGAGACCGGAGGCGCGATCTTTTCCCCTCTTTCCGTGTTGCCCGGGATGAATCTTGGAAAAGTTATCCTGAACCCGTATGCTCAGGTCGGCTATCAAAAAATTGGTTCCAATCTTACCTTTCCCATCGACATCGAGCGAGTCCTGCCTCTGGATAACAGATTGCAGGTAGGAACGATGGAACTGACCCTCCAGGAAGCCACGTTCTGGACGGGAACCGTCGGCCTTAACGCGGTGCTGAGCCCGACCATAACCCTTTTCTCCTCGGCGGGAGGTTTTTCCCCGAAGGACGTGGTCGCGCCCTCTTATCTCCCCATAAGCCTAAACAATATTACAGGCCCCGCCCAAATGTACTTCACCGGCGTGAACGTGGAGTACTGGTTCATTCAGGTGGGCGCGTCATTTGGAATATGCGGCGGCTGGTCTCTGCTCGCAGGGTATTTTTGGGATCATTTCGCCATGGAGGCCGTGGACCCAAAGATCGGGTCGATCCCCTTTATCGACCAGACCCTCAAAGCCGATTTCTTGACCAAGACCTCGACCCCGTTCATCGGACTGCAGTTGAACCAGACGGATTATAGATACAGAGCGTCAATCATCTATAGCCCGGTCGCGCTGTGCCGCGTCCTCATGGCCACCAGAAGCACCCTAGTGGGCGAGACGGAACTCCTCTATTCGTTCGATAAGCCCGGACAGTTCGTCGCGGTGAACGCCGAGTATGACACTTATCTCTCTCAGATGCTCTTTCTCAGTCTCTGGGCGACGGGCTCTTGGATGAAAGTGACGGGCGACGGTGAGCTGGAGTACCGGAGCACCCGACCGGCCGCCTCCGCCACGAGGAACACGTCGGATGTTTCCGTGACAAAGTACTCGGTGGGCGGTGGCTTCGGCCTGGGGGTGCTCTTTTGAGAACGCAAGCCCGCTCCCTTCGGTAAATTGCAGGGTATTGCGCGCCCGTAACGGGATTTGTATCTGAACACGGGGAGGGGCGCGTGCGCAGCTTGCTTGCCGGTAGACCTTTGCACGCATTCAGTTTCAATTTTTCTACATTTCTTATGGAAGCGCTCGTGCTCTCGAAAAGCCTTGACAGTCCCCTGGCATAATGTTAGACCTGACTAACTATTGTCGCTAAGGCTAACCATCTGAGGCATTCGACGCCTCGCGTCCCTGCGCGACGCAAGGCAATAATTCTCGGAACCAGAGCGGAGCCTCCCTCTCAGTGTTTGCCGAGTGTTTCAAGGGTCGATTCTTACTGGAGGGTTGTCTGAATAGACTGCCCCAGGGCCCCGTGTCAAAAATGCGGTTTTGTCTTGCCACATTTTCGGAAAACGTGCTATGGTCCGCGTCACAGCACTGGTTCGGCTCTTACGCGGAGGGAAAAATAAAATGCGAAGTCCTCAATTTCACGCGCTTCTGGCGGTCTGCTTGTGCCTGTCCTCGAGCGGGGGGACGGCCGGGGCGTGGGAATTCGATCTCGCGGGATCGATGGAGTGGAAGTACGAATGGTACTCTCAAACCGGGAGAGAAGGATTCTTCGGTCGGTACGACGTGGATAACGGGACCACCACGATTAGTAATCTGAACTTCTGGAATGGAGGACAATTTGACACAAACATCGTCACGGGAACGAGCGCGGGCTGGTCCTATTTCAACGTAAAGCTGGAACCACAGATCAAGGTCAGCGAGGCCATTAGGCTCAGGGCGAAACTCCGGCTGGGCACATATGACAATCCGTTTTTTCAGGATTATCATACCCAGGACGCGCCCGGCACAGAGCTGGCCTTCAGCGAAGGCCAGTGGACCATGTTCTGGTTTACCGCGAACACGCCTTGGGGGACCTTTGGCGTCGGCAAGAGACCTTGGCTCTTCGGAAACGCGCTGCAGTACGACGGCTCTGATTCGACCAGCACGGAATCTGTCGTGCTTGCTGTCCCATATGGTCCCCTTGACATAGGAATCGGCTTCTATCCGTACAGGTTCGCTGGCGCTTCGAACATCGCCATATATTCTGTCAGCGACCCATACGATCTGCCCCAGTACTCCACGGTGGGCGGGACCAGTGTGCGGGGCCAGTACTTCAGCCACGCGGATAAGAGTGGCGGATTCTCAAAGGATTTTCTTGCCTTTGTCACTTATTGGAGTGGGGCGTTTCATGTGGGCGCGCTGGGTGTTTACGGCAAATACCACATTGGGCCCGAGGCCCTTCTCGTCGATTCCGCAGACCCCCTGACGAGTCGTCTGGTTCCCCAGGATTCCGAGTTGTTTCACGGCTCGGCCTTTGTGAAATACTTTAACGGCCGGTTCTTCTTCAACACAGAGGCCGCGTGGCTGTACTGGACCGACCGGTGGGATTCCGCGGCCAGCCCTATCGGCCTTCCAACCCGCCGGTATATCGAGCAGTGGCGTTACATGGTGGAACTGGGCGCGATGGCAGGGCCCCTCAAGGTCACCTTGTTCCATGCGTGGACCCCCGGTCCTGACCGGCGGAACGGAGTCTTCATCGACCGGCAGCCCGCGGCATTCGTGAGGCATCCCACTTATGACACTCATCTCGGAAACCACACCCTTTTCAGACCTTACAGCTATCTGTTTGCCTATGACTATGGTTCAGGGCTGGAGGCCTACAATCTCACGGGGAACGGGTATGTCAGAGACGCTTCCGTGCTCGCGGTCAGATTGGACTACGCTATTGCGGCCAATATGAACGTTCACGGGGGATTTTTCTGGGCTCAGAGGACATCCCACGGTTACAGTTGGGCGTGCATAGGACCCAATGAGACAGCCTTCAACGGAATCGCCGCGGATGGAAACGTTGATTTTAACCTGAACCGGTACCCGGCCTCGCCTAATATCCCGGATACGGACCTGGGATACGAGATCCTCCTGGGCTTGCATTGGAAGCTCCTTGAAGGGTTGGTCGCTCATGTGGAATTCGGGATGTGGCAACCGGGCATGTGGTTCAGCTACGCGTGCATAGACAGGTCTGTGGCGGGCTGGAACAACGGCTCTGCGGCGAATCTCTTCGGCACGCGTCCGGACAGAAAAATCGATGCGATAATCGGCGGGGAGTTCGCCTTGACGGTTCAGTTCTGATGTGACTGCCAGAGCTGCTGAACCGCATGGATAGAGGTTTCAAAATGCGCATCCAATCCAGAGTCAGAGTTTTTCTCGTTGTGGCGGGCGCGTTGCTCACCGGTTGCTTGACGGTTTCAGATTGCGCTCAAGCCCAACACAATAGCGCAGCAGCCGAGACGTTCGATGCGGAAGGCTCTATCTCCGGTTCGCGATCAGTGGAGGCTCTCGCGGCGACTGGAGTAGGGACTGTCCAGAGGCGGCCGGTTTCATGCAGTGATGGTTATCTTCCCTTCGAAGTCGGCGGAAATGGTGGCGTGAACGGAAATGCTAGAATCCAGTCCAACGTGAATGGCGATGACGATGACAATGGTGACGAAGGAGACGGCAAGGACGGAGACAATGAAGGGGGCTTTGATCGGGTTTGGGATAGAATCCTCTTGGGATGAAAAGCCATGCCCGCGGACGCTCGTATGTTCAGCGTGAGTTCTGCCGGAAGGAACCGTTCTACCATGTCGGCGCGGCGGAACAGCCTCTCATGAAACGCGCGCCGCTTTCAAGGGGCTAGAGTAAGTCGGTCCTTGCCGCCCTGCTTGCTTCGATACATTAATTCATCCGCCCGCGCTAAGATCGTCTCGATCGTGTCGTCGGCCCGGGCGCAGGTCCCGCCCATGGAGACGGTTACCTGCACGATCGAGGAGTCAAGCGTGACCGAGCAATGTCGAATGAGCGCGAGTAGCTTCTCGCCGCAGCGCTCGATGTGGCCGATATCGGCGTGGAGGATGAGTATAACGAATTCTTCCCCACCCCACCGACTTACGCAGTCTGAGGCTCTGACGTTGTGAATCAGCGTCTTGGCCACTGTTTTCAGGACCATATCCCCTACTTCGTGGCCGTAGGCGTCGTTGACTTTCTTGAAGTCATCTATGTCCGCAAATAAGAGCCCGAAGGGCCACCCGTACCGCGCGAGCCGATTCAAACTGCTCTGAAGGTAGACCTCTCCGTAACGCCGGTTCCCGATCTCAGTGAGCTGGTCCATAAGCGCCAGCCGCTCCAGATTCTCGACGCGCTGTTGCGCTTCATGAAGCTTTCGGTTGTCCGTGAAGACCTCCACCGCGCCGATTATCTCGCCTTTGGAGTCTCGAATAGGAGCCACACGGGTGAGCGCCGGCAACCGGTGACCGTCTTTGTGATGAAGGTACACTTCCACTTCGTGGGCTCTGCGGTCAGTCATTGCGGCGACGGCAGGGCAAGAAGCGGATCCACACAGCGCCCGACCGCTTTCATCGACGTGCATGAGCACGTTGTCGGAGCATCGTTTGCCCAGGACCTCATCGGCGAAATAGCCCGTTATGCGCTCCGCGCTTCGGTTCCAGTAGCGAATCACTCGGCTTCGATCCAGGAAATAGACCCCCTCGTAGAGCCCGTCCAACAATGTCTTGTAGAAGTCTCGGTCAATGTTCATACGGGAGAATCCTTGTAATCAGGGTCGCATTCAGCGGAGCCGCGCGTATAATAGCACGCCGGGCCGGATGAGAGATAGGCGCCAACGGCGTAAAACTCCTGTCCAATAACTTGTTGGCCAGGGTAGTTCACTGAATGGCCACGCTTGAGGATCTCATGGAACCAAACGAAGTGATGGAACAGTTAGGCCCCGGGGCCGAACACGAGAAATGGCTCAATTACCTTGCTCTGACCACCATAATCCTGGCGGTCTGCGCAACCCTGGCAAGCTTCAAAGAGGGGAACAACTCGGTGGACACGGTGCTCAATCAGACTCAGGCCGCGAACCAGTGGTCGTACTTCCAGTCGAAGAGTATCAAAGGATACCTCTACGAGATGCAACGGGACAAGCTCCAGGTGGAGCTGGACGCGGGAGAAGCCACACTGCCTCCCCGCCTGAGGGAGGCCTACGCCAAGAAGATCGACATGTACACCAGTGAGCTGGCCAGATATGCGGAGGAAAAAAAAGAGATCATGGCCGAAGCCAAGAAGTATGAAAAAGAGCGAGACATAACTTCGCGGCGACAAGAAGCCTTCGGTATAGCGGTGGTTTTTCTCCAAATGGGCATCTTGCTCTCTTCCGTGGGAGCCCTCATGAAGCGGAAATCTCTATGGATTGCGGGGTGCGCGGTGGGCGCGGTGGGGGTGATCTATTTTGTTGACGGATTTGTCCTTTTCGTTACCTGATGTGAACACGGGCTCAAACAAGCGGTTTGAACCCTGCCGGGCGCGGGATCTCGTTCATTCGCGATAGCATAAGGCCGTGGGACCATCGCTCACGAGGTTGCGAGCGGGCTGAACCGCGCGGTTCTCTGTGAAACAGCCATTGTGTGACGCGTTTGATCGGCCCCAGGTAGGAGGGGGCTCTTTCGGCCGACGAGGCGTGCAGGGGAGAGGGAGAGGTGAGCTTGACAGGATTGGTAATACCATGTATTAAGGTAACACTGGGTCTTACGAAACCGGCCGCCCCCCCCTTTGTCGAGAGGTAAGAACTATGCCGCCTGAGAAAGTGGAGATCATAACCTTCAAGGTTCCCGAATCACTCAAACAGGCAATGAAAGGTATACCGAATCGATCCGAATTCATTCGGACCGCGGTGCTGTCCGCGCTGGAGAGTATTTGCCCGCTCTGCATGGGAGCGGGCATACTTATGCCGAACCAAAGGCGGCACTGGGAGCAATTTGCCAAGGAACACGCGGTGGCCGAATGTCAAGAGTGCCACGCGTTTCATCTGGTCTGCGACTCGTCCCACAGGGAGTCAGTTCATGGCCGGGATCGTTCGTAAACCTGGCGACCAGGGCATTCCGCGCTGGGCGCGCCGGTCCGGGGCGCTGAAAGACGCCTCGAAACGCATTGGCCAGGCTGTTGGGATTGCCGTTGTCGCTATCCTGGTATTCGGCGCAAACGCACAAGCCTCGGAGAAGATCAAGGTTTTCGTAAGCATTCTTCCCCAGGCGTACTTCGTGGAACGCGTGGGTGGGCGACATGTGGACGTCCAGGTTCTGGCCGGCCCGGGCCAGTCTCACGAAAGCTATGAGCCGACCCCAAGACAAATGTCTTTGTTGGCCCAAGCGCAGGTGTTTTTTCGAATCGGCCTTCCCTTTGAAACCGGGCTCGTCCCGAAGATCTCTTCCGCGGCCAAGAGCTTGCTGGTGGTTGACACCACCAAGGGAATCGAACTCAGAGAGATGGTTGAGCCCCACGACCATGGGCACGGCAAGACAAGTGATCGACACGGCCGGCCCAAACCCCGCAAACCGGTGGATGGGAAGAAATCGTCTCACGATAAAGACGAGGAAGCCCACACGGAAGAACTTGATCCGCACACCTGGCTCGATCCGATTTTAGTGAAGCGGCAGGCCTGGACAATTGCGGAAACCCTGTGCACGATCGATGCTCGGCGCTGTGACGAGTACCGTTCAAATCTGGAAGCCCTTAGGCAGGATTTGGATGCGCTGCACGAAGAAATCGCTCGGGCACTGGTCGGGGTCAAGGGTCGGGAGATATTTGTTTTCCATCCTGCGTACGGGTACTTCGCAGACCGCTATGGATTGAAACAGGTGGCTGTGGAGACCGGGGGCAAGGAACCCAGCGCCAAGCAATTGGCCGGCCTGATCAACAAGGCGAAGAAGAAAGGGGTCAAAGTCATTTTTGTGCAGCCCCAGTTTGATACGAAGAACGCGCATACCATTGCCGCAGCGATCGAAGGCGCTGTGGTATCCATGGATCCCGTGGCGAGGGACTACATTCAGAACCTGAGGGAAATGGCGTCGAAAGTCGAGGGCGCGCTCAGCAAACAGAAATAGTAGCACGGGAGACGCCCAGTGGTGTCTCACCAACTGAGCTTTTCGATGAACCTCAGCGCGGCCCGGTCGAGGAGAATAAGGAAGCCCACATTGCCTGAAAGGCCCGTCATAGAATTCGAGGATGTGTCCTTCACGTTCAATCGCCACCCGGTCCTTGAGGCGGTAAACTTCTCCGTGAAGGAGCGCGAGTTCGTCTCGATCGTGGGGCCGAACGGGAGCGGGAAGACCACCCTGCTCAAGCTCATGCTGGGTCTGATCCATCCTCAGGCCGGCAGCGTTCGCGTCTTTGGGGACCGACCCGAGCACGCGCGTCGTCGAATCGGATATATGCCGCAGCACGCGCATCTGGATCCCCAGTTCCCCGTGGATGTGATGAGTGTGGTGCTCATGGGGCGCCTGGGGCATTCGAGATCTTTCGGGCCGTACACGCGAGTCGACAAGGAGATTGCTCGCAACGCGCTGAGACAGATGGACATGTGGGAGCGCCGCAAGAGCCATTTCTCGGCGTTGTCGGGCGGTCAACGGCAGCGGGTGCTCATCGCGCGGGCCCTGGCCACTCGACCGGAACTGCTACTCCTTGACGAGCCGACCGCCGGTCTGGATCTTGCCGTGGAGACCGAGCTATCCGAGCTTCTTCACTCGCTCGCCGAGCATTTGACCATAATCCTTGTCTCGCATGATTTCGCGTTTGTATCGCGCTATGTGAACAGGGTGTTGTGCGTGAAACGGACCGTAGTAGCGCACCCAACCAGCGAGGTCGTAGGGGAGACGATCACGAGGCTTTACGGGTCGTCCCTGAAGATGGTGAGGCATGATAAGACCAACTCGGGAGCTTCCGGCCCATGTGCGCATTCCTGATCGACCTTCAGCAGCACCTGTTCCTCCAGTACGCCCTGCTCACCGGCGCTTTGGCCAGTGTGGCATGCGGCGTTATCGGGGCATTTGTCTTGGTCAAGCGAATCACGTATATCGCGGGGGGAATTGCCCACTCGGTGCTCGGCGGCATGGGGCTCGCCCTGTTCCTGCAAAAGAACGGGCATTGGGAGGCGGTGACGCCTTTACACGGCGCTGTTGCGGCGGCGATCCTCTCCGCGTTGATCATAGGGGTGGTGAGCCTCCGGGCAAAACAGCGGGAAGACACGGTCATCGGCGCGCTTTGGGCCGTGGGAATGGCGGTCGGGGTCCTCTTCATCTCCCGGACCCCGGGCTACAATACCGATCTGATGAGCTATCTCTTCGGGAACATCCTCATGGTCTCCACCAGGGAACTCTGGTTTCTTGTAGGTTTGGATGTGGTGGTGGTGGCCGCGGGGTTGGCTTTCTATAACCAATTCGTCGCTGTCTGTTTTGACGGCGAATTCGCGGCGCTCCGTGGGCTTAAGGTCGATTTCTTCTATCTGCTGCTCTTGTGTCTCACCGCGCTCACCACGGTGGTGCTGGCCATGGTTGTCGGCCTCGTCATGGTGATAGCGCTCCTGACTCTACCTACCGCAATTGCGGAGTTCTTTTCCAAGACGCTGGCTCGCATGATGGTATTGAGTTGCGTGCTCTGTTTCGGCTTCACGAGCGCGGGACTGGCCGTCAGTTACGGGCCGGACCTTCCTGTGGGAGCGACCACGATCCTCATCGCGGGGGCCGCGTACCTGACCATGATCGTAGTCAAGCGCCTTGCCCTCCCTGGAAGCATTGGACCGTGAAGCGGCCTTCTGAAGACTCCTGGTCTTTCCCACACTTCTTCCCTGGCGCGTGACCTTGAGAGAGAGCTATAATGATTCCGGCTTCAGGTTTCCCTACCGAACGAATCCCCCAAGGAATAGTCCATGTCGATCACGGAAATCTGCTTACGTCCTTATCAGTGTTCGGCGTGCGGTTGGCAGGGGCTCGTTCGAGCGGTGGCGGTTTGCGATGAGGAGAGGATCATTTATGTTCAACCGGTCAATCCTCGAGAAGTTTGCCCTCGCTGCCGCGCACCGCTGTGCGACGATCGGGAGCAGTACTCCTGGAAATCGGAAGATGCCTTTACCTGGCCGCGATTAGCGTATTTCTCTATGGCCAGAGGGGGACCGGCTCACGACGAAGAGCTGTGGCGATGGATACTCGGAGGAGGGCTGGACGCGGACGCCCCGGCAGATTCTCAGATCATAAGAGAGCGTCTGCGCTTAGCAACTTCCGGGTATGATCTCTTTGCGCGGTCCCAAGACACCGGGTCCGTTGTCACGGTCGAGGCGTGGGAACCACCCAACCGGCTGAAAAACAAGTTCGTAGTCCTGCTTTATCGCCGCGACTCAGGCGCCATAGTCCAACCCGAAGATCTGCCGCGGGAAGAAGAAAACCAAATGGCCGTCCTTGCGTACGCTCGACGTTTTGAAGGACTCTGAACACCCGATCCGAAGCTGGGACGCAGGGAACCCCTCGATCATGAACAGGCAAACTCCATGAGAGGCGCCCTATGGACAGAGAGGCCCTTTTGAGGCGTCACGAGGAGCTGCTGGCCCAAGGTTGGGTCCGACGGTTTACCGCGGAAGAACCTCGTGTGTCGGAAATGAAGGAAGCCTACGAATCTATGGGGTTGGAAGTGCGGATAGAAACCGGCGGAGTGGTCGAGCCAGGCCAAGACTGTTCCTCTTGCCTCGATCTCCCCGGTTTTTCGGGTCTTTACAAGACCATCTATACCAGAGGGGAACCAAAAGCGGCCCGCCGGGATGACGAACTCTACGAATAAGCGCGAGGCGGGCCGTCCTAGAAGCCTCCCGTCGTGACCGCCTAACCCTGACAAAGCCGATTCATACCATCTCTTGAATTTCAGCTTCATCCTTTATGTCAATGAAACCCATAACGCTCTGGGGCGCGGGACATTTTGCGAGATACGATGAGAGCGCTTCCCCCGCGTCCGCAACCTTCCCGGCCCGCGCCCTTGTGAGATGAATGCTTCTGAGCTATACCAGGGGCGACCGCAACCGGTTTGATTGCGAATTCGCGCGGCGCTGAACGAAATACTGAAGAATTAATGAGAGCATATCACGTAACGAAATCCAAGAAGCCGCCAAGAAAGAAAGATCGATTTCCTCGGAACAAAAGGAAGCAAGTGGCGCCTGTCGCGAGACCGACCCGCATTCATCCCGCGGCGCGGGAAATGTTGGCGAATATAGGCAAACCCGAGCCGTCTCCGTTTAGGCCCGACCCATTCCAACAAGAAGCGAGTAAGGCCATCCTTACGACGGACGTGCTCGTAAGCGCACCCACGGGGTCGGGCAAGACTTGGATCGCTCTTCAAGCCGCAAGGGAATACCTCAAGCACGGAGCGAGAGTGTGGTACGCAACGCCGCTCAAGGCGCTTTCCAATGCGAAACATCAGGAATTCGGCGTGGAGTTCGGCGCCGAGAACGTGGGAATTCTCACGGGTGATCGCAAGGAAAACCCCGACGCCCCCGTTATCGTGGGAACAACCGAAATCCTCCGCAACCAGCTTTATGACGCGATGCATTCCGGCGAGCGTCTGCCTGTGGACCTGGTAATCCTGGACGAGGCCCACTATCTCGGAGACCCTGATCGAGGAGTGGTCTGGGAAGAAGTGCTCATCTATCTCCCTGACCGGGTGAGGATTTTGCTGCTGTCAGCGACCATCTCCAATGCGGAGCAGGTCGCTGCCTGGCTGAGCCATATCCGCAGAGCGGCATGTCGCGTGGTTCTGGACGAAGTTCGGCCCGTCCCTCTGTATGTGCTCTTCCGCTCTACGACGGGAGAACTCACTCCCTTCTTCAAAGGCGATCGGCTCTTCCACACGGTGGCGGGCTATGCGCGGGCTGAGAAACAGAGCCGCAAGTTCGGCGAGAGGGTCGCGCCGGACGTGAACGGCATCGTCTCTACTCTCAGGGAGTTCCAACTACTGCCTGCCATTGTTTTTCTTAAGTCCCGCGCCGACTGCGATAAGGCGCTCCGGGAGCTTCAACTTTCGCCGCTCGCGGCGGACGATGGGGCGTTCCAGGACGCGATTGAAGCAGAGACTCAGAACTATCCGGAGTTGCTGACGCAACGGCAGCTCGGGCGTCTCATCCAGTGTCGGGCAGGATCTCATCACGCAGGCCAATTGCCCGCTTGGCGCCTGTTTGTCGAACGAATGATGGCTCTTGGGCATCTGGAGGTCATTTTCTCCACTTCGACCGTGGCCGCGGGGGTGAATTTCCCAGCTCGGACCGTGGTCATCGTACAAAGCGACCGATTCGACGGGGCTACGTTCGTTGACATGACCGCCACCGACCTCCACCAGATGACCGGCCGAGCAGGTCGGCGAGGCATGGATAAAGCAGGTTTCACGCTCATCGTTCCCGGAAAGTTTATGAACTTGGAGCTGGTGGCCGAACTGTTACGCTCACCTCCGGAACCATTGGAATCGAGAATCATGGTCAATTTTTCTATGGCGCTGAATCTGCTCCTTTCGCATGATCCCGCAGGAATTAAAGAGCTGATGGGGCTCTCATTCGCCGCGTTTCATGAGAATCCTCGCGAGGCCCGCAAAGTCCACCAGCGGCTTCAGAAGGAGTTCCAGAGGCATCTAGCTGTGTTGCAAGAGCTGGATTATGTTGATGAAAAGGGAACTCCCGCGGATGACGGACGCTGGGCTGCTCAACTGAGGCTTGACCACCCGCTGCTCATTGCGGAGCTGATCAGGCGCGGGACATTCGTGGACCTCGAACCCCAAGAGCTGGCCGGCCTCATGGCGCCATTTGTCCTCGACAAGGAGAGAGAAGTTCTCATGAGCAAAGCGCTTTGGGACGAGACAAGGCCGCTCTGGAAGAAGTGGCGCCGAATGCTGCGCGAGCTGAAGCCGAGGGCTCAGTACCTGTACTCTAAGGGCTTTAGCGTGCCCTCCGTTATGTTCTGGCCCGCCGCGGCCGCGTACCTCTGGGGCCAAGGTGTGGAATGGACGGAACTCACCCGACACGTGAGAGCGGACGAGGGGGACTTAGCCATGCTCCTTCTTCGAACTGCCGATCACGTGCGGCAACTCCTCTCCCTGGAACGCGAAAAGCCCCTCCTCGCACAAACAGCCAGGGCAACCTTACCCCTCCTGCTGAGACTCCCACTTGTCTAGAACAACCGAAGGTCTCAAGGCTCTTGTCTTACTGAGAGCGCTTCTTCTCCGCGCACAAGAGTCACCCGGGGACCGAGAACGAGCCAGGGGCCGAGATGAGGTTCCTTCCGCAGGAGCTCGAAATATACGTCCCCCAGGAAATCCACGGCGATGGTCTTCATCGTCGGGTCGTACGACGTATCGATCCACTGCCCTTGCTCGGATCGAAATACTTTTCCGCCAATAACCCGATAAGAGCCGGAATAGATATCAGCGGGAACCAGTGAAGTCTTGAGAGTCCACAAGAGGCTACCGCTCTTCAAATATGGCGGTCCGGGCCTATCCGCGCCGGCGCTGGTGGGAAGCAGGGGGTTCCTGAGACCGAACTGCTTTGCCAGCAACCCGATCTCATCCGCGACCGGCGCCTCGCTCCCTGTGAGATGATACTGTTCAAGGAGTTCTGCAAGTTTGCGCATGCCCCAGAGGCTCGCAATGTAAGGCCGTGCCTGAGCGGCGAGAGGAAAAGTTGCAGGCCGGCCTACCGTAACAACGGCGCCGCCGGCGGTCTTTGCCGTAAGACGAACCTGGGACTGCGTCTCCTTGCTCGTCGAATATCGGCCGAACACAAAGACCGTCTCTTCCCGAAACGGATCAGGAATCCGAACGGGAATGACTTGCTCGGTTTTCACTTCCTGAAACTGCATCGAAATGGCCGAAATAGGAGGTCTGGAAATCGCGGCGAAGAAATTTTGGAGTTGACTGTCGAAAGCTTCGCGCGCGCCCACGTGGAACAGCTTGCCTTTGGCTGCCACCGTGAGTTTGTCCAATAAGGCAATCTCGGCGTGGGTCCCAAAGGCAAGCGCGAAAATCCTCGCGTCTACTTTATTTTGGCGCTTCACATCGTCGAGGATACTGGCGGGGTCTGTGATACCCACTGTGGCCTTCCCGTCCCCCGTCAGCATGATGAAGCTGGGCCTCTTGCGACCCGTGAACTGATCCATAGCGCTCATCAAGCCGCCATAGAGGTCTGTTCCACCTCCGGAGGGCAGTGTATCCACAAATCGGACGGCATCGGAGATATTAGCCTCCGTGGCCGCCACAAGGCCCTTGGTCAGAGCCGACACCCGCGTTCCCGTCGTGATTACGTTGAACCTGTCCCGCGGGCGGAGCCGGTCTAGACAGTAGACCACGGCATCCTTGGCCATGCCGAACGCCTTGTCACCCAAGCTGCCCGAGGTGTCGAGAAGGAAGACCACATCTTTTTCCGGCTCGCTGGCCCTTTCCGGCATAGCGGGAGATTCGATGAGCGCCATAAAGAAACCTTCCCGATTCGGCTGCCGGTGGGTAAAAAGCCTTACGTTAAGCTGATCACCCGAAAAGGTTGCGAGCAGCCGAAAGTCGTCACGTACGGGCTGCTCACGGGCTTCCATCTGCACAAGGCATCTGTGAGTCGCCTCCCGATGAATCACTATATGGTGAGACGGAGATATCACCGTTCGCACAGGTCGCGACAGGGCGAAACGGACGCGGATATTCAGCAAGCCCACGGGCCCAAGGGAAAAACGCTCGCCGTCCAACGGCAGGGCGATTTCAAGCACATCGTCGGACGCAGAAATCTTTTTTGCGTATCGGATGCGGACGGTCCTCTGCTGCGAGATTCCTAGAGTGATCGGGTCCACCACCAACAGACGTTTCCCCGCGAGCCCCAATAGCGACGAGTCCTTCATCTCGCGCGAAAGCTCTTTGAGTCTCCCAAAGAAGGCATCAGGCCCAGTTATCCGGAAAGGCGACGTGACTCCGTCAACCTGAACTTCCGCGACCGCGGAAACCTCGTCTTCAACGGGCAGTAAATAAATGCCCTTCAGGGGAAACTGGTTGTCATTAAAGAAGGTCTGATCGATTCGATATTCGACGGAGGAGTCATGGACCGTGATCAGGGCTCGGGACGTGTGGACCGCCAGACGGGCGACAGGGAAGACATCCGTCCCAAGCTGGGGTGGAAAGACGTGCAGCACTCCGCCTGCAAACAGTCTCCCAGGAAAGAACAGGAACATCATCACGAGGATGCCCAGGATATGCGCCGTGCCCGCGTGGGGGGACTTACCGGAACGTATGCACATGCTCTCCAAGTGACCGGTTAAACGTGGCCGGGTGAGCCCTGCGTCAGTAATAAGTGGTCGGGCTGAAGTCGAGGACATCAAACGGATCTGTGTCCTTCTGAGGCTTATGGATCTTAGAGTAGTTTCGAGACCTAGGCGGGCCGGTCACCATGTCTGTCCAGTTCACGGTCCCAGTAGGCGTTGGCGATTTCCCTCAGTTCCTCTACGGCGCAAATGTCCGCGGCCGCGGCCTCGAAGACCCCGCGTGAGACTTTCCCTTTCCGAGCAAACTCTTCTCCCGCGGTCCTGACTGCGTCCATCACACCTTTGACTCGCTCGGGATATTTTTTCGTCAGGAGACAGGAGAAGACCGCCGGCCGGAGAAGCGCGCCTACAAATTCGGTGTGAAGGTTGATCGCGATTCTCTCCATATGCAACAGGATCGGGTCAAAGTTGCGAAGACCGGGGTAACCGCAGATCGACACAAGGAACAGCTTCTTGGGGAAACGCCACCTCAGCGGATGTCTCAGACCGCCGTCGCAGTCGACGAAGTGCGGATCCAGAAAGGTCACAAGCCGGTCAACAAACGCTTTCGCGAGATTAGTCATGCCGTCCAGGTAGAGGGGAGTGGCGAGGACCAACGCGTCCGAAGCGCGGATCCGCTCGTTCAGAGCAGACATATCATCTTGATGAATGCAGACGCCCGGTGTCTGGGCATAGCACGTGAAGCACCCGATGCAGGGCTTGATCTTCTTGCGTCCCAGCACCGCCAGATCCACCCGAGTTCCCTGATCTCGCATTCCCACCAAAAAGGGGGTCAGGATCATCTGAGTATTGCCGGTTTCCATCCTCGGCGCTGCATTGATGACGATTACTCTCATTCTTTTTGCCTCATCCAGGCGTCGCTGCGAGTCGTGGCAGGGCGCTCGGCAAATAAATGGGCCACCGGGCTATAATCGAAGACTAAGCTTGCCTGCTCCGACGAGCACGTGGAAAATGTTCTCGACCTTTTCGTAGTCCTTGATGACCACTGAAGTGTTCCGGATCAGCACAGCGTCGAGCGCTTCAAGCTTCGTGAGATATTTGACGAGCTGTTCATCGTCCGGGAGTCGAGTCAACTCCTTGAGTTCCGCAAAATCCACCACCGAACCACCCTGGAGGCTCGCCTGACTCTGAAGCGTCAGCAGAGCGTGCAGGAGACGGGCAATAGGATCGTCCAGCAGAGCGCTCGCCAGAGCCGTCACCAGGCGTTTGATCCTTCCCACCAGACGTGAGAAGACTTCCCTACTGATATTCTCGTCCAGAAGCCCCAGGAAAGCGCCTCTGTCAAGACAATACAGGACGCTCTTTTCTCTGGCTTTCGCCGTCAGCGGCCTCCGGCCCTCGGTTAAGATCGCGGTTTCTCCAAACATATCGCCCTCCCCCAACACAGCCACGGTTCGGACGTTGCGACCTGTCCGCAGGGAGAGGCTGACTTTGCCGCTCTGAATAACATACAAGAAAAGACTGGGATCGCCCTGCCGGAATATGGTGCGTCCCGCAGGGACCCGAAGAAGTCTAGGAAACCCTTTCTTCGGCGCGGCCGAGGGCCGGCCTTTCTGACCCTGATCTTGGGCGAGAAAGCCGGACAACCTGGCCAGAAGGTCGTGCGGGCCGCCGGTTGTGTCATCATGCGCGGCCGGGGCGTCGGCCTCGACAGCCGTCTGGTCTGACGGGGTCCAGTCCCACAGCCGCTGCATGCGCCGACGATCGACCTGGATTTCCCTTTCGAAGACTTCCCTCATGTACTCGGCATGAACTCGTCCTTCCAGTTCGAAATCACATCTCTTGGCCACCGACAAGAGTTCATCGATGATCTCTTCCATGCTGCCGTAGCGGGCTTCCGGCTCCAGCGCGGTGGCCTTTATCAGAATCGGTTTGAGATCGGGGTGGAGTCGCTCGTTGGCTAGGATCTTGCCCGCCACGTCCGATTCGAGGATCATCTTCATGGTCTCGCCGACGTTGTTGCCATGCTCGAAAAGCCGCTCGCCGGTGAGCAATTCGTGCAGGAGCATGCCGATCCCATAGACATCGACCCTTAAATCCACCGGCTTCCCCTGGAGCTGTTCCGGAGAGAAATAAAGCAGTTTTCCTGCGACGGGCAGCTCCTCGTCATCGCTGTGGGCCGGAAGCATGCGGGCTATTCCGAAGTCGATGATCTTCACATCGCCCGAATAAGAGACCATCACGTTGAACGAATTAATGTCCTGATGAACCAGGGACCGGCTCTCACCCCGAAGGCGCTCCGTGCGATGCGCATAAGCCAGGCCGCAGGCCACCTGGAGCACAAGGCGCACCGCAAATTCCGGCGAAGGCAATTTTCCTTTTTTCTTAGCCTTCGACAGCATGTGCGCCGCGCTGCGGCCTTCCACGTATTCCAGCGCTATGTAGCGCTGACCTCCGATGAAGCCCGCGTCGATCACTTGAACGATGTTTGGGTGATTCAGCCGGGCGAGTGTCTGGGCTTCGTTGACAAATCGTTTCACATAACGGGGCAAGGAGGAGAGTTCAGAAAGCAACTTCTTGATGACAAGCGGTTTCTGAAAGCCGCCAAACCCCACCGTCTTGGCGAGGAATACCTCCGACATCCCGCCGCGCGCTATCCGGTCCACGAGATAGTAACGGCCGATTTTGATCGGATTGAACGTCGAGTGCGGTTTCTGACTCGAAGGGGTTTCTCTGGATTGGTCGGCCGACATTAATTCCCGGTGGATGCGACTAACTTATGGTCGCTTGGTTCAGCACGGTGTACGAGGTGGCGCCGATTCGCATAGTGCCCTGACGCTGGATATCCACCCCCTTGGGCAGGCGTCGGTAGCCTAGGGCCCTCTCCGCCAGTAGATAGAATTCCCGTCCACCCATTGCCAGATGGATCAGCCAACTGGGAGGAGGCTGTTCCTGTTGTCTGGACCCGCGGGGAGGCCTCAGGGGGAGCCGCGGAATTTCACGATTTCCCAGCATGATGCTTTGTTTCCCGTCCAGTTGCGCAGCCTGCGGTTTGGGCAAAGGATAGAGCGCGGAAACGAAGGAGGACGGGACGGCAATCGGAATGCCGCTCCAAGAGATCAAGAGCAGACCGTCGGGACCGAAACGGTCCTTGTCGGGAAGTCGACCCGGAAGCGGGCCGCGATTGGCCTCTGTTCCTATCTCGGCCAGGCGGCGGTGGGCCGCGGAAAGCTGCCCTACTCGCTGAGCCAGAAGTGTCTCAACGGTGCTCAATCTTCGAGTGACCTCATCCCGAGACATCTCGCCCCCTTTCCGAAGAACGCCGACGATCTTTGCCAGTCGCTGGGTCACTTCGTCAAGAGCGCTCAAAGCGCCGCCTACGTTGCCAACCAGTTGCTCGAGCGGGACTTCACCCGTGGTAGGCGCGCCAGAGCCGCTATCCCTCGCGTCTCGAGCCATTGACGAGGCCATGATGTGCTTATACTGTTCATTGAGGCTATTGAAAACTGCCGGATCGACGGGCCGCCTGCCCCCTGATTCCAAAGTCTGCCTCGCAATTGAAATGCTTCCTTGGAGCAACTGGGCCACCCGAGGATGCGGCGGCGCGCCTTTTCTCAAAGCTTCCAATACGCGCCGACTCATCTGCACGGCAACTCGAGCCGGACCCTTTTCAGGAAGAATCGCTTCCAGCTCCTTGAGTTTGAACGCCAATGCGTTCGTAGCGTTTGGGCTTGTTTCCCATTCCAGTTCGAGAACGAGCGCTTCGGTCTGGTCAATCAGGCGCTCAAGAGATGCGGGCCTCTCAGCGTTTGCTCCAGCGGCCTGCGGGCCTCGTGGCCTGGGAGTCGGACTCTTCGGAGACGGGCCGGAAGGAATAGGGCCACGGACGCCTCTCGATGCCGCGTCCGTCGATCCAACTCGGTCCTGCGCTACGGCCGTGGACTTCTGCGCCGGTCCGGGCTGGTGAGTCGACATGATAACGGACTCTTCCGACACGGACTCGCCAAAAATCTCGTCGATCTTCTGTCCTACGGCGCTTCCCAGTTCCGACGGCGATTTGAACTTCTTGTTCTCGGCCACGGCTATTCCCCTGAGGCGTTTGTCCAAGTCACTTGCTGGATGCCTGCAGCGTCTTGTCCTTCAGGAGTCTTGTGCTTACGTCAACCACGGTCATCATGCAGACCTTCTTGAAGGTCTCCCTCACTCCTTCTCCCCGCAGCGCGCTGGCCGGAAAGGCCGGATACTTCCCGTGGCTGTTGAGGTCCCTTTCCAGTTCATCGATTGAGAGCACAGGCACTTTGCTGTCTTCCAAATCACGCTTATTGTACTGCACGACCAAAGGCAATGTGGAAAGATCCTTTCCCTGGTCGGCAAGATTATCGATGAGATTCTTTAAACTGTCCAGATTGTTTTGCCGTCTCGCTTCCAGAGAGTCCGCTACGAAGGCAATACCATCAACGCCCTTCAACACAAGTTTTCTCGTATCGTTGTAGCGCACCTGCCCGGGGACCGTGTAAAGTGAGATCTTGATCCTGAACTTCCCAATGACTCCAAGATCCATGGGAAGAAAATCAAAAAACAACGTGCGGTCTCCCGCTGTGTCTATGGAGAGAAGTTCTCCTCGCACCTGACTTCCCAGCGCCTTGTGCAACGCTATCAGATTCGTGGTCTTACCACCTCGACCAGGCCCATAGTAGACAATCTTGCAGTGTATCTCGTCCGATCGAAAACTTATTATTGCCATGAAGGCGTTCCTGTTATCTCCGCCGAAGGATCGTGATCTCGCATCCCCATGACACAGTCTCTATGAGTTGAACCACGAGCGAAGGTTCTTAGCGAAAGTAGCTTCGATTCTCTCCAGACCCTTCCTGACCTCTAGCCTTACCAGACCGAGATGAGTGTTATTGTTGAAGATGGTGATCATCAGACATTCTTCGCCCACATTTGAGAAGTGTATGTTCTCTTCTTTTCCTTTGTGGAAAAGCAACGTGAATTCCTCCTCGCCGAACAGACGGGCGATAGCCGTGGTCGCGCCGTAGTTCGCCGCGGTGAGGGCGGCCAGGGAGGCCACTTTTTCCGCATCCATCTTCCCCTGAAAGCTGATAATCTGACCTGATTTGTCAATCAGCAGGGCCGTGTGCGCCCCGCTTCGGTCCAACATTTCCGACAGGACGCTATCCACCTCATCGAGGGTTTGTTTTGTCAGAACGATGTCAGCCATTGTCGCATCCCATCCGGCCTACCCGTGGATCATCCCTGGCGAGGTCGAAAAAGTCCGTGGCACAACGGACGTGGTTGCACGTCCAGCTCCACCGGCGGCTTCCTGCCCCTCCGAATATACCAACTCCTGTAGCCAATGAGCTACAACGAATCAGGAAAGCCCTTACTCCCAATACGTAAACCCGACCAAAGGCTCTTCATACCGAGCCCTTTCATTAGGACTACACAATAGGACTCTGAAGTCCCGCAACGGGACCTCTCGCCGACGTTCCGGCGCGCAGGCCCTCTCTCACATCGGCGTGGGGCTTTCCGCTCGTCTCATGCTCTCCATCAGAAGAAACTCCCAGCTCTCACGTATCGTTTCGACTTGCGGAGCCTCCTCATCGCAGTCAAATGCCCCTGTCTCCCAGGACAGGATTTGATAGAAAGCCACTTCACCTTCGGAAGCGCCGTTCTGCGCGTGGACGATTTCCCCCGATCGGAAATATATATCGCCCTTTCGTGTGCCGCTCCTGACACGCAGTCGGCGCGTATGGCCGCCTATACACATCAGTTGGACCACTTCATGGAGACTCGTGTTGGTCACCCTACCACTGAAACCGCTGGATCCCACTTCGTCCCCAAATCCTCTCCCCGGCGCGCGTAAGCTCGTCAGACGCCAAGCGGCGCCCTTCTTCAACCATGAACGGCCTCTAAAAGGCATTCCGACCCACTCCCGGCATACTGTAGATGACGTCAAGGATGCGCCACTCGCTCCGGGGAGGGTGGACAAAATACCGTAACGCTCAGATGCTTACTCTGGCTTACTGTATCAGCACTCTAAGAGAAAATCAATTCCCACTGTGATGCCAGCGGAAATCGAACATTCCCATCATCGGATACCTGTGCTTGCTCGGCCGCAAAGAAATCGCTCTTACTCAGCCCGCGGAGCGTTGACGCCTCGCACCGCCAGGACATGGCTCGAGAGCAGCAAAATGCCTGGAACTCGAGATTTCTCGTTCCTGATATGACTTCGATCCTTGACTTCAGGTTTCTTTTGCGCCGGAGACGCCTGTGCTATAGTCATAGGGTGTCCAGTTGCACAGGCTCCGCTTGAGAGATTTCTCGTTATCCGAGAGACCACATTGGACTCGGCGCCCGGTTGCAAATCCTCGGGAGGCGGATCGCTTTCCGCTTCGAAGATAGTTCGGACAACACAATGGCAGAAAGAAACTTTCTCAATCCTCTTTTGAAGGCGGCGCTGTGCGCGGGCGGAATGTTCCTCATGGGCTACTATCTCTACCATGCGAGTCTCGAAGGCGCGCTCTACGAGCAGTTAAACATAGTTCGAGGGCTGGTATTCTTGGGGTTCTCTTATCTGCTCGCGCAGAGCCTTCGACAGCTCCTGGAGATGTCCGGTCACAAGAAGAACGAGTGAAGATCAGCATTCAGAGCGCCCTACCTTGCGACCGACCGCGACAGGGGCGCCGTCGCCGGACGAAGCCCATTGGAGCTGATCCGCCCTCCGCCACCGTCACTCCGGTGGAAGCCGGAAGCAAGGATTTCGAATCCCGCGTGCCGGGCGGCGCTCCCTGCACAAGCCCGTTGATGATCAAAGCCCCGAAGAACCCGCAGGCGCATGCAAAGATCTCCAATCATATGCGCAGCGGGCCTGTGCGTCGAACCGAAGGCCTAAAGGGCGCTTCATTTTTTTCTTGCCACCGCGCACGGATTTGCTATGTAGGGAGGCACACGTTATCACCATACGCTCTAGCGTACCGAGAGAAGCCTGGCGGCTCCCAATAATGTCCTAGCGTCGGGCTTTTCGTTTGTACGGAGAGCCGGGTAGGGGATTTCCTCCCCTCCGGAAGACGCAAGGCCGTCGGACCTTCGTTCAGGAAATCCTCAGCCTGCCGCGGCTCTCACTTCGTTATTTCAAGCACATACCTATGAATTCCCCTCATGGAGAGTTTTACTGCGACTCTGAGGGGGCGAAGATTCCATTACCGTAGCATGAAAGCATCGTATCGCGCTGGATTACTCCGCAGTGTACGCATTAATTTTACTTGACGCATGCTTCATTCTATGAAAATACGCCGCGCCAAGTTGAAAACGCGTGACTATGAGTATGCCGGCCAAGCACGAAAAAACACTCTCCTCAAACTCCCGGTTCCCGGACGCGCAATCGAGACTTATTGAGATTCCTTGGGAAAAACACTATCCGGAAGCTCGCTACGAGGCCATTCGCCCGCTCAGCTATTACACTGCCGTGCGCAAGGATGTGCTCGCTCTGATTCCGCCTAATGTTCGGTCGGTCATGGAGGTGGGATGCGCAGGTGGCAAGACCGGCGAAGCGCTGAGAAATCGAGGGGTGGATACACTGATCGGTATCGAAATCGACCCGCGGCTCGCGTCCATGGCGCAGAAGCACTACTCACAGCTTTTGATTGGGGACGCTGAGGAGTTGGAACTGGCTCACATTCCCTCCGAGAGCCTCGATTGCATTCTCTATCCCGACGTTTTGGAGCACTTCCGTGATCCGTGGGCAGTCCTGTCTCGCCACCGACGCCTTCTTCGGCTTGGCGGCCACATCGTGGCAAGCATCCCGAACGTGCGATACTACAAGAACGTGCGAGATCTGGTGCTGCGAGGGCGATGGGATTATGCTGAAGCAGGAATCCTCGACAGGGGGCATTTGCGGTTCTTCACCTGGAAGTCTGTTGAGACTCTTTTCGAGAGCACCGGGTACCGAATCCTGAGCCTACAAAGCAATATGAGAGGTTCGAATCTCTTGCGGCTTGTCAACCGAATGATGCTCAATCAGCTTCGCCACTTCCTGGTGAAGCAATACCTCATACTCGCGCAAAAGAAAGATGTGTGAGCGGCATGAGTAATCGGGGCCCTACAGGAGGGGACGGGCAAATCGCGTTTGGGCTTGCTTTTCGGCCTTCCAAAACCCCGTAGCATCAAGTGTGGGTCGGATCCTCCCCGGATCTTAAGAATGCTCCTCATTGTCCGCGACCGCACTCAGTCTCTTGTCCGGAAAACGTAAGCCCTTCACTCCGTTGACAAAAACAGCGCTCATCAGCTATGGTATCGGTTCCTAATTCACGTGGAGGCAGGGGTTTGAAAACCGTCCTCGTAACGGGCGGCGCGGGTTTTATCGGAAGTCATCTCGTGGAGAGGCTCCTCAACGAGGGGCATGCGGTCATAGCCCTCGATAACTTCTTTACCGGCGCGAGGAAGAACCTTCTCCCGTTTCTTACCAACGGGAATTTCGAGATCGTGAGGCACGACGTGGTGACGCCGGTGCTCCTGGAAGCAGACCAGGTCTATCACCTAGCGTGTCCCGCGTCCCCTGTTCACTATCAGAATAACCCGATCAAGACACTCAAGACATCAGTGCTGGGCACCCTGAACATGCTGGGTTTAGCGAAACGGCTTAAGGCGCGGATTCTTTTTTCATCCACATCGGAGGTTTATGGAGATCCGCTCGTTCACCCGCAGTCTGAATCTTACTCCGGGAACGTGAATCCAGTCGGCCCCCGTGCGTGCTATGACGAAGGCAAGAGAGCTGCGGAGACGCTCATGGTAGGCTATCGTGACTATAACGGCGTGAACGTGGCTATTGCACGGATTTTCAATACCTACGGGCCTCGCATGCTTCCAAATGACGGTCGGGTAATCAGCAATTTCATCTGTCAGGCCCTGAAGGGTGAGGACTTGACCATCTACGGAGACGGCAGTCAAACACGTTCCTTCTGTTACGTCTCCGATCTGGTTGAAGGTTTGATCCGCCTGATGGAAAGCGGCGAATCAAACCCCATAAACTTAGGTAACCCCCATGAGTTGACCGTTCTCGACATCGCGAGAAAGATACTGGACATGATACCGAATACGAACTCGGGCATAGCATATGGCACGCTTCCGAAAGACGATCCGCATCGACGCAAACCGGACATATCTCTCGCGCGCCGAGTCCTCGGTTGGAACCCCACGGTTCCGCTTGAGGAGGGCTTGACGCATACCATCGCATATTTTCGGCAGGAGCTGGAAGGGCAGACATGAGCAGCGCCCGATCGAGGTTCAGACGGAACGCGCTGATCGTCGTGGGGTGCGGTGTCGGTCTGGCGTTCTTCTATCTGGCGTTTCGCGACATATCTTGGGGCGAGTTGGTGGACGGTTTCAACCGCATGAAGCCTCTGTATCTCGTGCCGTCTCTCCTGTTGTTCCTCGTCGTCCAGATGCTGAGAGCCTTGCGGTTCGGTCTGATCGTGAGCCCGTTTTGCAGGCCGGGAGCGAAGGCGATGTGGGACCTGACCAACATCTGGGCCGGATTGAACATACTCATGCCGGCCCGCCTTGCCGAGTTTGTGCGTCCCTATCTGCTGAGGCAGTGCGGCGCTTCTTTCTCCAGTGGATTCGGCGCGGTTTTGGTGGAACGTTTTTTTGACCTTTCCGGGCTGCTTACCTTGTTGGGCGTGGTTCTTTGGGGCACTCCTCATTTGGCGGGCAAGTACTCGCAACTCGGCGGGGTGTTGTTGGCATTCCTCGCGGTCATGTATGCTCTTATCCTACTCATATTGGCTCGAAAAGACTCAGTCCAGGCTCTGTCGGACCGTCTCCTGGCCCGATTGCCGCATCGCGCGGCTTCTTTTCTCGGAGGCATACTTCACCGCCTGATCGAGGGGTTCCGCATCATGGCGAGCCCATGGCAGGCCTTGTTCATATTCCTCTGTTCGGTGAGCATCTGGCTGACCTTTGCCGCCATCACGTATCTTTTTCTCGTGGCGTTTTCCATTGAGGTCCCGTTCCTGGCGGCAATTACTATACAGGTTTTGCTCTGTTTCGGCGTGGCCCTCCCTTCCGCGCCCGGGTTTATCGGAACATTTCATGCGGTGGGACGATACGCCTTGACCATATTTGGTGTCGCCGCCGCCCTCGCGGTCTCGTTTGCCACGGTATACCACCTCTTCAACCTGGTAGCATCGGTATTGATCGCCACAATCTCATACCTCACCGGCGGTTTTCGGTTTGACCAAGGGATCTTCGGTTCCGGGGAAACCGATTGCTCGGAGGGCGAAGAGAGCCTCCCACACGCGACGAGCTCTACGAAATGATAGGAGCGCTGAAAGAAAAGAATGAAAGTTATGGAACTTGAATCATATTGCAGAAATATGGGCGAAGAGACGCGGGCTGGAAAACCAAGCTGGACGGCCTGGTAAGCAACTTGGACCATGTCTCCCCCAGAGACAAGTCAAAGGTTGTGGCTCACGTTAATGAACTGCTTATGATTCTCGAAGAGCTTGGGGACCGGGTTCACAGACGCAACGCGGAATGTCCCACCCAGTGGGAGCCTGGCAAAACGGAGTTGATCGGCGAATTCAGGCCGACAACGGGGAGATGGGAAGAAGTCCGGCCGGCCGTTTCCCCGGGTGACATCGGCGGATAAGAAACTGTCTCAAAACCTCGATCCCAATCGAGGTCGCGCCACTATCAGCGGAGCAGGTCAAAACCGGATGACGCCGACGTCACAAGCCGGGGTCGCGAAGCGACGGGAAGTGACGACCATAAAGAAGCGACATTACTGACGATACCCCCGACCAGGCGCTTCACAACAAGATCGCCTCTTGCGCCGAAGGCGCCGAGATCCCGCGTCCCGCGGGAACATGCCGGCCACCCGTCGTGGGACGATCTTTTCTATTCTAAGACTTCTGAGACTGCCTCGATAAGTCCGGCCTCCACCGGTTTGTTGCTGCCCTGCAATCGGCCAAGAAGTGGCCGCGGTCATGAAAATTATGATTGACCGCGGTCCCTGCTCACAGGTATCTTTAGAACGTTAAGCAAACCGATTTCCCTGAACCTTGACATGGATTGTGGTCCCGCGGCGGGACCCGCTTAGGGACTCACCAACCATCCGACGACCGATTATCGGGTCAAAGACCCAGATCAAGGCGACAGCATCGTGTAATCCCGGAGTCATGCAGGCATGGCCGCTCAGGTCCCGAGCGTCCCGTGCCGTGAAAGATTAGGGCGACAACCGATGAGAGAAGGGGGTGGCCATGATTGCGCTTCATGTCAACGGAAAGAAGTATAACGTGGATGTGCCGGGAGATATGCCATTACTTTGGGTCTTGCGCGACCACCTGAAGCTCACCGGCACGAAGTACGCCTGCGGCACGGGAGAATGTGGGAGCTGCACGGTCCATGTGGACGGCGAAGCCCGCAGGTCTTGCGTGACCCAGGTGGCTGAAGTGAAGGGGAAAAAGATCACCACCATCGAGGGGTTGCCCGACAATCACCCAGTAAAACAGGCCTGGATAAAGGAACAGGCGCCGCAGTGCGGTTACTGCCAGCCAGGGGTGATTATGCAAGTCGCGGCCTTAATTTCGAAGGACAAGAAGCCCGACGCAGACTCGATTATTGCAGCCATGGATGATGTCATTTGCCGGTGCGGGGCCTATCCGCGTATTAAACGAGGCATAAAAGCCGCCCTTGAGATCGCGAAGAAGGAGGGCAAGAGAGCATGAAACCTATCGCCCGTCGTGATTTCCTAAGAGGATCGTTGGCTGTCACCGGTTTGACCATTGCGGCCTCCGTCACACCCTTCGGGTACAGCATTCTGAATGCGTCGGAAAAGGGAAAGGAGGCGGCCGCGGGTTTCGAGCCGAATGTTTGGATTCAAATAACCCCGGACGACCTGGTGACCGTTCTCCTTCCGAATTCCGAGATGGGCCAAGGGGTGAGAACCTCGCTCCCGATGATCGTGGCGGATGAGCTGGAGGCGGACTGGAATCGAGTGCGGGTGAAGCAGGCACCCGGCGCCTCACAATTCAAGAACCCTCTCTTGGACAACCAGATAACCGTGGCCAGCGCCAGCGTCAGAGGGTTTTACGAGCCTCTGCGAGTCGCGGGCGCGTCGGGCCGCATTATGCTCGTCGCAGCCGCGGCGCAAACATGGAATGTGCCGGAAGGTGAGTGCGAGGCATCCAAGGGTGTGGTCGAACACAAGAAGAGCGGCCGGAAACTGACCTATGGCAAGCTTTGCCGGAAGGCTGCCCAACTCCCTCTGCCGAAGGACCCGGCCCTCAAGAAGGAAGCTCAGTTCAGATACATCGGCAAATCCATGCCTCGACTGGACATCCCTGAGAAGGTTTCCGGCAAAGCCGTATTCGGTTTGGACGTTCAAGTTCCGGATATGTTGTACGCGTCAATTGCTCGCCCGCACGCTTATGGAGCAAAGCCGACCTCCTTCGATCAAAAGGCCGCGGAGGCGGTTAAGGGGGTTCGAAAAGTAATCCCCACGCCTGAGAACATTATTGTGTGCGCGGATAACCCTGACGCCGCCTGGAAAGGTCGAGCGGCCCTGAAGGTCCAGTGGGGCCCGGGATCACATCCTGACCTGAACGATGAATCAATTGAGAAGCATTTCATAGAGGGTCTTGATAAGCCCGCCGCGGTCGTCGTGAAAACAGGTGACGCGAGCAAGGCATTGAGCGAAGCGGCGAAAAAGGTGACCGCCACGTATTATGTGCCCTTCGTCGCGCACGCCACCATGGAGCCGATGAACTGCACCGCTCACGTGAAGGATGACCGGTGCGATGTCTGGGCGCCGACTCAAGCTCAGTTGATCGCCAAAATGGTCGCTTCCCAGGTATCGGGTCTGCCTGCGGAAAAGGTTCATATTCATACCACCTATCTTGGCTGCGGTTTAGGTAGGCGCGCCACACCGGACTTTGTCGCGCA
>Ga0194126_10001968_pt1 | contig 33669 bp, 16 predicted proteins | sample TA2KigC150mmetaG_FD_148641 | JGI IMG/M metagenome (GOLD analysis project Ga0194126, IMG submission 148641) | Freshwater microbial communities from Lake Tanganyika, Tanzania - TA2015035 Kigoma Deep Cast 150m | ecosystem: Environmental > Aquatic > Freshwater > Lake | place: Tanzania: Lake... | reverse complement strand
ATGATGAGGACTATGATGATTGGGAATATGGAACTGAACCAACCTATGGCAAACCTCAATAAATAAAAGTAATGTATTTGATAGTCACAGGTGCCTTTACAGAATATTTCAAGAGGATTTAAAGACATCAGCTTGTCCTTTTTAAGGCATCCTGTGACTAATGATATTGGAACACTCTCAAATGAAGATGCAATTAAGCGATCTGTAGTTAATTTAGTCAGAACAAGAGTTGGTGAAAGGTTTTTTAACTCACTTTTAGGGTCAAAAGTTGAAAGTTACTTCTTTGAACTTGCAGATAGTGGAATTGTAGACCCTTTACAAGAAGAAATTAAGACTGTTCTCTCTAACTTTGAACCAAGAGTTGTTGTTAGAGATGTAAATGTTGAATTATATCCTGAAGATAATGAACTTGATGTAACTATTACTTATGATATTGTTGGACTTGCTGTTCCAACACAGGCAATTAACTTCATATTACAACCAACTAGATACTAATGGCATTCACAGATTTCACTAATCTGGACTTCGATCAGATTAGAGCCTCCATCAAAGACTATCTAAGAGCAAATTCAACCTTTACTGACTTTGATTTTGAAGGTTCTAACTTTTCAGTACTGATTGATGTACTTGCCTACAACAGTTATCTGACTGCCTACAACACCAACATGGTGGCAAATGAGGCATTTTTGGACAGTGCAACAGTCAGAGAGAATGTCGTTTCTCTTGCAAGAAATATAGGATTTGTTCCACTGTCCAGAAGAGCAGCAAAAGCAAATATTTCCTTCATTGCAACAGGTATTAGCACCTCAGTAAAGACTGCAACACTCAAATCAGGCATTGTTTGCACTGGTTCATTAGACAATACAAGTTATATTTTCTCAACCCCAGAGGATATTACTGTTGGAGTTGTGGGTGGTCAGGCAATTTTCTCTGAAATTGACATTTATGAAGGTACATTTTTAACAAAATCCTTTACAGTAAACAATTCTCAACCAAATCAGAAGTATATTATCCCAAATCCTTATGTAGATACCTCTACAATTAGAGTCAATGTTAATAATGGTGGTACAAATGAGCAATATGTAGCAGTAGATAACATTGTTAGCATCAGTTCTGCCTCTCAAATCTTCTTAGTTCAAGAAATTGCTGATGAAAAGTATGAACTTTTCTTTGGCGATGGTGTTTTTGGTAAAAAAATAACCAATGGATCCCAAATTACAGCATCATATATTGTCACAAATGGTCCTGCTGGGAATGGAGCATCCAATTTTACTTTTTCAGGCACCATCCAAGACAATTCAAACAATGCATTAAGTCCAAATGTGGGTATTGTTGTCACTAATGTACCCTCTCAGAATGGGGACGATATCCAGTCTACAGACTCTATAAGGTATTATGCCCCAAGACTGTATGCATCACAGTACAGAGCAGTCACAGCAGGTGATTATGAGGCATTATTGCCATCAATCTACTCCAATATTGAGTCAGTTACTGCCTATGGAGGAGAAGAATTAGATCCTCCTCAGTATGGAAAGGTCTTTTTAGCAGTAAAACCAAAAAATTCAGAATATTTGTCAGAAGCAACTAAAGAAAATATCCTTTCATTACTCAAAAAGTACACAATTGCTGGCATCAAACCAGAATTTGTTGATGTTAATGTCCTCTATGTTGAGTTAGAGTCAACTGTTTACTATAATTCTAACTTTGTAGGGTCTGTTGATACCTTAAAATCACAAGTTGCCAGTTCTTTGACTGCATTTTCCAACTCAACTGACCTTAACAAGTTTGGTGGGAGATTTAAGTACAGTAAAGCTCTGAGAGTTATTGATGCTACTAACACTGCAATCACCTCTAACATCACCAGAGTCAAGATTAGAAGGAATGTTGGAGTTGTTTTAGGAAAACCAACTCAGTATGAGGTTTGTTTTGAGAATAGATTTAGTGATTTAAGTGCAGATGGATTCAATTTAAGGTCAACAGGATTCTATGTAAAGAATGTTGCCGATGTAGTTTACATCTCTGATATTCCAAAACCAGACATGAAGACTGGAACATTATTTTTATTCTCATTAATTGGAGAAAAAGTAATCACACAGTCTAAGAATATAGGTACAGTTGATTATATCATTGGAAAAATAAATATAGATAATATAAATGTAATTTCTACTTTGAGACCAAATAATATTATAGAACTGGAAGCAACTCCGTATTCTAATGATGTGATTGCTAAAAAGACAATCTATCTCAAATTAGATATAGGAACAAGCACCATTTCAATGGTCAAAGATGTTATCTCATCTGGAGAAAATGCTTCTGGAAGCATGTTTAATCCAGAATCAAGTTACACTTATGATAGAAAAGTAAGAAACTAATAAAATGAATCAAGAAAAAAAAGTAGTCAAGATCAATGATGTCATTGAGAATCAGATTCCAGAGTTTATTTTAGCAGAAAATCCAAACTTTTCAGAATTTTTAAAGCAATATTATATTTCACAGGAATATCAAGGGGCATCAGTTGACCTTGCAGAAAATTTAGTCTCTTACAAAAATCTTGATTCATTTGATAAGACTAATTTAATCATCAATACATCATTAACAAGTGATGTAGAGTTTTTTGACGATGTTATTAATGTAAATTCTACAAAAGGTTGGCCAAATCAATATGGTCTTTTAAAAATTGATGATGAGATTATTACTTATACTGGAATTACTACAAATACCTTTACTGGTTGTATTCGTGGATTTAGTGGCATCTCATCATTAACTCAAGAGAACAATCCAGAATTCTTAGTTTTCTCTCAAACAGAATCTAATGAACATACCTCAGGTACATCAGTTCAAAACCTGAGCAATCTGTTCTTACAGGAATTTTTCAAAAAAATTAAATATCAGTTTACTCCAGGATTTGAAGAAGTTAGTTTTGATTCAAATATCAACCCACAAAACTTTATTAGCAAATCAAAATCATTTTATTTGACAAAAGGTACTGATGAAGCTTATAAAATTTTATTCAAAGTTTTATATAACATTAAAGTTGAAGTTATAAAACCACAAGATTTATGTTTTACAACTTCTGATGACCAGTGGGTCATTACAGAAACCCTTCTGGGGGAACTTGTAAGTGGAGATCCAACAAAAATTAAAGGTCAGACATTATATCAAGATGAATTTACATCTGATGGAGTTTTAGAGGCAAATGGTTCAATTTATGAAATAGAACAATATCCTATAGGTGGAACTGTTTTTCATAATATTAAATTATTCTCTGGATATTCAAATAATTTAAATCCAAAAGGTTCTATTTCTGGAACTTTTGTAGCTACATCAAAATCATTTGTTACAGATGCTATTCCAGCAGGTAGTACAGAATTATTTGTAGATTCTACTATTGGATTTGCACAATCTGGAACAGTGATTGTAAATGAATTAACAGTTACATATACAGATAAAACAAATGACCAATTTTTAAATTGCTCTGGAATTACTAATAATATTCCAAGAGGTGTAAAAGCATTTTCTCAAAATTATGTTTATTCCTATGAAAATGGGGACAGTACAAAACCAGTAAAATTTAGAATTCACAATGTTTTATCAAAGATAAATTCTTCTGATATATCTTTTGCATATCCAAAAGATCCTATTAAAATTACTGATATTGGAAATCCAAAAGAATCTACATTTGTCAATTCATTATACTACAACCACCCAATTAATGTCTATGCTGGCATTGTCACATCTCAAATCACTCCATATATTACTCAATACCTTAAAGAAGGATTTGACATTAACTCTGGATTAGTTCTTACCAAATATGATCATGGATTAAAAAATGGAGATAAGGTAGATCTTTTTGATAAAAGAACTAATATCGCCATAGCAACCAATTTAACTGTTGCCACTACTTTACAAAAACAATTTAGTGTTCAACAAATTAATAATCTATCCATATTAGGAAAAGAAGTATTCTTCAGAAGAACATTAAAGAAGACTTTATCTCCTGCTAATGTCATCGAATCAATCAGTAATAAATTTATTGCTAATATTCAAGATTCTTTTGTTGACCAAAATTATAACTACTTGACCTCAAATGGTCTTCCTGATTATGAAATCAATCCATATAAAAGACAATTTACATTTTCAGTAAATAATTTTGAATTAAATGGATCTCATAATTTTTATAGTGGAGAATTAGTAACTGTTGTAAATTATCAAGTATCTGGAAATTTTCAAAATAAAATTGGTATTTCCACAGGGGTTAGTTACTATGTTTCTAGAGTCAATAGTAACAGAATTAGATTATCAGAGTCAAGAGAAAATGTAGGGTTATCTTCTTATATTTCATTTGTAGAATACAATCAAACTTCTTCTGGTATTGTTACTGGTTTTATCACTAATTTAAATTTAATTATTTCTCCTCTTTATGATAATAATTTTACTACTGCAAAAATACTTAGAAAATTTCTAAAAACTCCAGTTTATCCAGTAGTAAAACAAAAAACAAATTCTGGTCCTGTTGGAATTTTTGTAAATGGAGTAGAAATTCAAAATTACAAATCATTTGACAAATTATATTATGGCAAAATTGATAACATTGTTGTGACAAATAGTGGAGAAAATTATAGTTTATTAAATCCTCCTCAGTTTAAAATTTTTGATGGAAATGTAGAAGATACTGAAACTAAATTAATTCCTCAACTGAAAGGAAAATTAAAAAAAATTGAAGTTATAGATCCAGGATTTGATTACTTAGAACCTCCAATTGTAACTATCAGTGGAGGAAATAACACTGAGGTTATAACAGAAGTTAAGATGAAGTTGATCTCTAATTCTGTAACTTTTAACTCTACTACAAAAGATGATGTAGTAAACACTTCAACAAATTCATTTATTTTCAATTCTCAACATAGATTTATTACTGGTGAACCAATTGTTTATAAAACTTTTGGCACAAGACCAATTGGGATTGGAACATTGTCTTCTGATGGAACTTTACTAGATGGTGCTGTTTATTATGTCATTAATGTTGGATCTGGAACTTCATTCAAAATTGCTAAAACACAAGTTGATGCTTTTAATCAAACTAATTTTATCAAATTGAGAACCAATGGTGGTGGACTCAATCAATTTATTTCAAAAAATAAAAAAAAATGCGTAGATGAAGTTGTAATCGTAGATAATAATTATGATTTTAATTATAAAAAATTATCAGTGCCACCAGAAGATATTAACATTTATGATAACATTATTAGATCTGCAAATCATGGATTTGAAAGTGGAGAAGAAATTATAGTTACAGTTGATGGAACTTACTTAGAGGGACTAGAACCAAATAAAAAATATTACATAGTAAAACTTGACAATGATAATTTTAGATTATCACACACTAAAAATGGAGCAGATTATGTTGACATTTTAAGTACAGATTTTGCTACAACTTACTTTTTTCAATATTCACCTATTATTGTAAATATTAAAGGAAATTTGACTACAACTGGAATTTCTACTATTGGATATTCTGCAATTTTATCACCAGTTGTTGAAGGATCTGTAGTAGGAGTAGAAGTTCAAAAAGGTTTAGCACAACCAGCTAAAAATACACTAGGATCTGCAACTATTATTAATTTTAACAAAAATTTAAGTATAATTCCGTTAGAAGGATCTGATGCTTTATTAGAACCTTTAATTGTTGATGGAGAAATTAATGAAGTTGTTGTTAAAACTCAAGGAAGTAACTATTATAATAATTTTAAACTTGTAGTAAGTGGAGATGGATATGGAGCATCTTTATACCCAATTATTGTAGATGGAAAAATTACACAAGTTAAAATAATTAATTCTGGTGTTGGTTATTCTCAAAACAATACCACAATCAAAGTAGTTCCTGTTGGAACTGGATTGAAACTTAAGGCAAATATTCAAAATTTGACAATTAATGAAATAAGTAAACTTGGATATAGTAATGTAGAAAATGGATTGCTTTTTGGTAAAAAATATTCTTTATTTGGAAATGTTTTTGGAACATTTTTCTTAAATTCTAATTTAAGAACAAAATTTAATATCCCATCATCACCAACAAGTCATTCTCCAATTGTTGGTTGGGCATATGATGGTTGTCCAATTTATGGACCATTTGGATTTACAAACCAAAATGGAACAGGTGGTCTATCCAGAATGAGAAGTGGTTACACAAGAAATAAAATCAGCCCTTCTCCATTGTATGATTGTATAGAAGATTATAAATTTACAAATGATGGAACTTTAGATAAGCACAATGGAAGATATTGCGTAACTCCAGAATATCCAAATGGTGTGTATGCTTACTTTTGCACATTAGATGATAACAATATCCCAGAATTTCCATACATCATTGGAGATGAATATTGTTTTACTCCTCAAAAAGAAAATTTTGATTTGAAATATAATCAAAGTTTAAACTTTAATGATTTGGGAATTGATAAATGTACTAAACCTTATAGAATGGATGATAAAGAGCATAGTTATGAATACTTCAATTTCTTAAAAAGTGAAATTACTAACGACGCTATTGTAACACAAATATCTGAAGGAACAATAGATGAAATTTTAATTTCTAATAGTGGATTTGATTATCAAATAGATGAAGACATTATTTTTGATAATGTAGGAAATAATGGTACAGGAGCATCTGCAAAAATTTCAGAAATTTCTGGTGTTGGAGTAAGCACAGTTAGTAGCACAGAAACTACATTTACTAATGTTACGTTCGCTTCAACACAAGATAAAATAGTTGCAATTTGTACAACTAATCACAATTTAGAGTCTAATTATTATGTAAATGTTTCTGGATTAAGTACATCAACTTATCCAAAAATTTCAGGATTTAAAAAAATTCTAGTAGAAAATATTTCTGCTGGACTTTCTACACATCTTCCAGATAGTTCAACAACTGGATTAGTAACATCAATTCAAATTAAAGAATCTATTCTTTCTTTTAAGATTGATTCTAAAATTAAAATTGAAAATGAAATTTTGACTATAATTGGACTAGACACAAAAAACAATTTAATCAATGTTGTGAGAACTTCTCCATCACCAGCTCATTTAAGAGGAACTCCAGTTACATTAAGACAAACTGAATTTATATTTGACAATCAATTTAATTACAATCTCCCAGAAGAAAATACTTCATATTACTTTAAATCATCAGAATCTGTTTCTATTGGCACTTCTACTATACCAGGATCTGGAAATAATTTAACTATTAATCCTCTTGGACCAGGAATTTCAGAATCTAGATTTGTAAAAACTGCTGGGATATTTTTACCAAAACATAAATTTAAACATGGTGAAAAAGTTAAATATACTCCAAGCACTTCAACCATAGTAACAAATTATGGTGATCTTGAGGACATTTCTAATTTATATATTGTAAATTTAGGTGATGATGTAGTTGGATTGGTAACAAGCAAATCAAACATTTCAAACTTTGACAATTTATTATATTACACTGCAAGTGGTACAGGAGCAACACACAAATTAGAAAGTGATAGAAATACAGTTAAAGGAACTGTTACATTGAATAATGTTGTAGTATCAACTGCATCTACTCATGGACTATCTCAAAATAATCTTGTCAAATTAAATGTAAAATCTGGGATTGTAACCACTTTTACTGTAGGATACTCTACAGTAACAAAAAGAGCATATATAAATTCTAACATAAATCCAAGAATTGATGTCTATGAAAATGACATTGTTAGATTTGATGTTGCTTCTGCAGACTTAGCAAATACTCAATTTAATTTTTATACTGATCCTTTATTTCAAAATAAGTATTTTGGAACTTCACAGTCTGGGTTAGAAGTTGTAAGAACTACTAACTATGTAACTCTTAATATTTCAGACTATACTCCAAAAATTCTTTATTATAATTTAGAATCCTCATCAAAAGAAATTTACTCAGATAAAACTATTATCAACTATAATGAAATAATCGTTAATAATAGTGCCTATAATGGACAAGGTTATATCACAACTTGCACGTCAAGCACTTTTACATTAAATTATCCATTGAATTTAGAAAGAAAATCATATACATCAAATAGTTCAATTCTTTCTTATACGATTCTTTCAAAGGGAATAAGAGGTCCAATTGCTGCAACTAAATTTATTTCAAAAGGTGCTAACTATCAAAAAATACCTTCAATTAAATCTATAAAAACTCAATTTGGATTTGGTGCATCTTTAATTGCTAATAGTAAAACTATTGGAAAAATTAAAAATGTACAAATTTTAAATACAAAATCAATTTACCCATCAGATCAAACTTTAAAACCATTATCAAATGTATTTTCAGTAATCAGATTAAAAGACAATTTAAAAGTTAGCAATATTTCTATCTTGAGTGGTGGTAAAAATTATTTAACAGAACCAACTTTAGAATTATACAATAAATTAGAAAATACTATTGTATCTGATTTTTCAGCTAAAGCAATTCTTAAAAATAGTTCTATTGACTCTATTCAAATTTTAAATCCAGGTTCTGGTCTTAAAAATACAAATAACCAAATAGTAGTTACAAAAAATACTAATGGGATTAGAATTCTTGAAGTTTCTGTGTCTGGAGTGACAAGTCCATACACAATTACATTAACTTTAGAGACTCCAATAGTAGGATTTTCAACAGATAATTCACTTGAAATTAAAGTTGAAGATGAAATATTTGTAGAAGGGATTAGTTATACTGTAGGAAGTGGATTTAACTCAAGCGATTATAAGTATGAACCATTTACTGTAACTTATGTTGACCAAGCATTTGGATCACAGAATGCAGCAACAATTCAATATGAATTGCCAAGTTTTCCTGGAATTTATGCAGAAGATTCTTATGATGCAAAAGTCATTAATTATCAGAATATTCCAAAATTCAGTGTTGATTTAACAGAAAGTGAATTTTTTAATTCTGAAAAAATAAATGAAACTCATATTATTGATAATAATGAAAATTCAAAAATAACAAATTTACTTAAAGTAAAAGAATCTACTAGTTTGCAAACAAATCAAACTATAACAGGATCTTCATCAAATAGTAAAGGAAAAGTTTATAGCATTGAAAATTTTGACACCAGTTTTAATGTAGACTCAAGTGTTTCTGAAATTATTGGTTGGAAAAACTTTAAAGGTAATTTATCTTCTATACTACAAAAACTTCCAGATAATGATTATTACCAAAAGTTCTCATACTCATTAAAGAGTAAAAAACCATTTATTGATTGGAATTCAATAGTATCTGATATAACTCATGTTTCTGGATATAAAAAATTTGGAGACTTAATTGTAGAATCAACTCTTCCAGTTGGAATAGCATCTACATTATCAATAAAATCAAATTCAGATTCTACTGTCAATCTTTCTTTAAGTGAATATGGAAATGTAAACACTGTATCTGGATTTGATTTAATTTCAGAAGAAGATGTTGATAACAATAATGGATTATATTCAGAGTATTTAAAATTTAAATCTAAAAAATTATCAAACTTTTTACTTTCTAAAGAAAATAGAGTTTTGTCAATAGATGATATTTCTAATTTATTTAATACTGACAACTTCCCAGTAGTTAACATAACTCTTGACACTATAGATTCTACAAATGTAAATGTTTTAAAATATATTTTCTTTATATCATCCACCACTTCATTCTTTGGTCAGTTTGTTCTCCCACAATTTTTAGAAGTTTTTATAACTAGATCTGAAAATGATGTAAATTTGACTTCATATTCTTACTTTTATGATACTTCAAGTAGTATAGTTTCTATATTGGGAGATGTAACTGCTGATATTAGTCCAACAAACTCTGATGAAATAGTAGTATCATTTACTCCAAAAAATCCATTTAATAGCTATGCAATCAGAGCATTGAAAGAAATTTCTCAAGTAAATTCTGGAATTAGCACAGTTTCAATTGGATATAATAGAAATGTTGAAATTACAACTGGATATGCATCTACTGAAACTTCTAGTATTCAAACATTCTACACTATTCCAGCATTAGAATGCAAATCTGGAACTTTGTTTGTGGGACTTTCTACTATATCAAATAAAGTAGAAAGTTCTATTGAATTGTCATTTATCAATATAAATGGGCAAATTAATTATAATGTATATTCTGAACAAAAATCTAAAAATCTTGGATCAGTTGGTGTTACTACAAGTGGATCTGATATTATCTTTACATATGATGGTGGTGTTGGTTTACCAAATGAGGTCAAAATTTCTGCTAATTTAAATCTGTTAGTAGAAACTTTAACATCACCAGCATATCAATTAAAAGACTTGACTAGATTAGATAGTGGTAAAGTTACTTTTAGTGGAACAGGTCCTCAAATTATATCAACAATTTCTAGTGATTATGGGGTTTCAAAAATTACTCTTGAAATTGAAAAGACTGTTGGTGTTACAACACAAAGATGTTTAGTTCAATTAAATTCTATTCATTTTGAGAATTATTTAAATATAATAGAATATGGATTTGTTGGAAACTTACCACAAGGCCAATTTACATTCCAATCAAATTATGACAGTGGATCTGGAAATTATGTTCTTTCTATGGAAGGAACAGAATCTGCAGATTATATTATCAAATTCTATCAAAGAAGTATAACCAGTCCAAATTAAAATAAATAGTTCAAAAAATGCCTTTACAAGATATTGGTGCAATTTATACCCCTTCTATTTTTGGTAGGACTTCATTTCCACTAAAACATAAAGGGGATCCAATTTTTTATAAAATTTTTGATGCAGCCAATTCATCAATTGTAAATTTGACTCAGGATTCAATTTATATACAAAACCATTTTTTTAAAACTGGAGAACCATTAAAATATACATATCAAACTGGATCCCCAATAGGAATTAGTTCATCTAGTATTGGTGCTGGAGGGACTATTACAAGTTTTCCTGAAACTGTTTATCCAATCGTATTAGATAAAGATAGAATTAGAGTTGCATTAGCTTCTTCTTTGGCGTTATCTAATCAATATGTAAATATAACTTCTCTTGGCATTGGAACTCAACATTCATTTGAAGCATTTAAACAAAACTCAAAATGTTTAATCAGTGTAGATAATATTATTCAATCTCCAGTTTCTGTTGCAGCAACAGTAGGAATTGTTACATACTCTAACATTAATATCATAGTAGATAAAATTAAAAATATTAAAATTGGAACAAATATCAAAATTGGTGCAGAAATAGTAAGAGTTTCTGCTATTAACTATGATACTAAACAAATATCTATTTCCAGAGGAGAAAACCTTTTAGGAACTCCTCAAATTAATTTTAATGATAATATCACAGCATCTTATGCAGAAATTCTCTCAGGAACTTACAACATAGTAAAAGATAAAATTTATTTTACAGATGCTCCATTAGAAGGAAAAAGCACAAACGTGTTTATTCCTTTAACTGACATTGATTTTGCCACATTTTCATTTTCTTTTTTAACTAATGATATTATAACAGGTGATGAAGTTTATTTCTTTTCAAATAATCCTCCACAAGAATTAGTAAATGGGCAGAAATATTACATCATTAAAAATGCAATCAACAATTTTAGTTTAGCATCTAATTTTATCAATTCTTTAAATAATGTAAAAATTGAATTTACTAATATAAGTGGAAATGAATTTGCTGTTGAAGGATTTCAATTATTTGCAGTAAGTGCTGTTGACAATAGTAGTTTCCAAGGAAGAGTGTTTTTAAAATCAAATTATGATGGCAACTACGTCTTTGATGACGTATCAGAACAATTTACAGGAATAACTAGTTCTTTTGGTTTAACAGTTTCTGGAATTAATACCGTAGGAATCAAATCTGACAATGGTATTGTACTTATCAATAATGTGTTTCAATATCCAGAATTTGAAGAATCATTTAAGTATGAAGAAGTTGGAGGAACTCAGACCAATCTAGTGTTCAATGGATCTGTAGTATCAGGAATTTCATCTGTAAAAGATTATGATGTAAATGTTAGAGGACTCCCAAGAGGTGGAATTATTATTTCCTATGAGTCTACTGGGGGACACAACTATCAACCTTTAGTGCAGGCAGAAGGCACTGCTCAAGTTTCTGCTGGAGGAACTATTAGTGATGTATTTTTGATCATCCCAGGTTCTGGTTATAGATCTGGACTTGGAACATATTATGTTACTTTTGATGATGGTGAAGGAAATGGATCTGGTGCATTAGCTATTGCAGAAGTTGCTGATGGTAAAGTTGTTTCAGTTGGAATCATTACTGGTGGAAGTGGGTATCAAGTTGGATCAGGAACATATTTTGCAAGATTTGATCCTCCTCTACCTTATGAAAATGTTCCTGTTACTGGATCAAGTGGTGGCATTGGAGCACTAGTTTCGTTTGATGTAAACCCAGATGGAAAAATTGAAAAATTAGTTTTTTCAAATCGTGGATATAACTATAAAACAGAAGAAATTCTCACTCCAGTTGGAATTTTAACTGGTCCAAATTATATCAATAGTAATGCTCTTAAAATTAAAATTCAAGAAGTTGCAAAAGATGATTTTTCTGCATGGAATATAGGAATTCTTCAAAAATTTGATGACTTAACAAGTAAAGTTAATGGAAGAAGAAAAGTGTTTACACTTACAGAAACTTTTGACAATATATCAAAAAGAGTAAGCTTAGAATCTGAAGTTGGGTCAGAAGTTGAACTTTCTTACAACCTTTTAGTATTCATTAATGATGTTTTACAACAACCAGGAAAATCTTATAGTTTTACTGGGGGATCTCAAATAACATTTTTAGAATCTGTGCCTTTTGGAAGTACACTTAAAGTGTATTTTTATAAAGGAGCAGCAACAGATTCTCAGTTCTTTACTAGCAAAATTCAAGTTAAAGAAGGTGATAAGTTACAAATTCCTCAACACATTTATGGACCTCCTCCAGTTTCTCAAAATTCAAGAACTGTAGTAAAAATAGTAAGTTCTGATACTTTAAGAACAGAGGTGTATGATTATGTAGGCATTTCAGATGCATCAGATCAACTAAGATCTATTTCCTGGACTCCTCAAAGTAAAGATTTAATTATTAATGGAGAATATGTAAGTAAATCTAGAAATGAACAAAATTCTAAATTAATAGTATTTACTCAATTATCTAGCAATGGAATTTCTACAATATCTGGAACTTTCAGTGGATTTTGTACTAGTATTATTGGAATTAATACTTCTGTAGGAATTGGATCTTTAATACAAGTTGGAGATTATGTAGAAGGTTCTTATGTTGCAATAGGAGTTAGCATAGTTTCTATTGGATCAAGTAACATCAATATTGGTTCAGGAACTTCTATTGGTATCTCAACTCAATCTGGTAATTTATTCTTAGGAATTACTTCATATTCATCATCTCCATCTGGAATTAACACAATTCCAATTTCCTTCTATCGTATTACCTAATAAATAAACATAAAGATACAACTGCAAAATGCCAGCAATAGTTACTGATAAACTAAGGATTATCAATTGCAATAACTTTGTTAATGATATTGCGTCTGGAAGATATTATATTTTCTTAGGATTACCAAATTCTATTAGTTTTGATAGTGGTTGGGACTCTTCTCCACCAGATCCAATAGATAATACTTTATACACTAATTCATATAGAGATACTATTTTAGGTGTAAAGAAAATTAATTCATCTGATGTAGTAAGAGTAATTAGAAAAAATCAATGGCAAAGTGGCAAAAAATATGATATGTATAGACATGATTATAGTGTCTATAACACTGCTCCAGTAACAGGAGCTACCAGATTGTATGATGCCAATTATTATGTAATTAACAAAGATTATAGAATTTATATTTGTATTAATAATGGATCTGCTCCCTCCAACTCTAACACAGGAGTTGCTTCTACTCAAGAACCATTACATACAGATTTGTCCCCAAGAAAGGAAAGTGATGGATATACTTGGAAATACCTCTACACACTTTCTCCATCTGATGTTTTAAAATTTGATTCTACTGATTATGTGAGTGTTCCTAATGATTGGACTAGTGCTTCTAACAATAATGCAGAAATTATAAGAATTAGAAATAATGCTGTTGATGGTAAAATTGAAACTATTTTAATTGAAGAGCAACAAATTTATAACTATTATGGAACACTGACAAATGTTCCTATTAAAGGTGATGGTTCTGGTGGATTTGCTACAGTAACTTTTGATGAAGAATCTAAACCAGTTTCTGTTGAAGTTACTAATGGAGGATCTGGATATACTTATGCAACTTTAGATTTAGACTCAATTTTACCTTCTTTAACTGGAAACAAAGCCATTTTTAATGTTATCATTCCTCCTCCTGATGGACATGGATCTAATGTTTATGATGAACTAGGTGCAAATAAAGTTCTTGTTTATGGAAGGATTGAGAACGATCCTACTAACCCAGATTTTATAGTTGGTAACCAATTTGCCAGAATTGGCATCATCAAAAATATTAAAAATTTTGGATCTCAAAGTTATTTTTCAGGATCTACTGGATCTGGGGTTTATGGAGTAAAAGTTACTACAAACATTACCGAAGATTTGGATTCTACAATGACCCAAACTGGAAGTAATGCTATTGGAAATTTAATCAGTTTTGATTCAATTACAAAAGTTGCTAAGTATATTCAACCAAGAACAAATTTAGTTGACACTTATCAAGTGAGCACAAAAAAAGTAATAGATTATCATTATGCAGATAGTATAACTGGAATTCAAACTGCAACTAGATATGCTTTTACAGAATTTAGTCCAACAACAATTAATGTCGGATCAAGTTCTTATAGTGTAGACAATACATTTAATTCTAACAATATTATAATTGGATCTGTTACCTATTACCTTGGTCAAAATTTTATTAATGGCATGGGGTTGCCCGATATAAATATAAAGAGTGGTGAAATTGTATACGTAGACAATCGTTCTTCTGTAACCAGAGCATCACAGCAAAGAGAAGACATTAAAATCATTTTAGAATTTTAAAAAAAATGCCACAAAGTATAGATTTAAATAAATCCCCATATTATGATGATTTCAGTGACAACAAAAATTATTACAAGGTTTTATTTAAGCCTGGTGTTACTGTACAAACAAGAGAATTAACAACATTACAATCTATACTTCAAAATCAAATTGAAAAATTTGGTTCTAAATTTTTCTCAGAAGGTTCTATTGTAATTCCTGGTGGATTTGCTTATGATGATACTTTCAATGCAGTAGAAGTAGAAAGTACATTTAAAGGGATTGATGTAGAGTCATATTATGAAAATATGGTTGGGAAAACTGTTACTGGAAAAATTACAGGAGTAACAGCAAAGGTTGTTAAAGTAGCATCTAAATCTGATACTGATGTTTCTACCACATTATTTGTTAAGTATATAAGTTCTTCACCAACTGATTTTTCCTCTGAAATTTTTGAAAATGGTGAGGAATTAATAACAAATCAAGATGTTGCAGTAGGTAGTTCATATATTTTTGCTAATAGTGAAATTGTTAAGATTGCATCTCCACTTGGCAGAAGTGCACTGTCAGTTGGTTCTGCTGCTAAAATTGATAATGGAGTTTATTTCATCAGAGGATATTTTGCAAATGTATCTTCTGACACTATTGTTCTTTCTCCATATTCAAATACTGCATCTTTAAGGATAGGATTATCAATTTCAGAAGAAATCATTGATTCTAATGAAGATTCTTCTCTTAATGATAATGCACAAGGATTTTCAAATTATGCAGCTCCTGGTGCAGATAGATTAAAAATTCATACAACTTTAATCAGCAAACCATTAGATGATTTTTATGATGATAATTTTATTGAATTGTTTAGAATTGAAAATGGCATAATCAAAAAGATAAAAACTCAAAATGAAAGTACATTCCTTGCAGACACTTTAGCAAGAAGAACATTTGATGAATCTGGAAACTATTATGTAAAGCCATTTAATGTTGAAGCAACAAATTCATTAAATGACAGATTAGGAAATGGAGGATTATATTTTGAAAATCAAAATACATCACAAGGAAGCACACCATCAGATGACCTTGGAGTCATCAAAGTATCTCCTGGAAAAGCATATGTTAAAGGATATGAAATATCACCAGCAGAAACTGTCTTAGATTTTCCAAAAACAAGAACTAAAAAACATATAGAATCTTCATCAAATAATTTTTATGCAGGAAATTTATTAAAAATCAATAATGTAACATCTGCTCCAAATATTGGGTTATCAACAGATGCTACTGTGACTCTTTCAAATTTAAGATTAGAAAATGGTGTTTCTATTGGAGGAACAATTGGATATGCAAGAGTTTATGATTATGAAATAAACAATGATTCCTATAGTGGAGATTCTAGTCAATTTAATTTATATCTTTTTGACATTCAAACATATACCAATATTGTAGGAACTTCTGCAATTTCTTCAGCAATTATTGGTTCATATGTTCAAGGAAAGAATAGTGGAGCAGCAGGATATATCAAAGAGAAGTCTGGTGCTTCATTATCTCTGTATCAAGTATCAGGACAATTTATTCAAAATGAAGTTTTAGTTGTAGATGGTATTGAGAAACCTGTATCAATTGGAACTGTAACTAACTACTCAATCAATGATATTAAGTCTTTAACAGATTCAAATTCTTTTGCAGCAGATAGTGTTTTATCAAAACAGACACAGTTAACTGGACCCTTTAGTATTGAAGTATATTCTCCAACTGGTATTGCAACAATTACTAAAAACAATGGAGGAAGTTTTGCTAATGGAGTTAAAGTTGGTGATATTATTAAATACGAAAGATCTGGAATTACCTCATCAGTTTATGCAAAAGTAACAGAAGTTAATGGTTCTAACAGTTCAGTTACTGTAGAAGGAACATCTACTGTGATTAATGTTTCTACTGGTGATTTAGGGTCTGGAACAATTTCTGCTCAAAATATTGCTAAAATTACCCCAGAAATTGTTCAATTTGATAATTCTTCTTTATATGGAAAATTAGAAAACTCAAACATTGCTAATGTAGATTTAACAAATTCAAATCTTTATGTAAGAAGAGAATATAAAGGAGTTACAAAAACTGGGACTTCAATTACATTACCAGACTTAACTGGAAGTAACTATGTTTATTCTGGATTTGATGAAGAAAGATATCTTGTAATTAACTCAAATGGAACTATTGAATCATTATCAAGTTCTAATGTTACTATCAATACTGGTGGAAAGACTGGGACAATTACTGGGATGACTAATGCTGCAGGTCCATGTGTAGTAATCACAACTCAAATTAAATCTAATGTATCTGCAAAATATAAAAAATTAAAAAGAGTACAAAGCATTTCTCTTGCAAAAACAAAGTATTCAACTCCAAGAAATGTTGGATTAGGGTATACAAGTGTTTATGGAACAAGAGTTGAAGATGTTGAAATTAGCTTAAATCTTCCAGACATTGTGGAAGTTCATGGTGTATTCCAGTCTTCAACAAGTTCTGATCCATATTTACCTTGGATTACTCTGACAGGTCTTAACAGTCCAAATAGCAATACTTCAGATTTGATTTTAGGTGAACTTGTAATTGGACAAACTACTGGTGCAGTAGCAATTTATGCTGAAGTAAGATCAGGGTCTCAAGCTTACTTAATTTACAAATCATTCCAAAGATTTAAAGAGTTGGAAAAAGTTTCTTTTGCAGAAACTGGATATGAAGCAACTGTCACTAATGTAGATCCTGGTGACATTAATATTATCAATGATTTTATAATTGATAATGGACAAAGAAAACATTTTTATGATTTTGGAAGAATTAAAAGACTTGCATCATCAAAAGAACCATCATCAAGATTAAAAATTTACTTTGACTATTTTGACTATGAATCAACTGATGATGGAGACGTAATCACTGTTAATAGTTATCCAACATCATTACCAAAAAATAAAATAGCAGTATACGAAGGAGTAAGAAATACTGATACCATTGACATTAGACCAAGAGTTGCTCCATATGATAGTGGTTTAAAACTGAGTCCATTTGACTTTTCATCAAGATCATTCAATTCTTCATATTTAAATGCTTCTCAGATTTTAGTTTCTAATGAAAGTTATATTTTTGATTATGATTTTTATCTTCCAAGAGTTGATAAATTGACTTTATCAAAAGAAGGAGTTTTTGAAATTGCTTTTGGAGATCCAGCAGAAACTCCAGTAGTTCCTGCCATATCAAATGAAGTTTTAGATGTGGCTACAATTATTAGCACTCCATATGTTTACAACATTCAGTCTGATGTTGCTATCATATTAGCAGAACATAAAAGATTTACAATGTCTGATATTAAAGACATTGAGCAAAGAGTTTCTAACTTAGAATATTATACATCACTTTCTTTACTTGAAGTTTCTACTCAAAATTTATTAATTGAAGATGCTAATGGTTTTAACAGATTCAAGTCTGGATTCTTTGTAGACAATTTCAGTTCAGATAGAGTTTCAGAAACATCTAATCCATTATACAGAGCAGAAATTGCAAATAATTCTTTATTTGCACCAACAAATAAAAATAGAATTGATTTATCACTTTTCAGTTTTGACAATCAAGTATCAACAGGTCAAATTAATTTAAGTAATACTAACTGCAACAACTTAAAATTAACTGGAAAAAGTTTAACATTAGATTATACAGAAGTTATTCAAATTCAACAACCTTTTGCAAGTAGAATTGTAAATGTTAACCCATTTAACATTGTAACTTGGACAGGACTTTTAAATCTTTCTCCAAGTATTGATACTTGGACTGTAAATATTTCAGAAACAAGGAATGTGGCAGGAAGGGGTTCAAGTAGAACTGAAATTAGTTATCAGAGTATTCCATATATCAGATCAAGAAATATTCAATTTATTGGAACTAGGTTAAAACCAAAAACAAAGTTTGATTTAATTTTCGCATCAAGAAATCTTTCAAATGCATCTAGTGGAAAAACTTATGCCTTTCCCAAACTTCTTGAAATTAGTGATGTTGTAGGAACTTTTAGAGTTGGCGAAACTGTAGTTGGAACAACTCCATATGGAGATAAAATTAAATTTAGAATTTGTGTTCCAAATCACAAAGATGGTGATCATAATTCTCCAAGTTTTGTATTTAAAACAAATCCATATTCTCCTTCTGTTGGGATTTCAACTCTTTATGGTCCACAATCTACACTTTTAAATGTAGATACTGCATCATTACAAATCTCTAACATTTCAGACTTTTCTGGAAATGCTTTAATTGGAATGAACCTCTATGGATTAGACAGCAAAGCAACTGCTAAAATTTCTGATAATAGATTGGTTACAGATGATAATGGAACTGTTGTTGGCAGTATCTTTATTCCTGACCCAAACACAAGTGATGTAAAATATTTAACAGGATCTTCTTCTGTTAAATTAAATACAACTCAACCTGCACTTGGTGTCCCAGGAGAAGTTATTAGTTCAGCAGAAACAACATTTACTTCATCAGGAACAAAAGTAACTACTACTACAATTAATTACTATGATCCTCTTGCACAAACATTTATAGTTGATGATCTAAATGGGATCATCCCATCATCTGTTGACATTTATTTTGCAACTAAATCTGATACTATTCCAGTTACTCTTCAAATCAGAGAAGTATCGTTTGGAACACCAGGAGGTCCTGATAAAGTTATAGAAGGTCTTGAGAAAGTTCTTCTTCCAGAAAATGTAAATGTCAGTTCAAATGGAACAGTTGCAACTAATTTTAAATTTGATTCTTTGACAAGATTAGAAGGTGGAAAGGAATATTCCATGGTTCTTCTTTCTGACTCTGATGAATATAATGTTTGGATTGCAAGAATGGGAGAAGTTGAAATTGTAACAAGAAATCTCCCAGAAATTCAAAAAGTTATTATTAGTAGTCAACCAGCTATGGGAAGTTTGTTCAAATCCCAAAATGGAACTACTTGGACTGCTAGCCAAGAGGAAGACCTCAAATTTACAATCAAGAAGTGTAAGTTTATCACAACTGGTGGAACAGCAAGATTCTACAACTCCAAAGTTGCAACAGATAGTGCAGAAAATAAACTTCCTACAAATCCAATTCTTGCGATTTCAACTACTGCACCTTCATTAAATAATGGTAGATACATGTTGGTATTCCATCCCAATCATGGAATGCATTCAGTAAATAATAAAGTTGAAATTAAAGGAGTTCAAACTGATATTGTTCCTACTAAGTTGACAGTTTCTTATGCAAGCACTGAATCTGGTCCAATTAGTGTAGCAAGTACACAATACTTAGAAACATTTAATGGATCTGCTGTTACTTCTGGAACAAATCCAGGGTACATTAAAATTGATGATGAAATTATTAAGTATGAAGCACTTGGTCCTGGACAACTTCTTACCATTACTAGAGGTGCATTAGATACTATCATATCCCCACATGATAATAACTCATTTGTTTATAAGTATGAGTTTAATAGTGTTTCATTAGAAAGGATTAATACAACTCATGATGTTGTTGATTCTCCTGAACCAACTATTGATGAGTATTTTATTCAGATTGGTGCTGGAACTTCATTTAAAGAAACTAAGTTTGGTGGAGAAACAGATGTTTATGCATCATCAAATAAACAGTTTGATAGACTTGAATTAAACGAAAACTTTATTACAAACTTTAATAAGACTACAATCAATGGTCAAGTGAGAACAATCTCTGCTTCCAGTGTAGATGGAACTGAGGTTTCATTTGGAGATCAGGGATTCCAGTCTATTGACGTTATAAATGAAAATAAATTTATTACTCCAAGAATGGTAGCATCCAAAGTAAATGAACTTGAATATTTAAATGCAACTCAATTTACTGGAAACAAATCATTAACATTAGAATTGAATCTTAATACATCAGATGTTAATCTTTCACCAATTATTGATGTTGAACAAGCATTTATAACATCTAAGAACTATAGAATTAATCAACCAGTAGGATTAAGTTCTTATGTATCTGATTCTAGAGTAAATTCTAACTTAGATGATCCTCATTCATTTATTCATATTTCTAAAAGAGTTGATTTACAACAATCTGCAAACGCTATCAAAGTATTTTTCTCTGCATACAGAAATGCATCATCTGACATTAGAGTTCTGTACAAAGTTTTTAGTAATGATTCACCAGATGAAGATAAAATTTGGCAAATGTTCCCAGGATACTTAAATTACAATATTAATGGTCAAGTCATCAATTCTGCCAATAATGATGGAAGATCTGATGTAAATGTTCCAAGTAGCTTAAATGATGAATTTAGAGATTATTCTTTCACCATTGAGAATCTTCCAGAATTTATTGGATATCAAATCAAAATTGTTGGAACAAGCAGTAATCAAGCATATTCACCTATTATTGAAGATTTGAGAGTAATTGCATTAAAGTAATGAATAAACAGTATGCAAAAGTTGAAGGGTATTCAAATTTACTGAGAGATCTTAATACAAATGCAATAATTAACACTGACACTTTTGGTTCTGATCAATATAATATGCTTAAAAAAAGAAGGTCAGCAGAAAAAAATAAAATAGAAACTATTGAACAAGACCTTCAAAATGTAAAATCTGATTTGGATGAAATTAAATCTTTATTGAAGGAGATCTTAAATGGACCCAGATGAACTGAAACTTGAAACTATTTCTAAATTATTTGAATATGAAAAAATTTCAAGAGAATTGGATTCTTGTAATAATCTTGATTTAATGAGAAGTTTATGTAAGTGTTATGTGAAATTGTACATGAGACAAGAGGAAGTTGTAGCAAACTTAGTCAAAGGTTTCTAAATACTTAAAAAGTAGAAAATAATGTCAAAACCAGCATCAAGACAACAATTAATTGATTATGCTTTAAGGCAACTTGGTGCTCCTGTTCTGGAAATTAACGTTTCAGAGGAACAGATAGATGATAGGTTAGATGATGCTCTTCAATACTTCAATGAAAGACACTTTGATGGTGTTGAGAAAATGTTCTTGAAGTATAAGTTCACTCAGAATGATATTGATAGGGGAAGAGCACGTGGAGGAGCAAGAACTGCTGGTATTGTAACCACCACTGTTTCATCTGGAATAGGAACTTTTGGGTGGGAAGAAAACTCAAACTACATTCCAATTCCTGATACTGTTATTGGAGTAGAAAGAGTATTTAAACTTGACAACAGAACTATTACGTCAAATTTGTTCAATGTTAATTACCAGTTATTCTTGAATGATATTTACTGGTTTAGCTCTACTGAACTTGTAAACTACTATGTTACCAAAAGATATCTTGAAGATATTGATTGGATTGTAAACCCACAAAGACAAATTAGATTTAATAAGAGACAGAATAGATTATACATTGACATGAGTTGGGATACCATTGTTGAAGGAAACTATCTCATCATGGAATGTTATAGAATTTTAGACCCAAATGATTACACCAAAGTTTATAATGATTACTTCTTAAAACTATACTTTACAGCATCTTTGAAAAAACAGTGGGGTCAGAATTTAATCAAGTTTAATGGAGTTAAACTTCCTGGTGGAGTAGAGTTGAATGGACGTCAAATCTATGATGATGCAGTCAAAGAACTTGAAGAGATCAGAATGAGAATGATCAGTGAGTTTGAAACTGCCCCATTTGATATGATAGGATAATATGTTAAATCCATTTTTTATCCAAGGTACAAAAGGAGAACAAGGTCTTATTCAAGATCTTATCAACGAACAGTTGAAGATGTATGGCATTGAAGTTTACTACATGCCAAGACAGATTGTATCCAAAGGAAAAATTATAAAGGATGTGATCTATTCCAAATTTAAGAATGCATTTCCTATTGAAGCATATCTTTCATCTTATGAAGGATTTGATTCCAATAGTATTATAATGAGTAAGTTTGGAGTAAAAGTAACTGATGAAATGACTTTGGTTATTTCAAAAGAACGTTTTGACTTGTATATTGCAGAGTTGATGAAGGTTATACCAGATGTTGCTGGTTCATCAAGACCTTATGAAGGTGATTTGATTTATGTTCCATTATCTGACAGCGTAATGGAGATTAAGTATGTTGAAAATAGAAAACCATTTTATCAACTTCAAAAAAACTATGTTTATGAGTTGAGATGCGAACTGTTTGAATATGAAGATGAAGAAATTTCTACAAGTATTAAAGACCTTGATGATAATTTCAAAGACATTGGATATGGTGCACTACTGACTCTTGCAGAGCTTGGAGGAACTGCAACAGCACAGTCTACAATTTCAAGTGGTGGTATACAATATGTAAACATAGTCAATAGTGGTTATAGATATTCATCAACACCTTCCATGGTTGTGTCTTCGCCAATTTCTGGTAGTAAAGGAAGAATTGTTGGCATTATGACAAGTGCCAGAAGATTAACCTCTGGGCAAAGTTTAGATAAAGTCTTTATTGAAGATGGTGGAAGTGGATACTTATATCAAAAACCTCCATCAGTTACATTCTTTGGTGGTGGAGGATATGGAGCTTCTGTTCAGGTAGGAATTGCAACAACAGGAAGTGTTAAGAATGTAAGCATGACTTATGGTGGTAAAGGTTACTATGAACCTCCTACTGTCACATTCTCTGGTCCTGGTGGAATTGGACAAACTGCTATTGGGCAAGCATTCTTAAATGGTCAAGGTGGAATTTCAACTATTAGAATCATTAATGCTGGATATGGTTATACAGTTGCCCCAATTATAACTATTGGTGCTGGTGCTACTGTTGCATCAGGAAACTTTATTATTGGAGAACAAGTGTTTGCAAATCTATCTGGGGCAAGTGGATTAGTAAAATCATGGGAACCTTTAACAAGAAAATTAAATGTCACTGGGATGGGAACTGACTTCCAAGTTGGCGACATTGTTGTTGGTGCAGCATCAAGTGCCATGTACAGAATTCAAGAGTATGGTGAATTTGAATTAGTCAATTCATATGATACTAATGATGAAATTCAAGAAGAATCTGATAAGATTGTAGACTTCACAGAAATAAATCCCTTTGGGGAAGTTTAAATAAATAAAAATAAACTATCATTAATAATGGCAAAGCAAATAATATCTACTGGTTCTGCTCCTAATGATGGAACTGGTGATACGCTTATCACAGGTGCCACTAAGATAAATCAAAATTTTAGTGAAATTTATGCTACTTTTGGCAATGGTGTAAACTTAACTACTATTAGTGGCGCACAAGGACCCCAAGGATTTTTAGGTCCACAGGGTGCTCAAGGTGCTACTGGTGGTACAGGTAGTGCTGGTGCTCAAGGTGCTCAAGGTGTTTCTGGACCTCAAGGTTCTCAAGGTATTCAAGGTGCAGCAGGTGGTGGTCCACAAGGCACACAAGGTCCACAAGGTGCACAAGGATTTCAAGGTATTCAAGGTGCACAAGGATTTATAGGACCACAAGGATCTCAAGGTGCTCAAGGTGTTGTGGGATCTCAGGGTGCTCAAGGTGCTGTTGGTAGTAGAACTTATTCAGTAACAAATAGTGGAGCAAGTTCATATACAATAGATGGTGCATCTGGTAATCCAACTTTAAATTTACTGCGTGGATTTACTTACACTTTTAGCATTAATGCTTCTGGTCATCCATTCTGGATTAAAACTGCACAAGTTACAGGAACTGGAAGTGCTTATAGTAGTGGTGTAACAAACAATGGAACTGCTAGTGGGACTATTACATTTGCGGTTCCTTATGATGCTCCTAATACTTTATATTATATTTGCCAAGTTCATATTGGAATGTCTGGAACAATATTAATTACTGATGTTGGACCTACAGGTGCTCAAGGTGTACAAGGTGCTCAAGGTGTACAAGGTGCTCAAGGTGTTTCTGGACCTCAAGGTGTACAAGGTACTCAAGGTGTACAAGGTGCTCAAGGTGTTTCTGGACCTCAAGGTGTACAAGGTACTCAAGGTGTACAAGGTACTCAAGGTGTACAAGGTGCTCAAGGTGTTTCTGGACCTCAAGGTTCTCAAGGTATTCAAGGTGCAGCAGGTGGTGGTCCACAAGGTGCACAAGGTGTACAAGGTGTTCAAGGTCCACCAGGGGTTCAAGGTTCAACTGGATCTCAAGGAACTTATGGTCCACAAGGTGCTCAAGGTGTTCAAGGACCTCAAGGTGTTCAAGGTCCACAGGGATTTGGACCACAGGGAATTCTAGGTCCACAAGGTGTTCAAGGACCTCAAGGTGTTCAAGGTCCACAGGGATTTGGACCACAGGGAATTCAAGGTCCACAAGGTGCTTCTGGTGGAGCTCTTGGAGGAAGAGTAACAGCATCTCAATCAACTGGAACTATTGCAAATGGAGCATCAGCAAATATAACTATCACAGGATTTAAAACATATTTGTTGGCAAAAATTCAAACCTCTGCTGCTGCATGGGTTACAATTTACATTGATTCTGCATCAAGATCTAATGATGCTTCCAGAACAGAAACAACTGATCCACTTCCAGGTTCTGGTGTAATTGCTGAAATTATTACTACTAGTGCAACAACTCAATTAATTACACCAGGAACAATTGGATTCAATAATGATGATCCAGCTTCTACAAATGTTTATGCAAAAGTAGTTAATAAATCAGGTTCTAATGCAAACATTACTGTGACATTAACTCTTGTTCAAATGGAAAGTTGATATGCAAAATAGAAGATATCAAAATTTAAATACAGCTTCTTCTTTTGAATTAGATGAAATAGATGAATATATTGTAACTTTAAAAAATAAAGAAGACTTAGAATCTTTTTATGATGATTTAGAAACTCCTGGTGGGACAGAATATGTTCCAGATAGATGCGTTGAATGTGCAGAAAGAAGATCTATTTCAAGAAATACTCATTATCATCTAAGTTCAGAAGAAGTTGAAACTTTAAGTCAAGATGAAAGAGTTTTAAGTATTATTCCCAAAAAACTCAAAGATTCTGCAACAATAACTCCAAGAGGATGGTCAGAAGATACTTCTGGGTGGAACAAATCTTCATCTGTTGCAAACTCATATAGAAATTGGGGACTTCTTAGATGTATTGAAGGACAACAAAGAAGTGATTGGGGATCTGATGCAACTCTTGGAGTTTCTGGAATAATTACTGCAACAAGTTCTGGAAAAAATGTTGATGTGGTTATTATAGATGGATTTGTCAATCCAAATCATCCTGAAATGGCAGTAAATGCTAATGGAACTGGTGGAACAAGAGTAGTTCAATTTAACTGGCATTCTTTAAATCAATTTGCAGGACATGGATCTAATGGCACATATACATATCCAGCAACATATACTGCATATGGTGATGATCATGGAATGCACGTAGCAGGAACAGCAGCAGGAAACTCACAAGGATGGGCAAGAGATGCTAATGTTTATAACTTGTATGTGTATGGGGATGGTCAAATTGCAGGATTTTTTCCATTTGACTATGCAAGGGCTTTTCATTTAAACAAGTCAGTCAATCCAGCAACAGGACTAAGAAATCCAACTATCATTAACAACAGTTGGGGATACAATATAACCATTACAAGATCTCAAATTAGTTCAATTGTTTGGAGAGGTGCAACTTTATCATCTGGATTTACAGATGCTGCACTTCAACAACGTGGAATAATTAAATTTGATTTTTCTAATGTTTATATTGAAGGTTGGTTTCCAGATGATGTAGCAGATATAGAAGATGCTATTGATGATGGGGTGATTGTTGTTGGAGCTGCTGGAAACTCATCTTATAAAATAGATTCTCCTGGTGGACAAGATTATAATAATAGAATAGTTGAAGGTGGAGTCGATTATTACTATCATAGAGGTTCTGTCAATACATCTGCCTCTACTGCAATTTGTGTTGGATGCATTGGAGCACTTAAAAATGATTCCAAAGCAACTTTTAGTAATACTGGACCAAGAATAGCAATTTATGCACCAGGATCAAATATCATTTCTTCTGTTCACTCAGGACCTGCTACTGATTTTAGAGATGCATCATATAAAATAGATAAGTATTCTGGGACCAGCATGGCTTCTCCAAATGTTTGTGGATTGATTGCATGTGCATTAGAACAGTATCCAAGAATGACTAATAATGAAGCAATTGAGTACATTCAAGGAATTTCTAAAAATAATCAAATATTTGAACCAACTTCAGCACAATACATTGATCAAGGTGTTAGTTCTGTATCTAATACATCTTCAAAAATAACAGGTTCAGAATCTTTTGTTCCTGCATCAAATACATCTGTAAGAATTGTAACTAGTGCTAGTGCAGCAACACTAAGTTCTTTGGCAAATAATTTATTAGGTGCTGCATCTTTAACTGCATCTACAACACCAGATACTGGGAATTCTAATTATGGATTTAATGATGATGGATTTTGGCAATTAAATTTACCTTTCAATATTTCATATAATGGATCTACTTATTCTACAATTTTTGTAAATACAAACTCTTATGTTTTGTTTGGAACTAAACCAACAGATACTTATGATGCAGGTATAGGTTGGAGTTACAATACAACTACACCAGCAATTCCAAAAATACAAATTTCATCGGCAGATGGATCTGCTCAAAGAATTTATTATGGTGTTGAAGGAACAATTCCCAACAGAACTTATAGAGTTAGATTTGAGGGGCATAGTTCTTATAGTGGAGGAGTTCTTGGTTCTCCTACATTATTTTGGGAAATGACATTCTATGAAAATGCAAATACACAAATAGATCTTCATGTAGGTGCCAACCCAAAAATAACTTCATATAATGCATACTTAGATAATTACAATCTTCAAAGTTCTGGAAATAGATACTTATATTACAGGCAAGATAGACCATTAAAAGGAACTATCCTCCCAAGAGTTGCAGAAAAAGTTAGAAAAACTTCTGGACAAACTTGGCCCAGAATGGGAACTTTAAAATTTAAACAACCTTAATTGGTTAAATAGTACAATTAAAAGATTAGAATATGTTTGGGCATTATTTTTATCATAAAGGAATATCAAAAACTGTAACTGCATTTGGAACGTTATTCAACAACATTCAAATCAGACATTGTGATGAAACAGGAAATCCAGTTTCAGTATTGAAAGTTCCTCTTGCATATGGACCTATTCAAAAGTTCTTGGCAAGAATTGAACAGCAGAATCAAGGTAATAGAAAAATCGCCATTACCCTGCCAAGAATGTCATTTGAGATGGTATCCTTAGACTATGATCCCCAAAGAAAAAGTTCTATCACTCAAACCTTCAAAACATCAAGAGTTGAAGATGGATCTGCTGTAAATAAAATCTTTACCCCAGTTCCTTACAATATTGGGTTTGAACTCAATATCATTGCAAAGATTCAAGATGATGTTCTTCAAATTGTAGAACAAATTCTTCCATTCTTCCAACCATCATTTAATGTGACAGTGAACATGCTTTCAGAAGTTCATGAATCAAAAGATATTCCAATCATCCTCAATAGAATTGGGTTTAGAGATGATTATGAAGGTGATTATACAACAAGAAGAAGTATTGTTTATACACTAAACTTTACTGCAAAAACTTATCTGTTCAGTGAACTTTCTGAAAATAATCAAGGTCTCATTAAGAAAGTTCAAGTTGATTATGCAACTGATGCTCTCAGAAGTGCAAAGCGTGAAATTAGATACACAGCGACTCCAAAAGCACTTAAAGATTATAACAATGATAACATTATTGATGCTGCTGATGATACACTAATTCCATTTGGTGATGACTTTGGATTTAATGAAGATATTATAGACTTCCAAGACTTTAAAACTTATAGTGACAGTCAGGGAACTGATGTAGATATATAATATATGGATAATAATTTCTCACAGATAGAAAAGTCATTAGATATAGAAACAACTATTGTTCCTATATCTAAAAGTGATATTGATTTAAAAAAAATAGAAGAAGTAAATGACCCACAAAAAGATTATGAATACAGTAGAGGACAACTGTATAGTTTAATCTCCAAAGGTCAAGAAGCAGTTGATGGTATATTAGAGATTGCTCAAGAGTCAGGACACCCAAGAGCATTTGAAGTTGCAGGTCAATTAATCAAATCTGTTGCAGATACCACAGATAAGTTGATTGATTTACAAAAAAAAATGAAAGACCTTGAAGCACCACAAAAAGGTCCAACAACAGTCAATAACTCTTTATTTGTTGGATCCACAGCAGAACTTTCTAAACTTATAAAACAAGGTCTTCTAAATAATACAGAAGAATAATCATCATAAATGAAAGAAGGAAATTTACATCAGTGGTTTCAGAGTTCCAGTGGTGTCACCAAAACTGGTAAGAAAAAACCAGGGTGGGTTCAATCAGATGGATCTCCTTGTGCTAATGAACCAGGAGAAACAAAAACACCAAAATGCTTTTCAAGTTCAAAATTAGCAAGTATGTCTAAAGGTGAAATTAGATCAGCAGTAAGAAGAAAGAGAGAAAAGGATCCTGGACAACAACAGAAGACAGGTGCAGCAAAACCAACTTATGTTTCGACAGATTCTCCAACTAAAAAAATGAAAAAAGAAGAATTCATGTCAGAAGAAGATATAAAAGGTAAGGGTAGTGGTAAGAAAGATGCCTGTTACCATAAAGTAAAAGCAAGGTTCAAAGTTTGGCCTAGTGCCTATGGATCTGGAGCACTTGTTAAGTGTAGAAAAGCAGGTGCTGCAAATTGGGGAAACAAATCTGAAGAAGTTAGTGTAGAACAGCAATACGAAACAGATACTAAGTACTGCCTCCTCTGCAGAAAGAATGAAACCAGAGCAGAGTGTTCTTATGGTCCAACCATGTGGGACAGATATACTATTGGCAAGATGAATCTTACCAATGAATTAAAGATTCATGAAAACCACAAGGAAATTGCAAGTGGCAAAAAGAAAGATGAAGAAGGATATATGGCAAGAGTTGAGTTCGATCAAATTGAAACAGCAGTTAATATTTTAAGAAGCAAAATCAAAAAAGGGGATCAGCAGATTCCTGCTTGGGTACAATCAAAGATTACCAGAGCAGCAGATTTTATTGATACTGCAGCAGAATATATGCAAAGTGATGAAGATGTTTCAGAAGCATGTTGGACTGGTTATAAGCAAGTTGGAATGAAGAAGAAAGGTAAGAAGATAGTTCCAAATTGCGTTCCTGCGAATGAAGATACTTGCAAAACTTTCTCACAGTTTATGCAGATTGCAGAGGCAAACAAAAAAGTAAAAATAAGCACAACTAAACCCATAGAATTTAAAATTGCAGATATTGGTCCAGGAGGAAAAGAACATAATGTAAAAACTTCCAAAGGATGGAAAGATATCAAAGAAGTTGCTGCATGGCAAAAAAAGGCGGGCAAGAATCCATCTGGTGGGCTTAATGAAAGAGGTAGAAAATCTTATGAAAGGGAAAATCCTGGAAGTGATCTTAAACCACCCCAACCTGGCGGTGGTCCACGTAAAAGATCATTTTGTGCAAGAATGGGAGGAATGCCTGGTCCTATGAAAGATGAAAAAGGTCGTCCAACAAGAAAAGCCTTAGCATTACGTAAGTGGAAGTGTTGATAATTTATGAGCGAAAATATATATCTTGGTAATCCTCTTCTTAAGAAAGCGAATACACCTATTGAATTTTCTCAAGAACAAATTATTGAATTTGTTAAATGTAAAAATGACCCTGTATATTTTTTAAAGAACTATGTTCAGATTGTAACTTTGGACCATGGTTTGCAATTATTCAAACCATATCATTTTCAAGAAAAGTTAGTTAAAAACTTCCATGAACATAGATTCAATATTTGTAAGATGCCTCGTCAGACAGGTAAATCTACAACTGTTGTATCTTATCTTTTACATTATGCCATCTTTAATGATAATGTAAATATTGCTATTCTTGCAAACAAAGCATCTACTGCAAGAGATTTGTTGTCAAGATTACAAACTGCATATGAAAACCTACCAAAATGGTTACAGCAGGGTATCTTGGCATGGAATAAAGGTTCTATGGAGTTGGAGAATGGGTCAAAGATATTGGCAGCTTCTACATCTGCATCTGCTGTCAGAGGTGGATCCTATAATATCATATTCCTTGATGAATTCGCATTCATTCCAAACCATATTGCAGACCAATTCTTTGCATCTGTTTATCCTACTATTTCTTCTGGTCAAAGCACGAAAGTTATCATAGTTTCTACGCCAAATGGCATGAATCACTTCTATAGGATGTGGCATGATGCTGAACGTGAAAGAAACTCTTATGTTCCAACTGATGTTCATTGGTCAGAGGTCCCAGGTAGAGATGATCTATGGAAGAAACAAACTATTGAAAATACATCAGAACAACAGTTCAAGACAGAATTCGAGTGCGAATTCTTAGGATCTGTTGATACTCTGATTGCACCAAGCAAACTCAAAAGTTTAGTTTATGATGACCCCATCAAAAGAAGCAAAGGTCTTGATGTTTATTATGAACCTCAAGAACATCATGATTACTTGATTACTGTTGATGTGGCACGTGGTGTTGGTAATGACTACTCTGCATTTGTAGTTGTAGACATTACAACATTTCCACACAATATTGTAGGTAAGTATAGAAATAATGAAATCAAACCTATGCTATTTCCAAGTGTAATTGTGGATGTAGCAAAGGCATACAATAATGCATTTATACTTTGTGAAGTCAATGATGTTGGAGACCAAGTAGCAGCAATTATTCAATATGACTTGGAGTATCAAAACTTACTCATGTGTTCTATGCGTGGTAGAGCAGGACAGATTGTAGGTCAAGGATTCTCTGGTAAGAAAACGCAACTTGGTCTTAAAATGTCTAAGACAGTTAAGAAAGTTGGTTGCCTCAATCTTAAAACTATGATTGAGGAAGACAAACTTATCTTTAATGACTATGAAATCATCAGTGAATTGACTACCTTTATCCAAAAACACAACTCCTTTGAAGCAGAAGAAGGTTGTAATGATGACTTGGCTATGTGTCTTGTAATCTATGCATGGTTAGTGGCACAAGATTACTTCAAAGAACTTACTGAACAAGATGTTAGAAAAAGATTATATGAAGAACAGAAGAATCAAATTGAACAAGACATGTCACCATTTGGATTTATTTTAACAGGATTTGAAGACAAAGCAGAAGTTGATGTAGATGGAGACCTATGGCACCTTGATGAATATGGAGATAGGTCTCATGAATTCTCTTATATGTGGGAATACAGGTAATGGATATAGAAAATCTTTTTACCTTAGACCATTTATTATTTTCTACCAGAAAATGTAGATGTTGTGGAAAGGAGAAAGATTTACTAAATGATTTTTATCAAACCAGAAAGGATAGGGGGAAGTATGCATCATCCTATGCTTATGAATGTAAATCATGTACTATAAAAAGAATTATTCAAAAACGAAAACAAAACCTTATGTCTATTGAGTGGTGCTACCCAGATTGGTAATGTTCATGCATTGTTTCCCCAATGAAAAAGTCGCAAATTATAAATACTTGTAGATCAAAATGAAGCATTTAGAGGAGTTAAAATGGCGTTAAGCTTAGCATCTCCAGGGGTCAAAGTCAGAGAAGTTGATTTAACAAGAGGTGGAGTAACAAATACGACATCTTTATCAGCAGGAATTGCAGCACCTTTTGCAAAAGGTCCAGTCAATCAAGTAGTTACTATTGCTAATGAAAATGAGTTAGTAACTGTTTTTGGTAAACCATCTTTAGATAGTTATCACTATGAGTCATGGTATTCAGCATCTAACTTCCTTGCATATGGCGGAAGTTTAAAGGTTGTTAGATGTGCTGGTTCATACCTCAAAAACTCAAATGCTGGTGTTGGTATAGCATCAACAGCAGTAACTGTTAATAACTTTGATGCATACCAAGCATCAACTCCAACTTCATACTACTGGGCAGCAAAAAACCCTGGGCACTGGGCAGAAGGTCTTAAAGTATGTGTTATTGACAACTTTGCAGATCAAATTATTGAAGTAAATGATATTACTGATTTTGCAGTTGGGTATGGTGTAACTCAACCATTATCTGGTGTTATTGCTGGAGTTGGAATTACTGCCACAGCATCTGGATACCTTAAAGGTATTATTACAGGTATTGGAATAACTTCTGGACTCCCATCTTCTTCTCACATAGCAGTTAAAGTTCTTTCCTCTGTAAGTGGAGCAACAGAAACTGCAAGAGAGTACACTGAACAGGGAGTTTATGCATTTAAAGCATCTGATGAATTGGGATTACACATGCCAGGTGATCCTGATGTTGGTACTCCATCAGCAATTACAACCACAGAATCAGTATCTGACTGGTATAATTCTCAAAATATTTTAGATACTGCCAAGGGCGATTCTACTACACTTTCTTGGAGAAGCGTTGCCCCTAAACCAAGAACTAATGGTTATGTAACAGAAAGAGGTGGTGGAAATGATGCCTTCCATGTAGTTGTTGTAGATAGCAAAAAAGTTGGTAATGTATCAGGAACTCCACAAGCACTGCTTGAAAAGTTCTTAAACCTTTCAAAGGCAGTTGATACTAAAATTTCACCATCTCAGAATGTTTATTACAAAGATTATCTTGCATACAATTCAACTTACATCTATTCAGGAAAATCA
>Ga0194126_10001963_pt1 | contig 33720 bp, 31 predicted proteins | sample TA2KigC150mmetaG_FD_148641 | JGI IMG/M metagenome (GOLD analysis project Ga0194126, IMG submission 148641) | Freshwater microbial communities from Lake Tanganyika, Tanzania - TA2015035 Kigoma Deep Cast 150m | ecosystem: Environmental > Aquatic > Freshwater > Lake | place: Tanzania: Lake... | reverse complement strand
TCACCCCACTTCCCCCTTTTCTTCACGGTTTCCCCTTCTGCACAGGCACGTCGAAAGGGCCAAAATGAAGAGCCTCCTTCGCTCCCAATCCCTCGGGTGCGCGGCGTTGGGCAGCGGTCGTTTGGTGGGAATCCGGAAGGCGAAGGAGGCTTTGCATTCTCGCGGTAGGGGGCAGGTGATTCGGCTCACCCGCGTGTCGCGAGTCACGCTGCCCAGGCGAGTCGTGGACTCGGCTCGGCCGCGTCCTGCTGCATCCTCCGAACCCGCCATACCTGCGCCGATCGCGGCCACTGCGTCCCCGGCAGTCGGCGGAACCGGAAGTGGTGGTTGGCCCAGGGCAACAGCTCGACCGCAGCCAGGTTGGGCTCGGATTCGTCGGACGCATTGACCATCGCGCAGAACCCGCCGTCGAGGGCTGTCACCAGGACCGTGTGGGTCCGGGTCGCCTCTCCGCGTTTGATCTCGAGCCGGTAACAGTGACCGGCTTCGACCTCGATTTTCAAAGAACCAGTCATAACGCCCTGACCTATGCCACACGGTGGGGTTGCCTTTCCAGGCGCCGGATTGCATGCTCCTTGACCGGCCAGTCATGTTCGAAAACCTCGTTGCCAAGCGCGGCTTGTCTTTCGACCGGCTCCGGGCCTTGCTGGACCTGGCGCAGGCCGGCAGCCTGTCCCAGCCATCGTAGCGCGGTCCAACGTTCGGGCCGAGTCGGATCTCCACGTCGCCGGAGGCCCCGCTCATCGAGAACCATTCAACGCGCCAGGCCGCTCGACACTCGTGATCGAGCTGTTCGAGGATCGGCGGCAGGGCGTAGAAGAATCCCTCCGGGTCGTGGCAGGCGGTCAGCGATGGCAGGCTCAAGGCCAGCAGCACGACTCCCCGGTCGGTCGGCAGCGGAACGCAAAGCACAATGATCCCGCCGCTGAGATCGAGGATCCTCTGGGCCACCTTGTGCCATCGCGGCCGGTCGCCACCCAGCCAGACCAGCAGGACAGGCGTGACCGGGGACAACCCACTGGAACCGTCACACCAACCCCATCCCCATCATGGCGGCTTTGTTGGGGCTGTCATAGAACTGCCACTGGATGGCTGTCAGGATAGCGTCGGGCACTTCGGCTAGGTCGCGCTTGTTTTCGCTGGGGATCAGGATGCGCTTGGCGCCGGCTTCCACAGCCAACTGCATCCGCTCAGGCAAAAATGTCACGCGCAAGAGCAGGCCCTGCACGCTCATCTCGCCCAGAACCACTGTGCGCTCCAGGACAGGTTTCTCCAGGATGGCTGAAACGAGCGAGATGAAGAAGGCGACGGCGGTCTCCGCCCCTTCCTTGGCCTGGTTGAGGTTTATGGCCTGGAGATTGAAATCGTAGCTATCAATGTCCGCTGTGATGCCAAGGTTCTTGAGGTTGGCCCGCAGGTAGGCGTCCGCCGTCTTGATGGCCTCCTTCATGCGGCTCGACAGATTGCCCAGAGGGATGATCCGGCCCGAACCGGGATTGACTTGCGCCTGGAGGAGGAAGAGCGCCAACCGGTTGTCATTCGCATCGGTGCCAATCGTGTAGATGCTGCCCGGCGCCAGTGTCCCCTCGGAAATCAAGCTGCCGCCACCTAATTCAGGCACGCGCACGAAAGTCTCTTGGCCGTTCTCCTTGTCCAAGTAGGAGAAGCTGGTGTTCCAGTACTCCAGGCCGCCCATCTTCTTGAGTTGCTCCTTCACGCGGCGGCGCATTTCGAGCGCGTATTCCACGTATTCCGCGAGTTCCTCCCGCGTCACCTCGCCGTCCGGGTGCAGCAGCTTGATCAGACCAGAGATGATTTTCCGCACCGCCTTCTGGTCTCGCCCGCCCAGGTGCGAGCCGAATTTGAAATGTCTTTCGGCATAGTCCACGTAACTCGACTTGCGCAGTTCCCGGAAGACTTCCGCCAGATAGTCGGTCACTAGACCGAAGTGATTCGTGTAGGCGTCGTCGTGAGTCTTCTGAAATTCCCAACCGGGGATGTAAGCGTGGATGCGGTCGTAGAAGGCCGTGTCCATCTCCTTCGGCATTGGATAGAAGAGGTGCGAGGTTCGCACGATGGTCGCAATCTCGCCATCAATGTTGCCGACGAACACCACCGAACCCTCCGCCGTGATGATGTCGCGCCCACGGCTGAAGGCGCCGTCTTCCATGTAGCCCTTCATGATGTTGATGCCGCTCTTGTCGGAGAAATCAATGCCCGCAGCTTCGTCGAAGGCCACCACATCCCACAGGCAGACCAGGCCGCGCTGCCCGGTGGACAGGTTGACGAACATCGTGGGCGTCGTGGTCTGCCCACCCGATACCAGATGGCAATACGGACTCATCTGCTGATACACGAAGCTCTTTCCCGTGCCGCGTGGCCCCAATTCGACCGAGTTGTAGTTCTTCTCCACGAACGGCACCAGGCGGAGAACACAATGGAGCTTGCGCCGCTTCGTGTAATAGGGGTGGTTCGGTTCGTAGCCCATCGAGCGCATCAGCAGGTCTAGCCACTGGTCGCGAGTGAAGCGCTTGCGCGCCGTCACATAGCCCTCGATGTTGCGGTTCGAGAGCTGGATGGGCCGGATCGAATCAATGAAGAACGGACGGTTCTGCCCCTTGAAGATGAACGTGTCGTCGTAGCGCAGGGCAACCTCGGCCCACACCCCGCCCATGAGCAGGCGGTCATGCTCATGCACCAGCCGGTCGTCAATGTTGATGTAGTCGAGGTTCAGGTTCGAGAGACTCGCCCAGTACTTGTCGTGGGTCTCGACCAGCTTCACCGACACCTTGTCAATGATCTCATAGGTGGTGTGCTGCTTGATGGCGGACTTCACGGATTCCCGCTCGTCTGGCTTCACGTACTTCGAGGCCAGAGTCTCGCGCACGAACTCCAGGCCCTCGTTGATGGCGGCCTCCTCAATCGAAGCGCAATACTTCCCGAGCAGAAACTCGATCACGAATGCGGGCACGCCAAACGACGAGCGCATCCGCCGCAGCAGGTCCTTGCGGACCACCAGCCCCGGAAACGCTTCGTTGGCCAGGCGGTCCAGTTCATCCAATTCAATCAATGGTTGCGCCATAAGGTATCAGGTTAGAAGTCACGGCCAATTTTCAGGGTGATCCCGCCGGGCGGAAACTGCTCGTCCGTCTCCGAGTCTCGTATTTGAAGCAGCAACAGCTCGCCCTGTTTGAATGAATGCTTGGAGTCAAAGAACAAGGTTACCGCCACCTCGCCAGCGGCCGGCTCGATGCGCACCGACTTGGGCTTGCCGCCCAGGACCGACCCAGCCTCATCCGCCCTGCACACGTCCAGTTGAACATCGCGGGGCTGGTCTGAAACGAGGGCCAGCTCGCCGGCCGGTGCGCCCGCGCTGGCTTTCGGACGCAGCAGGACCTTCACCGCAGCCCGCGTCAATTCGTAGGCCGGCAACAACACTTCCACGCCGATCTTGCGAATCTGCACGCGGCCCCGAGAGACGAGCCGCGGGATGATCATCTCCTGAAGTGTCGCGCCGCCGTGGCTGAACGCCTTCTCCGCCTTGAAGAAGGCCGTCCCCGGCGGCACGGCTACGCGCACGGAGGCATCCCAGAGGAATGGCTTTGTTTTGAGCGGCACATCAACCCCAGCCGGCACGATGGCGAACCGCTCCTTCAGCGCCACACACCACTCTTTTTTCACCGGGACTTCTGGGGGCAGTTGATCCGCGGCCACGAGCACGAAGCCGTGGTCCGTCACCACGTTCACTTCGGGATACCCCCATTGGTGCAACCGCTTGACCACTCTGGCAATTCGTTCCAGTTCCTTGTCCAGGTGCCGAACCAACGCTTCCGCATTGCTGTGCCCCAGACTGTCCACTTCCTCGTGCCCGAACACCACGAGCAGGTCGCGAGTTTTCTCCGGCGGCATCTTGGCTCCTTCCACCTCTCCGATTTCGAGACAGGTGGCACCGAACTTCTTCAGCAACTCCAGACGGTTCGCCCGCTGGCTCGTGTCCACGCCGTCGGCCTGGGGATGCAGTTCGTTCTTCTCCACATGCAGCCGGGTTGGGGCCAGTTCCTTCGGCAGCAGGGCGCTCATGCCAATCGGGGTCCGGGTGGGCAGCATGGCGCGGAGTGCTTCCACTTTCACATCCTGGCCGCGTAACCGCTCGACGAGGGCCAGGGCGCAATCATAGCGCAGCGCATCCACGATCACCACCGCTCGACGCCCACCGGCAGACCACACCTGCGCGTCCAGCCGGTCTGTCACGAACGGCACCCCAGGGATGTCTAAGCTTTCGTCGGCGGTGAAACTCTCGAAGAAACGTTGATTCAGGTCGTTGGCGTAATCGCCATAACCCCGGTCCACCAGCGCCACCACTTCTGGCACGTCGTGTTCCTCAGCCGTGGCCTTGAGCTGGGCGTGAGCGCGGTCGATCGTGCCGGCAAATTCGCAATAGACCTGGGCCAGTTCGCCAGGGGACTTCGCCTTTTGCACGGCTTTGCGGCCCTTCTCGCACGTTTCGACGAAACCGGCCACCCCGAGGAACAACGCCCAGTGTCCAGCGGGCGTCTGGCTGGCCCGCGCATAATCTGCTTCCTCGCGAAGCATCTGCGCTTCGGATTCCACCAGGGTTCGCACTTCCGACCATTTGCCGGCAGCCGTGGCAAACCGTTCCCGGAAACAAGCCCATCGCAACCGGGCCAGGTGCGGGAACCCAAACGACAGCCCGCTCCGCCCGCGTGCCCAGTCCGTCAGGTTGATGTGCTGCTCGACTTGCGCCACCCATCGGTCCCAGGCTGGCCGGCTGTTGGCGTCGCGCAGCCAGCGCCGCAGCAACTGCACGTGACTGTCGCGAAACCTCGGCGGCGGCAGACGGTTTAAGAACGGAAAGTCCGCCGGCTCCCCGTAACCGAGGAACGCCTCCGTCAGCGCCAGGGCTTCCACAAACGCACCGACCCACAGCACCGGGTTGTCCGTTTCGGTGGTGAAATTGAAACGGTCCCGCATCGCTGCCAGGAATTCATCCAGAACACCGCGCTCGGTCAGCGAGGCCCAGGTGGCCTCTGGCTGCACGGCCAGATCCAGAACGGTCTGGTCCACGTCCCCCACCAGCCGCGACTGCGCCAGGTCGGGTGTCAGCCGCTGTTCCCAAAAGACTGCGGGCCTATCTTGGAACTTGGCTGTGTATTTCGCCAGCAAGCTCTCCGCGCCTCCTTCGACGAGCTGGCGCTGTTCGCCCGGTGTCTCCGGCAGGGAAACGCCCGCCGTCTTCAGGAAGTTGAATAGCGTCGCCCGTTTGCCGCCCACCAGCCAGCGCACGCCGGCAATTCTGTATTCCGTCAGCAATTCGAGATGGTGCCGTCCCTGCTCGTCGGGCGAATCGAGACGCTCTTCCGCCAGCGGCAGGTAGATGAGGAACCGCGTCTCTCGCGCCTGCTCCGGCGGCAGTCCCTTCGTGGCCAGGGATACCTGTCGCCGCAGCCAAAGCTGACCATGCTTCCGCTTCGGGTCATAGGCCAGCAGCCGAAACGGCGCCGCCTTCATCTGCTGCAAGTGCGTCGCCAGCGCGGGCAGCAGCCGCTCGAACTCGCCCTGTGGGTCAAACCAGAGGCAAACCCTCGCCCGTTTCTGGTGGGAGAAGCGTTGCTGGATCTGGGCGATGAGGGCGGGAAGGATCATGGGAAAACGGAATCAACCGCAGATGGCGCAGATGAACACGGATAGACCGAAGGTTCGTTTAGGAGGTCGCGGAGGAACATCCGAAAGGCCAGGACCTTCGGCGGTTCCGCAGCTTCGCCTTCCAGCCAGCGATCGTCCGCGATGGAATTCTGGATGGCTTTGCCTGGTTTCAGAACCGCGCTGATGGTACCGATTTGAGCTTTCTTGGGACCTGCTGGAGCATTGATTTCTTCCAGGTCCGACTTCGATAGTCTGGCTCGGTCAATCCCGCGGAGATACGACTCGGCTTTCGTCCTCAGGTCACCGTAATGAACCGCCGCACAATCAAGCAGCAGATCCTCCAGGGTGCCGGCATTGACATTATCCGGCATCACGAACACGCCGCAGCGTGGGGGACCCGAAAGAACCTGGCCGGGAGTCGCTGGCAAGGTAAAGCCAGCAGCACCAGACTTTTCGACGGTTCTGGCCGCCAGGGTTGCCAACCGCGCGATTGGGGTTCCCCTATTGTCGGCATCCAACACAAAGCCAATTGCTTCCACTGCTCCGGAAATCTGAGGCACAGCGATGACGGCGCGCCCGGCCAGTTCACTTTCCCCGCCTGCTGGATGCAGAGCCACCGCATGATCAGGCGTCTGGTAGAAAAAAGGCACCGGCACCCGCTTCATGAGATCATCCTCATACGGAAAATCTGTGGGCACCAGCCGGCTGAAAGCAGGCTCCAGATCATTCTTCTTCACCACAATCTTGAAACCGGCATTCTTGAGTAGCCGGCCAATGAATGCCGCGTCATGCTGACCCTCGACGGCGATGTATGAAAGGCGACGAGCCATGACTCAGCGGAATTCGAGTCCCATGTCGAACCGCAACTCCCGCAGCCCTTCACCGGAAAGCCGCTTGGCTACCGGCTTCGCTTCTGCACGCTCCAAACGGTAGCCAACGACTGAGCCAGGGGCGCGTGCAAACGCGCGAACGACCGCGTCCACCGCCTCCAGGCTGTGGGTCGTGGCAAAGACCTGTACGTCGAACTCCTCGACTGCCCACCGCAGGAGTCCCAGCACCGACTCGAGCACACTCACGTGCAACGCGGTCTCCAGTTCATCGATCAGCAACACACCGCCGCGGACGGTCGGAATCGCGACCGCAAAGGTCAGGGCGCGCCGAAAACCGTCGCCGAGCGCGGAAAGCGGTGTGATCCCCGTCATCTCGTGCTTGATCTGCAGACGGGCAGTCCCGCCTCCCGTCTGTACGAGGTCCAGCCGCTGAATGCCGGGGTCGATGCAGCGCAGGGTGCGGAGGAAATCGCTCTTGAAATCCTGAGCGGGACGCTCGGCTTCCAACGCGGCGCTGTAGAGCGATTGCACCCTGCTCTCGACGCGGTACGTACTGGCATCGATGACCGCCAAGGGCAACAACGGCTCTTGGGGGCGCACCCCATACGCCATGCTGCCATCCCCGGCAATCCGCACCTTGAGTTGGTTTTGGTGGTTGCCCCACTTGTGAACCTGCGGACGTACCCGGTCGATGAAGTCCGCATCGATCTCCAGTTGGATTTCCCGGCCAATGGACTCCGCGCCAGGGAGCAGACTGGGTGTCCACGCAATGCTCCCGCCCGAACTCCCGCCCACAGTGCTCGTCGGTCCGCTGGGTGAGGAAGCGCCGCCCGGTTCCCGCAAAACCCCCGCCACGGTCCTCTCCTCGTAGTACTTGGCCAGCAGCCTCCGGCCAACGAAATCACCCTCACCCTCGATCCAGATTTGCCCCGAGTCTTCGGGTTCACCAGCGCCCCGGGGGAACATCCACTTGATCGTCTCGAGCGGCGCAACGGTCAGACCGCGGCCCTCGCGTCGCCAAGCCGTCGTGACCCAGTTGTCGATGTCCAGCGGGCGGGCGAAGAGGGCCAGCGCTTCCAGCACGGAGGTCTTGCCGGCGTTGTTTCCGCCGACGAAGAGATTGATGCGCGCAAATTCTTCGAGCTTCAGGCCGCCAAGGCCGCGGAATTCCGAAACGTTGAGAGACTGAAGAGCCAGCGGGTTCATCGACACGTTCTCCGGGTTGGATGTGGTTCGGGAGATAACCGCTGATCACCCAAATACAGACGGATAGGGTCGCGTCCCGCCTCTATCTGCGTTACCAGCGCAATCCGCGGTTTCATGTGTCCTCCAGTTCTCTGGCTCCAAACTTGTTCTTCGTCCGCAGCAGCCCCGTCCGGGCAAGAGGCGCGATGTTCACTTTCACGCCATCGTCCAGGTCGGGGCGCCAGCCTTTGGGCCGGTCCTGGGGTGCTTTCCAAGGGGTAAGGATGCGGTAATCGTTCTCGCCGGCTTCGATGCCTTCATGGTGGCCCTCGTGAAGTCGGGCCAGCTTGCGGTCGAAGGCTTCGACTTCTTCCAAGGCGGCCAGGAGTTGGAGGCGGTCGTCTTCACGGCCGTCTTTGCTGGCTTGAGCGGCTTCGCGACGCAAGGTGGCGAGGCGGTCGCGGACATGGACGCTCCGGAGTTTGGCCAGGCGGTCGTGGTCGAAGCGGTGGTAGTGAACGATGACGGAGAAAGCGGGCTCCGCCGATTCCTGGCTGCTCGCGAGGTGCCAGAGGATCGGGCGCTGCTGGTAGAGGGCACAATGGAAATCGAAGAAAACATCGGTGAGCCAGTCGTGAAGCGACTCAGCACGGGCATAACCCTTCACACGGCGCTTGAGTTCGTTCACCAACTCAATTTCCAGGGCGTGCTGGTCCTGCCTTGGGAAAAAGCTGGCCAACTTGGTGCGGACACGCTCCAGCAGTGGGGCTTCCTCAGCCACGGGTTGGAGAGCCACAAGACCATCGTCATCCTGCTCCACCACGCACTTCACCGCGTAGGTCAGCAGGCGGGACACGTGTTCCATTCGCTTCTGTTCAACGGTCTGGCCTTCCATCTCCGGCCAGAGGAACTCCGAAGGACGATTCCCGATCGCACTCTCGATGCGGCTTCGAAGCGTTTCGTTCACCCCATAGAGGCGATACACCGAATCGTTAAGTTGCTCGTAGGACGCGACAAGATCATCGTTGAACTCGGCTTCCCTGGAGAGTGCAGCGTCAAGAGAAGCACCGAAGGTATGTGCTTCGCCGGCTGTGTCGGTGTGAAGAATCCAAGGTTTCGTGAACGTAGTGCAAATCTCGTTACCTTCATTCCACGCGCGCTTTACATCAAATCCGTGCTGCGCACGATCTTCAATTCGTCGCCGACTTTCTGTCTTCACCGCGGGAATTGGAATCCTCCCCACATATTCAACGCCCCAAGATCTCGACGCGAAGCAGTTCAGGAATGCTTGTGCGAGGTTACTATTAAGAACCCCGAGCAAATAAAAGGTGTCGGCTTCGTTGTGTGGAAAAGCTGACGGTCCAGCGACGTTAAAAAGTGCACCAGGAGGTAGCACTCTTGCATTCATGCCCTTGACGGTCTTCTCAACCCAGGTGATTCCTTCCCGGAAGTAGTAATCTTCACATTTGATTGTTCGTGAGGCGCTGCCGTATCGCTCCTTTGCGATGGCTTTGATTTGTGCGCCGTTGTTGGTCCAGTCAAAGACCAGGAAGATGTCGGAGTAGAATCGACTGAAGTCTCCGCCCTTAGCATACGGGACCCACTTTCGCCTGGAGTCGGGGCGCACTTCCCAGTGACACCGCACGAATCGTCCTGACTCCGTCGAAATGAGACCCTGCCGTGCATCTGCGAAGGCGGGGTCAAGACGTGGGTATTCTCTGAAAAATGCCCCCACTAGATGAATCAGTCCGTAGGAAAGTGTAGAGTTGTCGAGGCTCATGAGGTCTTTCAGGGTGACATCTACGCGGGCATCGCTTGTTGGATCAAACAGCGCCCTGACAAACTCCGTGTGCCGGCGATCAGCTTCGGCTTCGGCGGCTCGAAACTGGGAAAGAGCAAAAAACGCCCCACGCTCCGCTTCGGTAACAATGTAGTAGGAGTTTTCGACCTGATCCTTCGCAACCTCGATGTCTTCCCGTGCTTGAGTAATACGGGTGCTCTCAACAATCAGCCGACGGCGGACGTCGGGATTCGCCAGCAGTTTCTTTATGTCGTAGCGCTTGAGAGTTGGCATGGTTCAGAGATCGGTGGGAAGCCCAGCTTCAAAGCTTTGTTGTGCCTCGGCCTCCCATTCGACGATCAGGTCGGCCAGCGGTGTGTAGTTCTTCTTCAGGCGTGCGGCTTCGCAGGCAGCAAAGTAGCTCTCGCGGTCGCGGGTGCGATTGAAAGCATCGAGAGGGACCAAGCTGTTCTGCATCAGAATCAGGTCGGCAAGGAGGAACGCGCTTCGTCCGTTTCCTTCGCGGAATGGATGGAGGGCGATGTACTCGCCCATGAGCGCGGCGAGGAATTCGCAGACGGTTCGGTTGTCAGAGCTCAAAAACGGAGTCCGTGCAAGAACGTCCCGCTCGAACTCGGCGAACACGGGCTCCCACCCGTAACGCGGGAGTGGCCAGGTAACGTCGCCGTTCGATAGGGTCACGGAACGCCATTTCCCGGCCCACGGGTAAATGTCACCGAACATCTCGGTGTGGATCTTCTGGATGAGGTCCAACGTGATCGGGACTGGTTCTTCCCTTACGGCAAGGCCGGCGACGAATTCCTTGGCCCGGTTGACGCCATTGGTTTCACGCAAGTTCACCTCGTCCTGGCTGAGGCAGCCCGCCCAGTTCAGGCAGATGCCGCTTGGCTCCGCGATCATCTGGAAATCGGAGTCGCTGTAGTTGTTCCAAGGGATGGTAACGATGGCAGGGGCAGTCGGCGGTTTGGCTTGGGCTGCGAGTTCTTCGAGCCGCGCCTTCGTCAACTTCCGCTGGGCCGTCGGGACATTATAGAACTCGGTCGATTGGGAGGCCTGGTAATAGTCCGCAGCGCTCTTGCCCCTTCCCTGCTGAAATCGGAATCGGAAGTCCCGCTCCGCCCAGCGCCAGGTGATGTGTTTACTTGCCGGGGAGTTCATGATGGGGGGCACAGGGCGACCATGTTCTCTCATGGCGTGGTGGATTCGCGGACGGCAACACGCCCCGGGCACATCTTGTTGAGGCGAATCGGCTGCCGCGACCAATGTTCCGCCATACCCTGCGTAAAATCCGGGCGGACCAGTTTGGCCCGATCCACCAGCCAGTTGTCGTGTTCACGGCGCAAATACAGCCCTTCGCGAGCGCCGCCACACAACTCGGACCGGCGATGAAGGACCGCCCAAAGGTCGGCAAGCGTGAATCCGCCGCGGGCGAGTTCCGGGACGACAGCCAGGCCAGCCGTTGCGGCCAAGGCATTGCGGCGGGAAGCACTCCAAAATCTTCGCTGGTGAGCGTCATAAACATCAAAGGCCAGAAACCAGTCGGGCAACCGGTCATAGCGAATAGAATGGGCGGCGTAACACCACTCACCAAACAGGATGTCACCGGACGGCAGCAGTCTGCGCAGGCTTCCCCCGTGCTCCGCCGCCCAAGCACGCAGACGTTCCCATTGCCCGCTCAACCTCCCCTCCAGCCAGGCCCCGCGGTTTTGAAAGAGCAGCCGGCCCTTGGTGTCAAAGGAAAGCCCAAGGTTCGCGCCGTCCACCTTCTCTTCCAGAACCACCGGTGAAGACAGGAAAGATTCGGCCTCGGCTGGAGTCATGACCTTGTCATCACGGACGGGCACCCGGCCCAGCCAGGCGAGATGGGGTGTGGAGGGAAACTTGTGCAGTACCTCATTCATGGTGGAAATGCTTCCGGTAGCCAGCCTCTGCCGCCTGTGGATCCAGGAAGACGACGGCGATGCCCTCCGCGGCCAGCGCGTCCTTCCAGCCCCACCACTTGAAATCCACCGCTTCGAGAATGGGTCGCTTCTGCCGGCCGGCATTGGCTGCCGCGACGAACTTCCGGTCGCTTCGGTCGAACGCTTTCAAGGCTTTGGATGATGGAAACTCGGCGAATTCCTGTTCCTGCTCGTTCAGGCAGGTAATGGGCCGCCGCTCACACCGGGCTGGATTCCACTGGTGGTCATGCACCCATTTGAGAAAGGCGTCTCCGGCGCCCGGTTGTCCGCTGAGGTTGAGGTTCTGGCGATACTCGTCAAAGATGAAGCCGCCGTCGTCCAGCACAAGGCCACCTTTACCAGTCAGTTCCAAGAGGGCGTCGATGCACTTTTCGACGAGCGAGTCGTCGGCTTGGTCGCTGTTGCCGTTGGCCACGACCGCCACGTTCGTGTCCACCAAGCAAGGTCGTGGTACGGGCGTCATTGCGCCGTCTCCTTGGCGGGTGCCCTGACCGCGGCGGCCTCCTTGCGTCGACGAATGCCGGCCTTCTGCATTTCGGCGATATCCGTCATTTGATCGCCAAAGAAGCCTATGGGCCAGTTGGTGATGTTCCCGTACAGGTCGACCTCCAAGGGTTGGATGGCGTTGCCGCCGGCGACCGGGTCGCAGAAATAGACCGCCACGTCCTCCTTAGCCAATTCTTGCTCAGCGATGCGTCGTTGGAGGCGACGCAAGAAGTGTTCGGAATGACTTTCGACGAGGAATTGGACATTACGGTCCTTGCCGGTTTCACGGGCCTTGACCGCCGCGATAAACAAGTCGGCCAGGTTCTGCTGCACCGCGGGATGCAGGTGCAGTTCGGGTTGCTCGATCATCACAGTCGAGTGGGGTGGGCTGTAGAAGCTTTGCACCACCACCGGCAGGACCTGCGAAACCCCAAAACCCACATCGGGAATCGAGACTTCCGGGCTGGCCTGGGTCACCTTGACACGCACCCGGTACTCACGGAGACCCTTGGCCACCGGAGCGACGGCAAATGAATGAATCAGGCCGAGCTCTTGCAGCCAGGCGGCAATGAGCGCCTCGAACTCCATGCCCGCTCTTCTGCCGTGCATTCGGATCTTCCGATCAGTGGCGGCAAGGAGTGCGCTGAGCCACCGTTCTCCACGACTGCCCACATCTTCCGGCGTTTCTCCAGCCCAGGCATAATGGCGTCGTGGCTCCTCACGCAACGGACCGAGGTAGGAAAGCCCGCCCAACAGGCTCTGGAGGGCAAACGCCAGATCGTTCAGGGTTTCCCCGTTCTGGTAGTAGAGGCTCAGCTCGTCGGGGAAGCCAAAGAACCGCGTCGGCTGGGGCAGTGGCCAGCCGCGACCTTTCTTCCGCACCCCTTCAAAGCCCTCCGTTTTCAATTGGTACTTCCCGGCTTGATCGTCGGGTGCCATGGCGATCGAGAAACCGGAGTCCTTTTTTCCGGAGAATCTGTATTCAAACCGACGGCACACCGCGCGCAGGCCTTTGCCGTTGGCAAATCCGACCGTGGCCGAGAAGCGGATTCTGGTGCCGGAGAAAACTGATCCCGTCAACACATCTTTGATCTCCAGCGGTTCGGCCGGCTCCCACTCCAGGGCGAAGTCCAGTTCACGGCTCTGGTCATGCTGGTTGAGCAGGTCGTCGAAGGTGCCCAAGTCCACTGGCGTCTTGTCGTCGCCGGGGTGGAGCACCCGGTTGCGGTCAGGCGAGCTGGCCGTCTGCTTCAACATCATCAGGAACTGGCCGAGACTCGATTTGCCCGAACTGTTGGTGCCAAAGAAGACCGTAATCGGCGCCAGCCGCAACAGGCCGGTGTCTTTCCAGCCTTTGAAGTTCTTGATTTGGAGGCCTGTGATCATAGCGTGCCTTCGTTTCTACCACACCCACCCAGTTCCCGCCAGACGGTCGTAGAGTCTGCTTCCCGGTCGCATGGCGGGTGGGAAGGACTCCCGGTGGCGGTTCGGCTGGCGACGGCCTTTGGATGTCGGCTAAACAGGTGCGTATTCATGCGTGCTTCATCGATGTTCATCCCAGGCAGAGCCTCATGGCGGGGTTCCTCGCAAGACGATGGCCGCCGCCTCGACGGTCGCGTCATCCAAGATGCCGTAACCCAGGTCCAGCATGAGGACCAGAGGGTTCCGTTTGAGAAGAAACTCCGTCCGAAGCTTCGTGTGCGTGACGTGCGTCCTGAACGTGGAGCTCACCAGCGCGCCCACGTAGCCCTCGGGCTCGATCAACTGGGTGGCGCGCTCGATGAAGGCCGCGTAGATGTCGGACTTGGTCAGCGGGTACGCGTCGGCGATAAATTCTTTCACCACTGGGACAAACCCACCGTAGGGCGGATTCATCACCACCACGTCAAAGACCAGGCTCAAGACCTCCAACAACCGCAGCCCGCGAGCCGTGTCCTCGGCAAACAACCGCTGGCGGGGATCGGCTTGGAGTTGACCGGCCAAGCGTTCCAATCCAGCGAGCAACTCCGAACGGATGCGTGCGGCTTCGTCCTCGATCACCTTCCGCTGCAGTTCGAGTTGCTCGACCCGCCGCTGGCGGGCGGCGGCGTCAATGCTCTCCAAGGTGAGTTGCGGCGTTTCCCGGGTTTCAATGAGCCTGGTGAGACCCTTGGCTTTAGCCTGTGCGTCCACCCAGTCGCTCAAGACGCGGGTCACGCCCTCGCTTACCTGCACCAGGCTGCCCAGTTCGCCCACGTTCTTGAGGTTCAGCCAGAGCGTTTCAAAGAGCTTCTCGCGTAGCCCGGCGGATTCAGCCTTGTCGCCGACCTGGTTGACGAGCCCGCGCACTTGTTCCTCGCCCACCTGCACGGCGTTGGCGATCACGAGGTTCGACCGGCGAATGCGAACCGCCGTGGGAGAGAAACCGTGCTGGAGCGCGGCTTCCTTGGCGGTGAGGATGAGCGACAACGAAGCGATCTGGATTGCGCGCGGGTCAATATCAATGCCGTAAAGATTGTTCTCGATGATGGCCGCCGGGATTTCTTGCGGATTGCGGACCGAGGGTTCCGCCGGCCAGCCGGGTTTGCCGGCATTCGCAATCTCATCCAGATACATCTGGTAGAAGAGGCCAAAGGCGTATTGGCCGAAGTGGAGCGTTCCACAAGCGGGATCGAGCAGCTTGATGTCGCGGGCGCGCTTGAAGGGCTGAGGATTGCCGTACTCGTCAATGCGCCGGTAGCGAATCTTCTCACCGGTCCGCGGCACCAGGTAATCGGCCACGGGTGCCAAGTCGAGTCGGCGTTCTTGCGGCAGCGGCGGGGGGCCCTTGGGTGCCAGAGACGAGTCCGGATGCATTTGCAGCCAGAGCCGCCCGAGCGTGTTGTCCACCAGAACCTTCACCACCCAGAGCGGGGTATAGAACTGGTTGATGACGGAAAGTTCGTAGGAACTGCGCGGCGTGCCCTTGTTCTCGTCCCGGATGATCTTCTTCTCGTCGCGGTTGAAGAACTGGTACACCCACCCCAGAAAATCGGGCGCGCGATAGGCGTCGGGGGGCAGGTCCGAGTTGATGCTCGAGATGGCCCGCTGGAGGGAGGCGAAACTGGGCCAGAGGCAGGCGTAATCGTGGTCGGGATCAAAGAGCGTGCGAATCTCTTCGTTCACCTCGCGGAACGCGGCCATCAGGCCATCCCGGAGCAGGGCCTCCTCCGCGTCGGCCTGGTACTTGTACCGCGAGCCGCCGGCGGCCCGGAAATCCCGGAGGTAGCGCGAGTAAGCCTGGCCTTCGACGGGGGTGATGACTTCGGTGGCCTCAGCCTCGCCTTCGGCCTGCCCAGGGGGACGCAGGAAAAGGAGGCCGCGCGCTTCCATGGCCTTGAGGCCCACCAGCCGATTCAGCAGGGTGTAGGTGTGCTCACGCACCACGGCGTCGAAGCCGCGCTGGGCGGTGCCTTCGCCTTTGGTGTCGCGCTCGATCAGGGCGGCCAGCTTCCGGCGGGTAGGCAGGATGTCCGCAGGCAGCGTGAGTCGTTCCTCGGTGGCGTGCCGGCCATCCCGGCTGAATCCAAACCGCTTGAGTTGCGCCTCAAAGTCGCCATCAAGGATCTTGCGCAGGCGCGGCACCCATCCCTTGACCGTCTCCTTGTGAGGGTCGGACAGAACGGCGTTGCTGAGTGGGACGGCGTTGCTCATTTCACCTGGATGACGAATCCTTCCTTGATCTTGGCCTTGAGTTCTTGGGCCACATCTTCCAATGCCGCGTCCACTTCAGTGTCGCTGGCGAATTGGAGTCCGGCCAGGGCCGCGGCGGCGTTCCAGGCGTAGAGCTTCTGCTCAGGCTTGGGCGGAGGTGCCTTCAGGCCGCGCAACGCGCCTTCCACTTCGGCGCGGTACGCCGGCAGCGCCTTGGCCGCCTGCGCGATGGAGGAAAGGCTGGTCTTGGTGGTCGCAGCCAGCAGGGACGCAATCGTGGTCAGCGCCACCGCCGGGCAATAGCACGGGCCACTGGGACCAAAGGTGGCCTCGACCACGCCATCCCGTTGTGGAGAGGGGGCGGCGGCGTAGGCGGCACCGGCGCGAATGGCGGCAACGGTGTCGTTCACGGCTTTCTGCAAAGCCGCATAGCTTCCACGGTAAGCCTCGCGATAGACCTCGTGAACCTTGTCCACCGAGGCGCGGTAATCATTCCAGCGGGGCACCACCGTCTTGTTCCCGCAAATCGCCTCAATGTCCGCCAGCGCCTGGTCCACCGCCGCCTTGTCCGGCGCGTCGCCCGGCAACGGGTGGTTGCGGACAAGGGTGACGAGCTGCCGGGAGGTTTCAAATTCCTTGTGCCGGTTCGCTTCCAGGAAGACCCGCAGGGCATCAAGCCCCCGCTTGAGCCCCCGCCATTGCGGGGCCACCTGCAAGAAAGCCAGAGCGGCCTTGGTCGGGTCCTTGAGCGTGGTGGGGTTCTTCAACGCGTCGTCGCATTTGAGGATTTCGTCTCCCAACGGCAGACCCGCTTCGGCGCGCACTTGCGCATCGCGCACGCCCTCCTGGAGCTTGCCGCCCAACTGGCGGATTGCGCCTGCCAGGGCGTTTCCGGATTCGGGCGTGCCGGTAACGCCCATGGCGATGAGTTCCTTGCTGACCAGTTTGATCTGCTCGACGGTCAAGCTCGACTCGGCCAGGCGGAACGTTGTTTTTTCGAAGGTCTTGATCTTGGTGAAGTCGTCCAGCGCCTCCTTGTAGTCATAGAGTGGCGTGGGGCCGGTGGCAGTCTGGCGCTCCAGGTAGATGGCACCAACGCGGAAACACCCCGCCAGCACCAGCCGCACGACTTCACTGGGCCAGCCAAAGGGTGCCCGGACGAATCCCTTGAAGCCCTTGTTGTCTCCGAAATCGAGCAGAGCCGCCCCGGTGGGATCGGTGCCCTCATCCTCCAGGTCTTTGATGACTTCAATCGTGGTCGCGACCAGAGCGGATTCCTTGTTCAGGCTGCCCTGCGTGTCGAAGAGGTTGAGTTCAGGCCCCACCGTATGGAGCGCGGTTTGCGCTGGATTGAGCAGGGCCTTGATTTGCTTGGCGAAATCAACCGGTTTATCCGCAATAGCGAAGCGGGGGTAGATGTTGGGGATTTGCTGACCGAGCGCCGTCTGAAGCTCCGCTGCCATGTCCCTGGCATTCTCCAGTTCCACTTCCTTGCCGCCGTAGTAGAGTGTGCCTTGCAGGAAGGCCGACTTCAGATCGCCCGCGAGAGTGCGCGCCAGATCGTCCCGTTCCTTGCGCTTTTCCGACAGGGCATCCGCCGTATCTTTCGAGGGGTCGTCCGTGAACCGCTTGTCGCTGGTGACGTTGAGCAGCGCTTGGTAGCGCTTGAGGCGTAGTTCGAGTTTGTCCGGCACAGCCGCCACCCAACAGACCTTGCGCCCATTGGGCCCAGCGGCCTGGTTTTCTCGTTTGGTCTCCTCGATGATGGTCTTGCGGCCAGGGGCCATCGGCCCCACGAAAGCAACCTCCAGTTCCGGCCCCGTGTCCACCGCCTCGCCGTCGAGAAAGACGCCGAATCTGAACGGCGTCTTCGTTGCGCCGTGCGTGACCGCGTAGTTGTTCAGGTTCTTGCGCGCGATCACACTGTTCTTCGCGATTTCGAGCGATTGCTGCCGGATCGCGGTCAGGGTGATGGACCGCGGCGTGCCGGGCCGGACCATTTCCTGAATGGCCTGCTCGATGGTCCGCTCCCGCTCGTTCAGGAACTTCCATTCGCCGCTGGCTTCATCCCGGGCGACGTATCCGGCCGCCTGGAGGGCTGCAAGCGTTTCCTCAACCTGCTGACGCAAGGCGGCTACATTCTCATTGAGCCGACAGACGAGCAGCTTCGCCATGTTCTCGGCCGTCCGCGGAACAAAAGGAACGCGCTGGATGAGGTAGAGGACCTTCAACACCCGGTCCGCCGGGACCGGCGTGGTCTTGGGCACACGCTTGGCGGAGTCGTAGATGGATCGAACACCTGACGCGCCGAGGTATTCCTGCGATAGAAGGTCGTTTTCCAGCGCATCGAACACTTGATCGAAACTGGCCAAGGTCCCGACGTCCGCGGCGGCAAGCTTTTGCAGGGCCTCCATGACCACGGAGATCATCGAGCGCACCCCGCCGGAGATGCGGAACCCGGACAGCGCCTCACCGATGTCCTGGGCCAGTTGAATCTGGTGGGGCAGGAACGGGTAGGCGTCCACCAAGCCCTGGGCCGTGAGAAGGCCCAGACTGCGGCTGGCCTTAAGATCGGAGAGCTGGGCCAGGAAGCCTTCGTTGTCCTGGTAAACCTTCTGCAACTCACCCTCGCGCGCGGGATGCTTCTTCAGGATGCGCTCGCAGACCACCTTGTTGATGCCGTCGGAAATCAGGTGAGGCTTCAGTTCGAAGCGGGCATTGAGCCGGCCGACGAGGGCGGGCTGGAAATTGGTCCGGTCCACCACCTTCTCGAGGTCCTGTTGGCTGGTGGCGATGATCCACACTTTGCCTTTGCCCTTGTTGCCAATCATTTCGCACAGGCTGTTTAACTCGCCGATCTTGTCGTTCGAGTCGCCGATGAAGGTGCCCATTTCGTCCACCGCAAAGACCAGGTGCTGCACCCGGCCGCCCGTCGGTTTCTGCTCATTCACCCAGGCGACCAGTTCGTCGGCGATGCTCTCGGCGGTGATCTTTGTATGCGAAAATGCGTCATCCAGTCCTGTGAGTGCTTCGTCCTCGGTGGGGAAACTCTTCGGATCCACTTCCGGCAACACCTTGGCCAGGCGACGGCGAACCGTTGCGAGATCATCGCGGCCGTGCTCGCTCCGCCAGGAGACATCAAAGCGCTTCTCGAAGGCTTGCTCCAGTTTCGGGAGCAGGCCGCGCCGGGCCAGGCGGTGCTCCAACTGCGCGATGACAAAGTTCTCCGAGAAACCAATGCTCCGATAAAACTCTCCGAGGAGAATCTCACCGACCGAGTTTGGATTGTTGAGACTTTGGCGGCTGCGGATTTCAAAGGCGACCGTCTTGATGACGGTGGTCCTTTTGATTTCAGCCAGCCGCAGCCGGATGTCGCGTCCTTTGGGCGAGTCGGAGAGGTGCTTTTCGAATGCGTCGATGCAGGTCTCGCCCGAACCATCCTCGAGGGTGTCGTTTTGCAGAAGGTAGCCGAGGACCTTCGCCACGTGGGATTTGCCGGAGCCAAAGAAGCCGGACAGCCAAATGCCCATCACGTCGCGCGGTCTGCCCCCGCGACGGAGGGTTTCGCTGACCTGGGTGAAGGTGTCCAGGATGCGCTTGAGTTCCTCCTCGATCTTGTCGGTGACAACGAACTCCCGAATTTCCGAGGCGAGCGCCGCGCGGTCATACACCTTCACGACACCCTCCACCTTGACGGCGATGTCGCGACGAATGAGGTCTTTGATTTTGGTGGCCATGACAAACGTCAGGTCTTGATGGTGATCTTCACCGCCAGGTAGTTGCCTCCGTCGGGGGTGTTCATGAAGTGGAGTTTGCCGCCGCGCTCCTCTCCCGGGAATGCAATGAACAACCGGCACCTAAGATCACGCAGATTCGCCATCACGTCCCCGAACTTGACGAGCGGGAAGAGCGACACCGTTGAAACCACGAAGAGATTCGTCCCAGCGAATTCTTGTGAAGCCTTTTGGAGCACCTTGCACAATCCCGATTCAACACGCTTGGACAGCCCTTGCCTCACGTGCCGATAGTCCCTGAACTCGTCCGCCTGGAGATCGTCCAATTCCTTCGCCTCGAAGCAGTCAAACAGGAAGTGGGTAAGGTCCAGGACCTCCCAGCAGATGCCGACGCTCTTCAGACCCGGCAGGCAACGATCGAAAATGAAGTCGCGGAAATCCAACTCCCACTCGGGCGGATAAATGAGCAGGATGGAATTGTCCGTCATCACGGCAGCCCGGTCAAAAGGCTGGCTCGCGGTCACCGTGATTGTTCTTAGTGCCTCTTCCATTATTGTTCAAACAGCTATTTCCACCACATCCGCTTGCATCCGAAACCGAAGGCCGCCGCATCGGTTCAGTTGCGCCAAAGCGTCGATGACTTCCTCTGGCCCGATGCCCAGCAGCTTGAATGCCTCGTGGCGGACAACTTGGAGCGGGGGGACACGCAACATCCGGAGTGCCGCCAGGAGCAGACGGACGGGACAGCCGTAGAGCGCTGGACGCACGGCAAGCTTCCGTGTCGTTCCTGTGGCCAAGCCGAAATCCCGCACGCTGGCCAGGTAGTGCTGGGCAACACGCGTCAGCGTGATCGGTGTCCACCGCGCTACTTCCGGGTGCGCGCCCTTGCCAAGCTGCCGGAGGAATGTCTCCAAATCGCCGATCCGAACTTCGCACGGCGCGCGCCGGAGTTGCGGGTAGAGCCACTCCATGCTGGTGAGCGCGACTGTCCGATCTTTCAGCGCGAACAGCATGTAAGCTGTCAGCGCACGTTCCTGGTCTGAACCACAACGCCCCCATTCGTGGTGAAACGTAGCGAAAAGAGGATGCTGCCCATCCAGCACGTAGCGGCCCTTGAGTTCTTTGAACACCTTCTTCCGCGTAGCGACCGAAACACGGGCCAGCACGTTCTCGTCAATAACCGCTCGCCGGTAGTCGGCGGTGGACAGAAGCTCAGGCCTCGCTTGTAGCAGAACCTGAAGGTCCGTATAGAGCGCAGACCGTGCCGACAGGCGCGCCAGACAGAGACCGTCTGGGTCCAGGCCCGCAATCACATTGTCGTGGGTGACCGCCATGCGCATTTGTAGTCCGCTTCCCCGCTGGCATCGGAGGCCAGTTGCGACACGGCCCCCGACCGCACCCATTCATCAACCTCTGTGGCCTGGAGCTTCCGCAACCACCCCAATTCGTGGGCAGCCATGTTGCGTCGCTCGATCCACTTGTAGACCGTGTCGGGTTTGATGCCCAAGTGTGCGGCGATTTCCTCAACAGAAAGCCAACGTGTTACACTGGCCCGGAGGTTAGTGCGACCGCACGGGCTGTCGAGTAAATCCAACTTGGGCCGCCCAAATGCCAATCAGTACCTCTCGGCACATCCAGCCGATCGCTTCGGTTACCGGCTGGCTGAGAGTGCATGTCTACTGTGCTCCGCGAGGGCGTCAAGCTCGGGTTGGCGCTGCCGTAGCGGGCATACGGACCGCTGTTCCCGTCAGAGTGTACTTCGTCTTTGGTCGCATTGCATCGCCCGTCTCCACCACCGGTTAACGGGCCCGCGTTGTGATCGTCGCTGTCGCGCGGATCGGGTGGCAGGGCGCAGGATGCGGTTTTCGAGCTCAAGGCCTGCCTGACATGGGCTCGGCGCATCCTGGCCCTGCGTTCCCCACCGACCCCATGGAGCCCCTACGGGGAAGAACACAATCCCACTGGCGTCGCTCACGCTGGCCGCCGGCGCAGGCCGGCTTTGCCGACCGTCCATTCCGCCTCCGGCGGTCAGCCGACCATCTCTACAGCCGGGGCGCGAGCGCGCGCCGGCGGTCGGTCCAAGTCGGATCAGGTTAGCATTCACAGGGAGTGGTACGGTCGGGGCCGGCCAGTTCTGACAGTTTCTTTCGCGCGAATCTCGGGTGCAGTAGGCGCGAAGCCTGGTCTGCGCGTCCGGTTGGCATTCGGCTTTGTTCATGCAAGACGCTGGGCGATAGCGAGCTGCATTCGATGGCGCTGGGTTCATTTGGTGCTCCGGGGCTAGCCTTGGCGGGAGGCGCGGCGGCGACGCAACAAGCTGAGGTGCCCGTGAGCGTTGCCCGCGTCCTGACGATCGAGACTGAGGAAGGCCCTGTGGATCAACCGGTCGCCGTGGACGAGCACGCTCCCGGTCAAGCCGGCGGCATGGTAACGGTGATCCTGGCCGTATCCCACGGACGGGACCACCTCCTCCCGCGACGACTCCAGCGATGCAATGAAAGCCCGCGCGACTTCGGGACCGTCGGCGACCGGTTTCGCCGGTTGCGCTTCCTCCAGCAAAGCGTCCAGGACGTAGCTTCGGACCAACTTCTCATGCAACCGGGCATAGACCTCCGGGCGCGAAACAATATCGAAGCCCGCCACTTGGCCGCTGATGATCACCAAGAGGCCGCCTTGTCCTTCCTGACGGGGAAAGGCCCGAAGACACTCGTTCAACCGGTCGGCCCGGGCCTTGAAGACATCATGCATTGCCGAGGTGGGCGACGAGAATCCTGCCTTGCAGTAGAGGGCCTGAATGCCATCCCAGACTTCAGCCTGGTCGGAGTGATGCACCTGGTCGTGCGCCAACGATTCGGACACCGATTGGCTCTTGCGGGACCTGATCTTCCGTTCGAGCACAGCGTCCGACATCGCGAACTTCTCTGAGGCATAGGGGTGGCATTCATAATGGGACCTCCGTCGAGCTCGCCTCCGGGACCGTGGCGCGGTGAGCGCGCTGGGGGCACTCAGCCTTGGTCAGATGCCAGCCGGCACAGAAGGGGCAGGGGTAGGCGCGAAGGGCCTCGGGTCGGCCGTGGCGGCCGCGGACTTTCTTGAAGCGATTGATGGCGCTGCGCGCGCCGCGCTTGTCGTAGCGGTTCTTCCGTTCGCACATTGTGATCCTGGTCTGCGTTTCAGCTCCGGCTTGGGCGAAACCGCCGGGTTGAACGGCTTCGATCGGATGCATGTCACTGATTTCGAGGGATGTATTCATGAGTTACAGGGTGGGTTTGCTGCGTCGCGTTGCATCCCCGGGCTGTTGTTGCCCTCGCCAAAGGGATCGCCGTTCATGGGATGTGCGGACTGCGTGTGTGGGGGGCAGGACGGTTGAGGGCACCGCGCGCGGTGCCAGGCACTTCGCTCCCTTAGGCCGAAACGGGTTCACTATTCGTAAACCATTGCGGTACAAGGGCAAGGTGCGAGACTCGGACTCGTTCGGCCCGGTCTTGGCGCTGTGCTGGTGGGCTCGTTGGGGCGGACAGCTATCATCTTCATGCCGGGTATACGGCCCAGCTTCGGCGAGTCTGACATCGAGTTGACGCAGGTTTGGGTCGGCGCTGGGTGTCTGCCTCGGGACCCCCGTGGCGCTGGCCGCACCCAAAGCATAGAAAAAAGCCTCGTTCGGGGTAGCGAACCAGACTGTGTTGCGTGCTGCGGGGCGTCATTCAAAGAAGTACCCAGCATTCCTGAGGGATAGATGTCCCGGGTTGCCGACGATGATGTGGTCGACGAACTCGATCCGGAGGATCTGCCCGGCCCGGATCAGTTCGCGGGTGACTTTGATGTCGCCTTCGGACGGTTGGGGCTCGCCGCTGGGATGGTTATGCGCCCCCAAGACGGCGGAGGCGGCCATCGCGATGGCTACCCTGTACACTTCCCTTGGATGGACGAGGATGCTGTCCATCGTGCCGATGGACACCAGATGGTGACCCTTGACGCGCCGTCGGGTGTTGAGCACCAGGACAACGAGACACTCGCAATCCGGGTTGAAATGCGGGTGGGTTTGGACATGGGTCCGCCAGTAGGCGACAGCGCGTTCGGGTGTGTCGCAGAGGTGCATGTCCTCGGGCATGAGGCACTCGCGCAGGGAAGTGACCTTCCATTCCTGGGGCTGCCGGCGCCGTCGGAGTCTGGGTGGTCTGAGGTTGAACGGATCGTTGTGGTTCATGATAAGTTTCCTTGGTGGTGAACCGGGCTGAGCCGGGTGGTTTGGGAGGGGGCGGATCTCGGCCGCAAGCGCGTTTGGCCTTCGGCTTGTGTCAGCGGCGGAATGGGCAAAAAGGGGCCTCCGCCGGGTGAGGGAGGAGGCCGTGAGGATCAGTAGTCCTCGGGAAGCAGGACGGTCGTCGCCGACCGGTCGGCTTCGGTCATGACGTAGAGAGGCGAGGCGGACCCTTTTTCGCCTCCTTTCGTTTCTTGCGGCTATCCGTCCGTCGATCCCGGCTGCAACAGAGAAGAGGGTGTACCGCGCCGTTTTGACCGTGCGCGCGGGAACGGGGTAAAATAATGGCCAATGGGGTTTCTCCATTGGCTTGACCAAAACTGGTTCGTCTTGCTGCAAAGCGCCGGCATCGTTGGCGGACTGGTTTTCACTGCGGTTTCGCTTCGGATCGATGCCAAAGTCCGGCGGGTTGGCAACCTGATCGCCATCACGCACGAGCACCGCGACATCTGGACGCAGCTCTACAAACGTCCGGACCTCGCGCGCGTCCTTGACCCGGCCGCCGACCTGACCAAGAACCCGGTCACGAGTGACGAACAACTGTTCGTCACCCTGCTGATCCTGCACCTGGCGAGCGTGCACGCTGCGCTCGAGAGCGGCATGCTGGTTCAGCTTCAAGGCCTCCGCAAAGACGTCGGGGCGTTCTTCCGCTTGCCCATTCCAGCCGCTGTCTGGAACGACCTGCGCTGGCTCCAGGACGACGACTTCGTTCGGTTTGTCCAGGCCTGCACAACGAACCGCTGACCTGCGGCGTGCGGGTGGACAACTCGGTCCAGTGTCAATTACCCGGGTAGAGTCTCGCTCCGCAGACGTCAGCGAATCGGCACAGGTTGTCGCCTGAACGCAGCACTTGTGGTCCGTCAAAGGGCTGCCTATGGTTAGGCCATGAGCTCGGTTGAATTACTCAAGCAGGTCAAGGCGTTGCCCGAGCGCGAACGGCAGAGGTTCTTGTTGTCCGTCCTGACACTAATGGATGAGACTGCGAGCCAATCGAACGGACGGAAGATGCGTGTCAAGTGGCCGGACGTCGAAGCGCGGGCCAAACGCATTTTCGGTAACCGGGTGCTGCCCAATCTGGTCCAGTTGGAGCGCTTGGAGACGTCGTTCTGAGCTTGGTGAACCACTACGCGGACAGCAGCTTCCTCGTCTCCCGCTACGTCACGGATGCGAACACCGGGCAGGCCAAGGCGTGGTTGTCGCGGACAGGAGTGCCGCTTGTATTCACGTCGTTACATCGGCTGGAGGTTCGAAATGCGTTGAAGCTGGGCGTTTTCCGGGGGGCTGTTCACATCCGCGGACGAGGCGGCGGCGTGGCGGAACTTGGAGAGCGACGTTCGCAGTGGTCGCTTGGTGAAGACCACGGTGCAATGGCCGGTGGCGTTTCGCCTCGCCACGCGCTTCAGTGAACGCCACTCCGCGGCCATCGGTGCACGGAGTCTCGACATTCTGCATGTGGCGGCTGCGCGAGCGGTGCGTGCCGTCGAGTTTGTGTCCTTCGACAGCCGCCAGCGAACACTGGCGGTTGCGGTCCGGCTAAGAGTGGCGCCGTAATGCTGCGATGCGCTTGATGAACAACACGGAAGCCATTCTGACACAGACGGTGGAGCAACTTGAGCGCATGAACGAAGCGCTGACGTCGCTGCGGCGGGAATCCCTGCGACTGAAGAGTGTAAATGAACCGCTCGTATTCACGCAGGGATTGGAATGGACTCATGGCGGGCGGCCTTCTCGATCATCGCTGCGGTTGTGTGACCTTGGGCGCGCAGCGCCTTCACGCCGGTCCGATACTGCCCCTGCCGCTGCTGCAGCAATTCGTAGGCACTCGCCCAGGCGGCCCAGTCCCGCACCCAGGTGTCCTCCGAGGGCTCGTCACCAGCGGCATACGCCTCGTAGAAGGTCTCGGACAGGACCCCGTACCTGCGTTCGTATCCACGCACTTCGTCCTCGAGCGCGTAGATGTCTTGCAGCAAATCGTCCAGTGTCATACGGCCAGAATAATGAGAAGACTGCAGTACTGCCAAGCGGACACGGAGGCAAGCCGCGAGGCAACGACCGGACGCTGGGACGCTGGACGCTGCACGCTATGGGGGCCATGAGCCGGTAGGGCGCGACCGCTGGGCGCGCCGGACGAAGACTGTCACCGTACCCGAGCGGCCGGCCCGGCGGTCCGGCCCTACCTGGAGGTTACCCCGGAAGTCGGTAGGGCGCGACCGCTGGGCGCGCCGGACGAAGACTGTCACCGTACCCGAGCGGCCGGCCCGGCGGTCCGGCCCTACCTGGAGGTTACCCCGAAAGTCGGTAGGGCGCGACCGCTGGGCGCGCCGGACGAAGACTGTCACCGTACCCGAGCGGCCGGCCCGGCGGTCCGGCCCTACCTGGAGGTTACCCCGAAAGCCGGTAGGGCGCGACCGCTGGGCGCGCCGGACGAAGACTGTCACCGTACCCGAGCGGCCGGCCCGGCGGTCCGGCCCTACCTGGAGGTTACCCCGAAAGTCGGTAGGGCGCGACCGCTGGGCGCGCCGAACGAGACAGGTCACCGTACCCGAGCGGCCGGCCCGGCGGTCCGGCCCTACCTGGAGGTTACCCCGAAAGTCGGTAGGGCGCGACCGCTGGGCGCGCCGAACGAGGCGGGTCACCGTACCCGAGCGGCCGGCCCGGCGGTCCGGCCCTACCTGGAGGTTACCCCGAAAGTCGGTAGGGCGCGACCGCTGGGCGCGCCGGACGACGACTGTCACCGGGGATTGCGCTCCACGGCGGCCTAGGGACAGGCCGCCCTACCTTTCATGCGACGTGGTGTCCGAGGATGGGATGGGCGATTCATGGAAAACAGTGTCCTGTGGTTTGGGGTTTGAGGTGTGCGAGCTGGGAAGTGCGTGAGCGGGTCGTGTGTTGGGAAACGGAGGCTGCAGCCGCGCAGGCTAAAGCCTGCGACTACAGCCTGCGGCTGCGGCAGACAGCCTGTGGCTGCGGCAGGTGAATGGCCATGGCCTGGGGAGGCCGGACGCTTTTTCCTCTGCGGCTTTGTGCTGATGGTGGTCGGCGGTGGTGCCGGGGACGCGTTCGTCGTGCGCAAAGGCCCGTCGTCGCGGAGGCGCACCCGTGGGAGACCATTAGCCCCCCCACGTGTTCGGGTTGAGGCGGGTAGCCGGTCGCCCGACTTCACGCTTTTTGGCAATCGGACAGACGGATAGTGCTGGCCGGTGCCCGATAGCCGGAGGAAATAGCGCGAAGTCGGGCGGCAGCCCGAACACGTGGGGGGAGCTAGTTACGGCTCAGTTGAGCCGCAGGCCGTTAGGCCGTGGGGCAGTCGCCCCTACAAATCATGTTTGTGGGGGTACTTGTGGGGGCATGAAAAGCGCCCCCTCATGTTGAGGGGGCGCGCGATGGGGGTCGGTTCAGTTCGAGCCATTGGCGGTTTGCTCGGCCAGACTCCAGAGGGCACGGTTGAGCGTGAGCTTGGAGTCGATGCCGCGCAGCGAGCGCATCGTACGCAACCTGCTGGCGCGGTCGCGTCGGTGGTCGGTGAGACCGCCGCAAATGAGGTGCTCGCCGACTCGATTGAACACGGTCCAAAGGTCGTTGGATTCGTCCTCGAGCCGGCGCGGTGCGAGCAGGGTCTCAGGCTGAATGGGCGCCTGGTTCGGCGCATCGTAGCGGAGCGCCAGTGCGCGTCCGGCGAAGGCGAGTGCTTCCCGCGAGTCGAGCGGGCGATTACGAAACCGGTCGATCTGGGCGCCGACCCGGGGAAGATACTCGAGGATGCGGTAGCTGCCCTGAACGACCTCGTCGGCCTTGAGGCAGGCATGGCGGAAGCGGATGGCTTCGAAGGAATCGCCGCCGGCGACCAGGCCGTTGGCGCAGAGTCGCCGGTAGATGCCGACCTCCAGAAGGTAGGCGCAACCGGCGTCGTGCGAGTTGGTCAACACCAGTTCCGCATTCCATTCGTCGAGCGTTTGCATTTGGTCGGCGCGCCGGAAGCGGATCAGGTGTTTCTGGAAACCGAACCGTGTCGCCGTGCGCACGCGTTGCTGTTCGACGTCGACGGGAAGCCAGTCTTTGGCGCGCAGTCCGGCAACGATTTCGGTCGTGGGAACGAACGTGTAGCGCGAGCTGAGGCCGGTCATCGGCCCGTTCGCGAAGATGCTGGGGGCGGCGGTTTTGAGTTGGTCGTCGCTGAGGGCGTCGGCCTTGAAGTTCGTAGTAGTGGCGGTGCTGAGGATCATGTTGCTCTCCATCTCGTGCCGCTGTCCGGGTTGGCCGGTGCCGCGGGTGTGGGTTGGGTGAAGTCGGACGCGGCGCGGCGTGGTTCTCCGACTCCAAACTGGCTCTGGCGAACGTCCATCCGTGGACGGCTGAGCGCTGAGGTATGGGTTCCGGAGGGCTGGGCCGGCGACCGCTGAGGAGCGGTGGGCAGGCTGTGAAGGTGCTTCGGGAATCTCAGGGCATCATATCATGAGCTAGGGCGGCAGGCCAGTGGGGGAAAAAGCGGCGCAAACGGCGTCGGTCGCGGGTGGCGGCGGGGAACCGAGCTGGGCAGCGACCAGGCGCTTGGTTGCGTGGGCGGGTTAGCGGCGGACCGGTTTGGCCGGGCGGCTTGATCGGGTGCGCCGGGGTGCGAGATGAATCACCGGCAACTCGTGGCGATCGAGTTCCTCCTGGAGGACGGCTCGGCAGCGGGCATCTCGGAGGATGGCCTGGAGCCACCGCAGGAAGAGCCTTTCGAGTTCTGTTGCGTTGGTTTTCATGATTGAAAATCCGGAAGACTGATTATTGTTAAACTGTATCTTCTTTCTATAGAGAGAAGTTAACCTGTTTACCTCCGGAGGTAAGCGAGCTTACTTCTTGAGGTAAACCTGTTTACCTCTGGGAGTACGCGATTGGGCACTGGCCGGCGGACTTGGAAATGGATCGTGTACACGTTGGTCTTGCCCTGGCCTCGGCGCTGCACCGTCACGAGCCCGGCGGTCTCGAGTTCGGCGATCAACTGGGTGACACGAGGGCGGGTCATGCCCATGTCGTGGGCCAGGCGGTCCTGCCCGGGGAAGCAGGAGTCGTTGTGCCAGGCATAGCTGAGGAACATGGCGTAGGCGACCTTGGCGCCAATGGACAACTCCGGGTCTTTCAGAATGAAGTTCGGCACCTGAGTAAAGCCGCCGCGGGACACGGGATCTGCGGTGTCCAGGTGGATATTCTGCTCCTTCATGATTTCCCCGACGGATTTCATATGTTATGATTGTATCACAAGTGACTGGTATCGAGCAAGATGTAGACGACTCCCCTACCGGTCATCCATTACCAGTAAACCCAATCACCATGAACGAAGACCATCAGAGTTCGAGCCCGGGCATTCCGCAGCATGCGGAAGCCCTCGGCATGCCTCGGAACGGTTCCGAACCCGTCGGAGGCCTTCCGAACGATGCCGCACGCTTCCGAAGCACTCCGAAACCTGCGGGATCGTTCCGTGACCTTCCGACCAACTCGGAACCGAAGCCGAACCACACATTGACCGTGCGGCAGGTGGCGCGGATGTTCGAAGCGGCGGGAGTGGCGCGGACGGAACGGAGCATCACGAACTGGTGCCAGCCGAACAAGACGGGCGTGGCGCGCCTGGACGCCTACTACGATCCCAACGAGCATCGGTACTTCATCACGCCGGAAAGCGTTGAGCTGGCGATCGAGGAAGAGAAGGCCAGGACAGCAAAACACGCCGGGGGCGGGACAGGTTTGGAACCGGGGCGTGAGGATGTGCAACCTAGGTCGGATTCCGGTGAGGCATTTGCTCCGGAAGAAAGGGCGGATTCAGCGGAACTGCGTCACGAGCTCAAGGATCTGAAGATCGCAAATCGCGCCAAAGACCAAATCATCGAAATGCTGAGACAAGAGCGCGAAGGCTTTGTCGAAAAGCTGATGAACTCCAGTCGCCGCGTGGGCGAACTCGAAACTCGACTTCGTCAGCTTTCAGCGCCGAGGCGGTCGGAGGTAGATGCTGGCGCCGACGGACCACTGGTACCGGAGGGAGCGCTGAGCTGAACCGCTCACACTGGGGTGAGGTGTCTTGCCAGCGAGTGGATGGGCGCATGCCCCGGAGGGGTCACCAGAACTGGTGACTGGCCGGGGGGAAGGGGGATCTGAGACGCTGGTTGCTGTCAGTGACGGGTGCAGAAGTGCGGTGGTCTGTTGAACCGTGTGTGATTCCGAGGCGCATGTCCGCAGCGCCGCACCGGCTGACAAGAGTTGTTCTCGAAGAAATGGCCGGGCTAAACCCCGGCCATTCTTTTTACCATCGGGTGAAGGACGGGAGCGCTTTCGCATGGGCACGGCGAGTGACCTGGCGAGGGGGGGACCGAGCTTGACGAATGCTGAATGAGGCCTGCGACCATTACCGCAGGGGTCTGGCTCGGCAGCGGGCTTGACGGTCTCATGGGCTGCGCGTATCCGTGCTCACCCAGGCAACCTGCTGCAGTCCTTCGCGGCGGCGTTGCCAGAAATGGACTCCGTCGTGATGCACGCGAGCGACCAGCGGAGCGTTTTTGTACGAGGCGGCCGCAGACGGAAGTGCGAGCAACCGAGCGGATTGACAGACGAGGAATGAGAAGGCTTGCAGAATCTCGATGCAAGGAGGTCAACGCAATGACCAGAGGGTCATTCTGAGCGTGAACTGGTGCCGACAATTGGCGGAGGGTAATCCAAGTCTGGACCTGCCTGGGAGAGGGGGAGGGCGTGGCAGGGCTGCCGGGCGGTCCGGTTTCGTGGCCGCCTTCGCGAAGTTGGTTGATGATGACGGCGTCTTGCGCCGCCACCCGTACAACGTCGCCAGCGACCGGATTCCTTCGCCTCTTGACCTGGGAAGCGACTTGAGGTGCGAAGCTGGCATCCGCTTCCTCGGCGCCGTGGCGCGGTTCGCTTCACGAGAGTTCCGACTGACCAGCATCTTGCTCCTGGAAAGAGTCGCCAGGGAAGCTTCATTAAAGACTGAGTGGCGAATCCAAGCGCTCGAGAGTCTGGCATCGGTAATGAGGCACGAAACGGACAGTCTGCTGCGAGTGGAGGCGATCAAGTCGTTCGAGGATGAGGCGACCGCCTCCCTCTGCGAAATCGGGCGCAACGTCGCGACTTGGTGGAGTAGACAGAAGTCTCTGGCTCGCAGCAAGACAGTGCTCCTCTCGGACGATGTGCCCTTGGTCCTCATGTGCCTGCGCGAGATCCTTCGCCGCGAAGGCTGGAGCAGGGTGCACATTTCCGAGAACCCCATCGAGACGATCAGGATCGCGGAGAAGGTCAATCCTGGCTTGATCGTCACTGACCTGATCAGTTTGGGGATGGACGGAGTTTCCATGGCCGAGGTTCTGAGACAGCGGCGCGGCACTCGTGACACGCCGATCCTGTTGCATACCGGTCAGTCATGCAGCTCGATTCAGGCGGCGCTGCGGAGTGGGCTCTTTCAGGGGGCGCTTCAGAAGCCTGCACTGCCGAGGGAACTGCTGGCGACCGTCGACACGGTGCTCGCCGGCGTGTGGCCAGGGCCGGTCGTCCGATGCCCTGGGCCGTTGGAGAGGTGGGCGGCGCCGGCCGCAAATGCAAGCTGACACGCGTCCGGGAAGCCACCATGGGGGGCCAGGTTCTTGGGCAGGGCTGGAGCACTTGCCCGACCGGTGAAGCCTGATGGGTCAATGAACCGTCCGAACGCGGTCCCCGGCAAGGAATTCGGGTGACATTATCTTCTCGTTCGACATCTACGACAGGGCAGACGAGGAGCTCACAGGGGACTCGTCGGGGTTCCGCCAGCGTTCGACCAGCAGGAAGACCAAGCACATCATTTTACGCGCTGGAGGCGAAGGCGATAGAAGGTGGCCGGGGAAATCCAGCCATCCGAGTACGGCGACGATGTTGAAAGGCTGGTCCAGTCGCCTCGGGACAGCCCCTCGGATCGTTCGAGGACCGCCAACGCGCCTTCGGGCGTCGCCCAGTGGAGCCAAACAGCCGAGGGATCTAGGGAAATCGAGAGCTTCAGTTCTTGCCGACGAGTAGGGTCCAACCCGTACCGGTACTCATCGATGTTCTTAATGCCATCGTTGTCAGGGTCAGCATTCTCGTCTTGCCCTGTATCACCAAAGTACCGCATCTCCCAGTCATCTGGCAGACCATCCCCATCGGCATCCCTAGGGACTGTCAACGCATACAGCATGGGTTCGCTCCAATCGCCCAGCAACGTGACGTCTAGGGCGCGCGCCCGGAACCAGAAGTTGGTCGCGCCGGTCGCGGCGTAAACGGCGCTGCCGTCCCAGGTCAACACGTGGTCGCTGCCTTCGGGCGGAGCCGGCACTTTGTTGGCCGTGCTATAGGGCGCGCCGTCCAGGAACGCGATGGCAGCGTCTCGCCAGTTCGTCGTCCCGGGCAACCGGTATTGCAGGAACGGCGTGCTGGCATTTCCTTCCGCGTCCCACAACCGGGTGCGGACGGGCACCAGGGTTCCCGCGACGCCGCGCTGGGGCAAGACGCTGGCGACGGGGGCGGTCTGCATCACGCGCGATTGCGGTGCGGCCAGAATCGCCTGTGGCGGCCAGAGGATGACGCTGCAGACGCTTTGATCGCCGGGATGCACCAGCAACCCCGCCAAGCTCTCACCGCCCGCTGCCATCCTGACTCCGGCCAAGGCGTGCCACGCTTTGCCAGCGTAGTCCTGTGAGAACATCCGCCGTTGCAGCGGGCTGGATGTGTCGGCGACCGCCCAGGAGTAAATCCCGCCGCCCGGTTCGCCCGTGAAGACGGTGTCCAGGCCTTGGTCCAAGAGGTCCACAGCGGCCACGGCGAAACTCTGAGCGAGAACGCCCGATCCCAGCGGAAGGTTGGTCCGGGTGGTCGCCAGCACCGTGTTATTGGAAATCTGGTACTCGGCAAAGACGAACGCGTCGGCCGCGTCAACCGAGCCTGACCCGTTCCGATCGTCAACGAAACAATGAAGAATCGCAGATTGGTTTGTCGCCCCTGGACGCGTCTGGCCGGTCTCCAACGGCAAGCTGCGCCAAACGAGGTTGCTCGTCGCGGGAGCCGCGGGAATCAGCCAGCGATTGGTGAATGTTTCGACCGGCGGCTTAACTTCGCCAATTCCGATTCTCTGACCCTCCCTTGGGACGATGTACCAAAGGTTTGAGCCCCGAAACTCCACGAATCCGGGAGCCACTATCGTGACAGGTGCAGTCGTCACATTCGGGTAAGCCCAGAGGACTTCCCTGCTCTGCGGGTCGATTTCGGTTCTGAAACCACCTCGATCATGCGAGGTCCAATAGGGAACGTAGCGCCAGCCCTCGTATTGCCAATGAAGGCCGATCCAGCCCTGGTCGTCAACCCACCCGGACCGGAGCTGGGAGACGAGCCAGTTGTTTTCTTCCGAGCTGTTGATGGTCACGAGACTGCCGTGGTAGTTCGTGAAGTAGTTTTGTGCCTCATCCCAAGTAGTTTGCCGTGGTGTGTTGAAGTGCCACTTGCCCGTGGCATCATTGGGGATCGCATTCGTTGGCAAAACGATGCCGTCTTTGGCCGCCTCGAAATCGCCGCCGATCACTTCGATGCCCCCGGCGTCGAGTAGCCTGATGCTGGCGTCACGAATTACCCTCGAAGGGATAGGTCCATGAGTCACGGCGCCTCGATGCGAACCATTGCTGCTGACCAGCGAGGCACTCCACGCGGCATTGGAAAACGCCAGACTCCAGAGCGTCCCGGCCATTCCATTGGTGGCGAAATTCACCAGCAAGTCGCCGGTTCGACGAACGCCGCCGACAAACGCGGGTTCATGAGTCGAGACCGCAATCAGGTTGGACTGCCAGATTGCGCCGTTACTGGTGAATTCCAGCACGCGCCCTGCGCCGTTTGCCTCGCGTAGCCCGACATAGATTCCCACGGTCGGCCGACCTGCCGGTTGCCCCACCGCGATAGACGTGACGCCAAACTGCCCCACATCCACCCGCTGCGTGGACCAGCTCGTGGGACCTTGGTTGAGCACCAGTAGGAAGTTGGTGCTCGCGCCCGGATTGCCGTCCGCGCCGAGAACGATTTCTTCCGCGCCAAGGCCGTCCAATTGCCCCACACCCACGACAAAGTTGCTCGGCGTGAAGGGCAACGTGAGTGA
>Ga0194126_10001960_pt1 | contig 33734 bp, 30 predicted proteins | sample TA2KigC150mmetaG_FD_148641 | JGI IMG/M metagenome (GOLD analysis project Ga0194126, IMG submission 148641) | Freshwater microbial communities from Lake Tanganyika, Tanzania - TA2015035 Kigoma Deep Cast 150m | ecosystem: Environmental > Aquatic > Freshwater > Lake | place: Tanzania: Lake... | reverse complement strand
TTTTAAAGTCTGCGGCTGCCATAAAAGTTGGACCCCCGGCAATTTTGTTAACGATGCCGTTAAGAAGATCAATGAGACACTTAGCGCTACTGGTAAGGTGGTTTGTGCACTGAGCGGCGGAGTTGATTCTTCAGTTGTGGCGTTCATCCTGGACCGGGCAATAGGAGAGCGGGCGGTGTACATTTTTGTCGATCACGGCCTGCTACGCAAAGATGAAGCTGTGCAGGTGACCAGACTGTACAGCGAAAAACTTAAGGGTAAATTTATTCATATCGATGCCCGCGAGCGTTTTTTAGAGCGCTTGGCCGGAGTAACGGACCCGGAAGAAAAGCGGATGATTATCGGTAAGGAGTTTATCGATGTTTTTAAAGAAAAGGCCCTTTCCATGGGCGATATCACCTACCTGGCCCAGGGCACCATCTATCCCGATGTGATTGAAAGCGGCTCGATCAGCGGCGCTGCGGTGATCAAATCACACCATAACGTCGGAGGGTTACCCGCCGAACTCGGGTTTGAACTGGTGGAGCCTCTACGGGAGCTTTTCAAGGATGAAGTCCGCCTGGTAGGCACCGAGCTTGGTCTGCCGGATGCAATTTTAAAGCGGCAGCCTTTTCCCGGGCCCGGGCTGGCTGTGCGGATTATCGGTGAGATTACTGCTGAAAAGTTAGATCTGCTGCAAAGCGCCGATGCTGTGGTGCGGGAAGAGGTGGCACAAGCCGGACTGTCCGGTGGTTTATGGCAGTACTTTGCCGTTCTAACCGGTGTAAATGTGGTTGGTGTTAAAGGCGATGATCGTCATTACGGGCCGGTAGTGGCCGTTCGGGCGGTGGTTTCGGAAGATGCCATGACCGCAGATTGGGCTCGCCTGCCTCACGACCTGCTGGAGAAGATTTCAGCGCGTATTACCGGGGAAATACCGGAGGTAGCCCGGGTAGTTTATGACATTACCTCTAAGCCGCCCGGCACAATCGAGTGGGAATAGCTACGTTAAACTGCTTTGCAAATTTCGATAAAGTATTGGTGAACCCTTAAATCGGCAGTAAGTTCAGGGTGAAAAGACGTGGTTAGCATCAACCCCTGCCTGGCGGCGACGATCCCCTCATCCAGCCGGGCCAGCACTTCAACTTCGGCTGCGGCTTCTTCAATTTTGGGGGCTCTGATAAAAACAGCAGTTAAGGCCGGCTCAAATAAGTCAAACTGCAGCTCGGTCTCAAAACTTTCCCGTTGGCGGCCAAAAGCGTTACGCTTGACCTTGATCTTCATTAACCCCAGATGCGGCTGGCCGGGAAGCCCGTCTGAAACCTCATCCGCCATTAACACCATGCCGGCACAGGTGCCGAATACAGCCAGACTGCCGTCGCAGCAGCGCTCTCTGATCGATTCGGCCAGGCCGAAGGTCTCAAGTAACTTACCGATGGTGGTGCTTTCACCGCCCGGTATAATCAAACCGCTGACCTGATCCAGGGCTGCTTTTTCTTTTACGGCAATGGCATTAACCCCACACCGCCCAAGGTGGTTTAAATGCTCTGAGACAGCGCCCTGGACCGCCAGCACACCAACTTTCATCTCTTTATATACCTCGCTCCTGCATCCGGTCGGCTGCAGTGAGTGAAGACATTTCTAAGCCGGGCATCGCTTCACCCAAGCCCTTTGAAGTCTTGGCCAGGATTTTTGGATCGTCATAGTGCAGGGTTGCCTGAACGATTGCTTCAGCGACCAGTTCCGGCTTTTCGGACTTAAAGATGCCGGAGCCGACAAAAATACCGTCAGAGCCGAGTTGCATCATCAGCGAAGCATCAGCGGGAGAAGCAATACCCCCGGCGGCAAAATTTACGACTGGCAACCTGCCTGCCTCACGCACTTCTTTTAACATTTCGATGGATACGCCCATCTCTTTGGCCATCACAACCAGCTCATCATCTGCCTTGCCGAGGACCTGGCGAATCTGATCCATTACTTTACGCATGTGACGAACCGCCTCAACCACGTTGCCAGTTCCCGGCTCACCCTTGGTGCGAATCATCGCGGCTCCTTCCGAGATGCGCCGCAGCGCCTCGCCCAAATCTCTGGCTCCGCAGACAAATGGCACCTTAAAAAGATGCTTGTTGATGTGATACTGTTCGTCGGCCGGGGTTAAAACTTCGCTTTCATCAATGTAATCGACCCCAAGTTCTTCTAAGATCTGGGCTTCGGCAAAGTGGCCGATGCGCACTTTGGCCATGACCGGGATTGTTACGGTGTCCATAATTCTTAAAATTATTTCAGGATCAGCCATACGAGCCACACCGCCTGCCGCCCTGATGTCTGCCGGTACGCGTTCTAAGGCCATTACGGCGACGGCGCCCGCTTTTTCAGCGATCCGGGCCTGTTCCACGGTTGTGACGTCCATGATTACGCCGCCCTTTTGCATCTGGGCCATCCCTTTTTTAACCCTGTAAGTACCCTGTTCTTTCATGCTCTTCCTGCTCCTCTCACAGTTCAATATAGCGCTCGGTGCCTGTCGGTCTGATCGGCAAGCCTCTCGCGGATAAATATTTTTTTATATCCTCAATGCTGTAGGTGCCGAAATGTAGTATAGAAGCTGCCAGCACTGCATGGGCTCCTCCTGTGGTCAGCGCCTCGTATAGGTGCTCAAGGGTCCCTGCACCACCGGAGGCGATTACCGGAATTTTAACTGCTCCGGTTACCGCTGCCAGCAGCTCCAGGTCGTATCCATCAAGGGTGCCATCTGCGTCCATTGAGGTCAGCAAAATTTCTCCTGCCCCCAGTTGTTCTGCCTCGGTAACCCATTCTATAACATCTCTGCCGGTTGGGGTGCGCCCGCCGTGGCTATATACTTCCCAGTGTAAGTTTTTAATAGAGCCGCCTGTCTTTCCGGTAGCATTAGCCCGTTTGGCATCGATTGCCACCACAATACACTGGCAGCCAAAGCGTGATGCTCCGGCTTTGATGAGCTGCGGGTTATTAAGGGCGGCGGTGTTGAGTGATACTTTGTCTGCACCAGATTGCAATAGCTCCTGCATAAACTCCGGAGAGTCGATTCCTCCGCCTACGGTGAGGGGGATAAAAACGGCATCGGCAGTTTTACTGACCACGTCAATAATCGCCCGCCTCTTTTCTACAGAGGCGGTAATATCAAGAAAAACCAGTTCGTCTGCACCTTCATTGCTGTAAAAACCAGCCCGTTCAACCGGGTCGCCTGCGTCCCTAATATTAACAAAGCGGGTGCCTTTAACAACACGGCCATCCCGCACATCCAAACAGGGAATAATTCGTTTTGCAAGCATCAACACAGACTCCCGCTCAAAGCAATGATTAGCTACAGTCGATCGGCTATAATCTTACCAAAATTGCGGATCAGGCGCAAGCCTGCCGGGCCACTCTTTTCAGGGTGAAACTGAACCCCGAAAAGATTATTTGATTGAATTGCCGATACAAAGTCCAGGCCATATGAAGTCTTTGCTGCAGCATGTTGATCATTCGCCGGTACAACGTAAAAAGAATGGGTAAAGTAAAAATAGGCGCCTTCTTCAAGACCGGCGAAGAGCGCTGATTTGATGACCGGTCGGGCCAGGTTCCACCCGACATGTGGCACAGGCAGTCCAGCCGGAAAGCGTTTTGAAAAACCGGGGATAATATTTAAGCCCGGTACTTTCTCCACAGAGCAGCCAGCTTCTTCACTACCTGCGAGCAGCAGCTGCATCCCCAGGCAGATCCCTAAAAATGGTTTACCGGCGGCCACTGCGTCATAAACCGGCTCATGTAAACCTTTATTCTTAATTTGTGCCACTGCATGACCGAAAGATCCCACTCCCGGAAAAATCAGCGCTCTTGCTGTCCTGATTATCTTCGGGTCATCGCTGACTTTCGCTTCAAGCCCGGCGGCTTTTACTGCTTTGTAGACAGAACTTAAGTTGGCGCTGTTGCTGTCAATAATAATAATTTCGGTCATGGTCTAATCCTTTCATAGAACTTCCCACTTACTGATTGACCGCGGGACGGTTTTTATTAAGTTCACTTTCGATCTCCCACAGCATTTCGCCAAAGATCCTGATTCCGGTTGTTATATCGTCCAACCCCGGTTGGCTGAATGAAAACCTGGCGGTATGTGATCCCCCACCATTACTATAAAAACCTATGCCGTGAACAAAAGCAACCTTCCGTTCAAGGGCCATCTCAAGCAGCTCCCTGCTGGTCGGATAATTATCGGGAAAAGTGACCCAGGTAAAAAAACCGCCGCCGGGCCTGCTGAATTTAACCGAGGGCGGAAAATATTGCTGCATGGCCTCAAGCATGCCGTTTCTTTTCTGCCGGTAAAGATCGCAAAGCCGCTCAATGTGCCGGTTTACGTAGCCGTCATGTGAAAGGCGGTAGGCCAGCCGCTGGCCAATTGAACTGGAACAGAGGTCTGTGGTCTGCTTGATCAAAATTACTTTTTCCAATAGCGTTTCGGCCCCAGCCATCCAGCCGATGCGGATCCCGGGTATCAGTACTTTTGAGTAGGAACCTAAGAACACTACCCGCTGTTCGCGATCGAGGGTGTAGTAACTCGGGGGGACAGTGCCATCGTAAGCCAGCTCTCCGTAAGGGTCGTCCTCCACTACCAGCAGATCGTAACGGGAGGCAATTTCTAAGATTTTAATCCGGCGCTCAAGGCTGGTTGTTGTCCCGGTCGGGTTTTGAAAATTTGGCACTGTATAAAAGAATTTTGGCTTAAGCCCTCTGGCAATCAGTTTTTCCAAGGTCTTAACCATCGATTCAGGCCGCGGGCCTTCTTCGTCCATTTCGATTCCGTTAGTTACACCGCCGTAGCTCTTGATCGCCCCCATGCCCCCGATATAAGCCGGTTCTTCAACTAGCACCGGATCTCCGGGGTTGACCAGCACCCGGCTTAGCAGGTCAATTCCCTGCTGCGAGCCGTTGGTAATGATCAGGTTTCCAATTTCACAGCGGGCGCCGGCCTGGCGCATCTTGCCGGAGAGAAAAACCCGTAGTTCGTAAATCCCTTCGGTCGGACCGTACTGCAGGGCCTGGCGGGCATCTTCTTTAACCAGTGAAGCCATTGTCCTGGCCAGATCTTCGCGGGGAAAAAACTCGTTATCGGGAAAACCGCCGGCAAAGGAGATTACCTCCGGTCTTTCGGTGAGAGCAAAAAACTGCCTGATTTGTGATCCTGTAACTCGTTCTGTCCTGCGCGCAAAAAAATCCTGCCAATTAATGTTCACCCTGATTGCCTCCCTGTACTGACTGCTCTATTTTTCTGAAGCTCCTGTTTTGGATAAAAATTAAACCCGCCTCATAACAGAGACGGGCTTACATCCCGCGGTACCACTCCAATTGCCCCTGTTGGGGCCTCTTGAACTCGTTAACGATTTTTTAAAACCGGCTGCACTTATGATGAAGGTGTATTTCGTTCGGTGCAGCAGCTCCAGGGCGGCTTATATCTTTACCCGGTGGGGCTCTTTCAGCCGGTGAAGCCCCTCTCTTGCCTGATGGGTTTTAAGTTTATTCCCCTTCAAAGCCTTTAGCTATTGACTTATTGTCGCATTATAGCAGACCGCTCTATAGAATGCAAGCGAAGGGGCGCAAAAATAATAATTTATCCGCTATTCCTTTGCCAGGTGCTGCTGATCAGTTATAATAAAATAACCTTTTTAAAGACGGAGGTGTGGTTGATGTCCTTTCCCGAAATGCGCTCCTGCCTTGACCTCATTAAACCTTATGTACCAGGTAAACCGGTGGAAGAGGTGGAGAGGGAGCTTGGTTTAAGTGATGTAATCAAGTTGGCTTCTAATGAAAACGCGCTAGGGCCTTCACCGCTGGCGGTAAAAGCGATGCAGGAAAATGCCGCCAAGATGCATATTTACCCCGATGGTAACTGCTACTACTTAAAAGAGGCCCTGGCCGCAAAGCTTAAAATCAAACCGGATCAACTGCTTTTCGGCAACGGTTCTGATGAAATATTAAGCTTTCTGACCCTGGCTCTGATCAATCCCGGCGACGAAGCGGTAATGGTTGCACCAAGCTTTTCTGAGTACGATTTTGCCATGCGCTTAATGGGTGGCGTGCCGCGCCTGGTGCCGCTTGTTGGCTCAGAATTTGCCTACGATTTTGATGCGATACTGGCAGCGATTAATAATCAAACCAGGATTATTTTTATCTGCAGCCCCAATAACCCAACCGGCAGCCATATTCAAGGTGCCGAATTTGAAAAATTTCTGGGTAAGCTGCCTGATAAAGTACTTGTTGTGCTGGACCAGGCATACATTGAATATGTTACCGATCCCGGTCACCCAGATGGGTTGAATTTAATCGATAAGGGGTTTCCCGTGATTGCCCTGCGCACTTTTTCTAAGATTTTTGGGCTGGCCGGATTACGGATCGGTTACGGCATCGCTTCATCTGCCTTGATTGCCGGTCTTAACCGGGTCCGTGAGCCCTTTAATGTTAACGCCATGGCCCAGAAGGCTGCCCTGGCTGCCCTTTCCGACACTGCTCATCTTGAGCATAGTGTTGCTCTGGTGGAACAGGGAAGAAAAATGTTTTCTGCAGGACTAAGTGCCTTAGGTTTAAAACCGGTGCCTGATCAGGCTAACTTCTGTTTTGTTGATTTGGGAGTTGATTCCCGCCAGGCCTTCCAGACGCTGCTCCTGAAAGGGGTAATCGTGCGCACCGGCGATATCTTTGGCTACCCTACCTTTATCAGGGTAACTTACGGCACCGCAGAACAAAACGAAAGATTCCTGGCCGCCCTGAAAGAAGTTCTGGCTGACCTTAAATAAAGCGAACTAGATTTAGTTGCTTCCAAGTGGGGTTATAAAGGTCAGGCTGGTGTCGCCGTATTTTTTCTGGCGGTAGCCGGGAAACGATTCAGCCCAGATCAGGTTTTTTGCAGAGTGCTCAACGACTACCAGGCCTGTGGGACTAACCAGATCTTTGGCGAATATCCGGCTGACCAGCAGCTCTACATTAGCAAGATCATAAGGTGGATCGATAAAAAACAGATCCGCTTTAAAATTTTCAGCAGCAAGACTATCGATTGCTTTACCGGCATCACTACAGAGCAATCTGGCTCTTTCCGCCAGCCTGGTTTTCTCCAGGTTGTCCTTGATTAAAGCGATATTAACCCTGTTGTGATCAACAAAAACTGCGTTTTTCGCCCCGCGGCTTAGCGCTTCGATACCCACTGCCCCGCTGCCGGCAAAAAGATCGATAAAGACACAATCGATAACACGGGCATTGATAATATTAAAAAGGGCTTCTTTAACCCGATCGGCTGTCGGCCTTACGGAAAGCCCTTTTGGCGCTTTTAACTTAGTGCCCCTGGCACTGCCGGCAATGACACGCAATCTACTTTCAACCCCCGGACCCTCTGTTTGTTATTCTGCTATTCATTTATTACTTGCCGAAGGCGGTGCGCTCAATAATTTCGTCCTGTACCTCCGGCGAAAGATCGCAGAAGTACGAACAATAGCCGGAGACACGGACCATCAGCCCCGGGTAGGCGGCAGGATTTTCTTTAGCCAGGCGCAGGATATTTGTGTCCTGGACGTTAATCTGCAGTTCCATGCCGCCCTGTTTGAAATAGCCCCTGATCAAATCCTTAAAGGTCTCGCGCCCTTTGGGCCCGCTAACCATGCTTTTTTCAAACTTCAGGTTAAGGGCGTAGCAGTTTGCCCACTTACTGTTGTCAAGCTGAGCGGCCGAGTTCAGCAGGGCGGTTGGTCCCTTGCGGTCCGCTCCGTCTGCCGGTGACAAGCCGTTGGAGAGCCTGAAGCCGGCCTTCCTGCCGTTGGGCAGTGCTCCGGTTACAGAGCCGAAACCGTGGTGACAGGTCATGGAATAGAAGCCGGCGATATATTTCCCCCCGCGGGAGTTATGCTGCCTGGTGATTGCTTCCGTAAAGATATCGGCTGCTGTCTGAACTGCAGCATCAACTTCCGGGTTATCGTTGCCAAAGCGGGGCAGACGGTTTTGCAGCCTGGTCTGCAGCTGCTCATGGTTCTTAAAATTATTTTTTAGAATGGTGACAAACTCTTCTAAAGTGAACTCCTTATTTTCAAAGATCAGCTTTTTCAGCACATAAAGAGACTCCCCGGCATCGGCCAGTCCCACCCCCTGGATCGAAGTAAAGTCGTACAGAGCTCCGCCCCAGGTGACATCCTGCCCCTGTTCCAGGCAGCCTTCAGTGAGGATCGAATTTAGAGGTGATGGCCTGATCTGCCGGTATGCTTGCTCCAGCTCGTTAATTACTTTGACCAGATCGCTTACGGCATTTTCCACCTGCAGCCTAAAGGCTTCGATCAGCTGATCAAATGATTCTATCTCGCCCGGAGGGGGTGTTGAAGCGCCAAGCCGGCTGCCACTCCTAAAACGGCGCCCCCGGTTTAAGGCCAGCTCCAGGCAGAGCGGAATATTAAATAAAGCGGCATCAGAGGAGTTATAGGTGCGACCCTGGCTGCCCATCTCGACGCAACCAATTACTGCATAATCGCGGGCATGCTCTTTAGTAAACCCGGCATGTTCAAGGGCCTTGGTGATCGCTTCGTCGCCAAAGAGAGCCGGTCTTCCGCTGCCGGCCTGGATCAGTGCTGCACAGCTATCCAGGAACCATTCGGGTGAGCGGTCATGGATTCTGGCATGCAGGCTTGGCTCCCTGGTCATCACCAGGCTGTAAGCCTCTAAGACCAGACGCGACAGATCATTGGTGACATCGCTACCGGCAAAATCAACTCCGCCGACGGTTATGCCCTGCCCGACTGCATTTCCGCCGAAAAAGCGGTTGATGCGTCTTGAGTAAAGCGGGATGGTTTCACCGCATTTCAGGCAAAGGCAGGCGAGCAGTTCGCGGGCGCTTTCTTCTGTAAGCTTACCGCTTTGCAGATCTTTTAAATAGAGGGGGTAGAGGAACTGGTCAAGGCGTCCAAAGGAGATGCCCTGCTCAAAATCCTCGAGGTTTAAGGCCAGGTGGATCAGCCAGGCTGCCTGTAACCCTTCCCTGAAGCTGCGGGCCGGCTCAAAAGGCACCCACCGGCAGCTTTCTGCGATTTCCAGCAGTTCCAGGCGGCGTTCAGGACTAACCTGTGTCTCGGCGGCCTGGTGCTCAGCCTCGGCCGCCAGGTTGGCGGCCATCTCACAAATACCGTCAATAACGATACAAACCCCTTTATAGAATGCTTCGCTGTCACTGTTCAGGTTGCCAGCCTTCAGCTTGTTAATCGCCAGCTCCCTGCTATGACGCAGGCCATTATTAATAACCCCTTCGTGGCCCGGAACCAGGTGGGAAATTCCTGCTTCTTCGGTGATGTAGTAGCGTTTAGCCCTGAAAAAATCAATAAAGTACCCGATCCAGCCTGGCTTAGCAAGGGCACGGGTGGCTACACTGCGCGGGAAGTTACGCAGGGCCAGGGCCAGTAGCTTCCTTTTCTCTGACCGTTCCAGGTAGAGCGGCAGGACCGGACGGCTTTCCAGACAAAAGAGATCTTCAAGAATGTTAATTGAGCCGCCTTCCGGGTAGTAGTTGGCGGCAATCCGCTTCGAAGATATATTGCCAACAAGCAGCTCGTTGCGGTAGATGCGTGGCTGCCGGTTGCTATAGATGTAGGCCAGCGCTTCGGCTCTTCTCAGGTAGGGGTGCTTGCCCCGCTCTGAACCGGAGCGCCAGTAGCGATTTAACAGATCCGGGCGTTCAAGACAGATTGAATAGCGCTCTTTAAACAGCTCAGCCCGAATTTCTGCAATACGCTGATATTCGCCGGCATCGGTTTTTCTTAAAGCCATTTGATACACCCCCCGTCAGTGCTAGTCCGCCCAGCGCCAGCCAGGCCGACTGACAGCTGAACAAAAAGGATAATTCTGCTTCTGAAGCCCGCAGTGGCAGTTTCTCGGCGTATCACTGAAACACCACCTGAAGGCCTCCGGCAGCGCTGCCGGCTCTGGCAGATCAATACCATTATAACAGCTTGGGTGTGCTGCTGTGTTTACAAAAATCACCAGCCCCCGGCGACCTCGCTCCCGGCGACAGTAATCGATCAGGGCAGCTGCGGCTTTAGCGGTGTAGCACGCTTCGAGTTCAATTCCTTCAAGTTCTTTAAACAACTGACAAGCTTCCCTGGTTTTATCTGAAGAAAACCCGTATCCTTCGCCCAGGTAGCCATCTTCAAGGATTAGTCGCTGATCCAGGGCGGATGCTTGAAGCGGAACGATTTGCCACTCCAGACTGGCCAACAGTTTAAGTGAAGCGGCTGCCATTTTACAGATTCGCTTTTTACTAAGGATCTCAGGTTGCACCACTCGCACAGCATGCAGGTTTGTCAACGTAAGCCGGTTCTCTAACTGCAGGCCGGCCAGTAAGCCGGCAGCAGTGCCCCCTGTTCCAGCTGCGGTAAAGAGCGCATCCGGTATTGGCTGCTCAAGCCCAGCCAGCTGGTCGGCTATTTCCAGCAGGCAGTTAACATAGCCGATTGTTGTCAGTCTGTTTGAACCGCCGGGCATCAGCAACAGCGGTTTTTTACCGAAAGCCAGGCCTGAAAAGTAATGCCACAGATACCCGCGAACCAGGCCAAAATAATCTTTGACAAAGTGCATCTCGGTGCCAAAGTACTGATCCAGGAGCAGATTCTTTTTTACATGATCTGTTACCGGTTGGCAGAAAAAAAGCCCTCTCACCCGGTAACCGGCTCTGCTGCCAAGGGCGGCGGTAGCCAGGATATGATGCGAACCAAGGCCCCCGGCTGTAATTATTTCCCGGCAGCCTTTTCTGTTAGCCTTCGCTAAAATCAGTTCCAGTTTACGGGCCTTGTTGCCACCGTAAATTGAGCTTGATAGATCGTCTCTCTTAATGTAAACGGCAGGCCCGCCAAGGTGCGCTGTTAGTCTTTCAAGCGGCTGCAGTGGGGTAGGCCAGTTGCCCAGTTCTGCTCTGAGTAGCTTATTTTCCAGCCCGGGGTATTTTTTAAAGAGGGCGTAGTGTGTCATCTTTACCCTTTTCACCGACTAATTGACAGACTATTTGTAAATTAATTATAATACAGGCATGTAAAGGCGTCAATCATCAAGGTGTGGAAGAGAGGAGCAGTTATTGTGCCTGAACAGGAATACGGGTTACAAAGGGTGCTTGGTTTACCGCAGACAATTGCTGTGGCGGCCGGCATGACCATCGGAGCCGGCATCTTTGTCTTAACCGGGATTGCCGCAGGATATACCGGGCCGGCTGTGCCGCTGGCTTACGTGGTGAGCGTGATTCCGGTACTATTTTTAATGATGTGCCTGGCCATGCTTGGCTCGGCTTTGCCGACAACGGGGGGTAATTATAAATATGCCAGCCGTCTTTTTTCGCCGCGCTGGGCTTTCATCGGGGTTTGGGGTTACATGGGAGGGACCCTGGTTGGCGCTTTTCCGCTCTGGGCTTTAAGCGGCGCCCAGTATTTGCAGGCACTCTGGGATTTGCCGGCTGTTCCGGTAGCGATCGTTATTTTGACGATCCTCTTTATTATTAACCTGATCGGCATCTCGATGGCCGCGGCGCTACAGGCTTTTTTTGTTCTACTGCTATTTGCCGCCCTCTTGGTTTTCGGTTTTTCAGGACTTCCACAGATTGAAGCAGCAAACTTTATTCCTCTGTTCCCGGCAGGTGCATACGGATTTCTGCTTGCTGCCTCGATCTTAACCTTCACTCATCTTGGCGCCAATGCCGTAGTTGAGTTGGGTGGAGAAATTAAAAACCCGGGAAAAACCATCCCCCGGACCTTTCTGATCTCGATCCCCCTGGTAACCCTGCTTTATATCCTGGTTTCGGTAACGGCTGTCGGCATCAGTCCGCAGGCTGGCATCGGGGGGCAGACACTGGCGAACGTGGCAAAATCTTTTATGAGTCCTGCCGGTTTCTACTTTTTCATTCTCTGCGGCGGGGTGCTGGCAATAATTACAACCCTTAATGCCGGGTTCATGTGGGGCACCAAGTCACTGCTGGTGATGGCGGCTGATGGTATCTTTCCAAAAGCGCTGGCAAAAGTAAACAGGCGGTTTAGTACACCACACCTTTTTCTGACCTTTATCTATGTTGTTTCCACCGCTTCGGTTTTAATCTTCGGAGAAAAGTATTTGGCCGCGTTTGCCGCCCTGGGATCGATCGGCGGCATCATTATTTTTATCCCGATTCTTGGCGCCGCCTGGAGTCTGCCGCGCAGAGCGCCTAAAGCATATGCGGCAGCTTATTTTAAACTTAAGGGTATTTTGCTGCCACTGGCAGTAGTTATTGCCGCCGTGCTGGCCTTCTTGGTGATGGCTATGCTGCTGATTGATCTGATGGCCATGCCTGATGGCAGTTTTTTCAGCTACCTTTTTGTTTTCTGGCTGGTGGTCGGTCTGCTCTACTACGAGATACGCTGTCGCGCACTTGCCCGCCGGGGAGTACTTTTGGAGCGGTTAACTAATATAAAGGAAGAAGATTTCTAAGCTACCTGATTAACGGCTAAAGCAGCTGAGAGTAGAAGGTATTAATCGATCTCTTCAGAAGGTCCTACGTATAGTCTTATCGGTCTTCACCTAATCAGCTTGGTAAAGAGGAGGCTATGTAATAATGGAAATTAGATGGTTTGGTACGGCAACACTTGCTTTTTCTGACGAAGGGCAGTCAATCGTTTTTGATCCTTTCATTAGTTTAAATAATGAACTACCCAGGCCCACAATTACAGAACTCGCTCAGTATGGCGATATCTTCATCACCCACGGGCATTTTGATCACTTAATTGATGTGCCGCTTGTGCTCAAAGCGGGCAACGCTAAAGTCTATTGTTCCGAGGTTGCAGCTGCTACCCTGGTGCGCGACGGGGTTGATCAAAGCAGGATAAAAGTTATTAGGCCGGGCGACTGCCTTGATCACGGACCTTTTAAAATTAAGGTTTTTAAAGGTGAACATATCAAGTTTGACCTGCCCTTGATTATCAAAACCCTATTCAGCCGCCGGGCGGTTGCTAATTTTACGGATCTGCGAAAGTTAGTGCGCCTGGCTAAACTCTATCCACAGGGCGAAGTACTGGTCTATTTAATAGAAGCAGACGGCAAAACAATTTTGCATCTGGGTAGTTTAAATCTTAACGTAGCTGTTAACTATCAGACCGGGGTTGATCTGCTTACCCTGCCCTTTCAGGGGCGCAGCGATCTCGATAGCTACACCCTAAAATTTATTGAGCGCCTAAAACCCGCGGCCCTGTTACTGCACCATACCTGCGATTCCTTTCCTCCCGTTTCAAGCCCGGTCAGAACGGAAGATTTTATCCGGGCCATGGAAGCCAGTTTTCCGGGTCTGGCAGTGATCAGGCCGCTTTATAACCAGCCGGTCACTATATAATTATTTAAGAAAAAGATGCTTACTCATTGTAAATCAGGGCCGGGGTCCAGTAAGTATTGTTATAAATGTCGGTCAACCGGTAGGTCACCATGCACCTGGCGCTGCCCACATCCACATTGCTGACCTCCAGCTCTCCGTTAACAACCATCTGGTCGCCTAAGTAAAAGCTGCTATCATATTCCTGATCGTAGGTGTAGTAATCGCAGAGAAAATCGATCACATCGCCGCTTTCAATCGAGATTAACCCTTTGGCTACTGTATCGGTTAACGCCCCGTAGTTAATTCTTGCCCCGGCTACTGTTCCGTAAGGGTATTCGTCATTAAACAGCACGATAATATCCACTAGCTCACCGTTCAGCATGGCCGGTATACGCCCGGTTATCGACCAGTAGTCGCCCGCTTCCTCAATGCTATCCACGTAGTAGGCTACAATCTGCCGGTCCAGGGCCAGCCAGGTGCCGTCAAATTCAACGATCAGGTCGCCGTCGCCGTCAAACTCATAGACATTATCCAGCCCCAGGTCGATAAAGCCGGCACCATCGTCAAAGAAAACGTTTAGCTCAATTTTCTGGATCAGGTCCCACTGCTCATCGGTTAGCTTTAGAACCTGGCTGCTGCCCTTCCTGGTCAGCTGTAAGCTGCCGGCATCAAAGTAATGATCCCGGTAGTAATCGGCGTTGGACTGAATCAGGTTTGGGTCAATCCAATTGGTCTGCTCCCCGGAAACAGCGCCAATCACGCTGCCAAAATCAGCATCGGCAAAAAAAGTATTCCAGGCCAGCGACCAGAGATCGGCTGATAAACCAGGTGAACCGCCGTCTCCGGAAGCACCGAGCAGAGAACTCAACGGGTTGCTGCTGCCACTGGTGGTAATCTGACCGCCCACAACCATGTTGGCAAATTTTCTAACCAGCGAGGTGTATTCATCACCCATTCCGATCTGATCATAGATATTGACCATCGAGGAGATATTACGCAGCTCATCGTAGGGGAAGTAAATCGAAACGCCATGGGCCCTGGAGATATTGTCTGAAGTCCGGTTATACCTGATCGCCTGTTGTAGAGCGCTGACCAGGTTTGTGGCCTCAGGTGAGCCGATATTTTGAGCCAGATCAATCAGGTCAACCTGGTCTAAACGAGAGCGGTTAAATTCACGTGAATCCCCGCGGGCGTTGGATACAATGCGGTAATTGCTGTCTAGCTGCTCATCCACTGCTGTGGCAAACTCTTTAAAGGCCCCGTCTACTTCATTATTTAAAACTACTAAGTCGATGATCGAAAGGGTGGTTATCTCACGGGGTACTGTTTTGCGGCAGGTGGCAATAAAATCATCAATGATCAACTTGCCGATTTCAACTGTACCCATAGAAGTATTAGCTGATAGCTTGCTGATCCAGTTGGTATAATACCAGCCGATGCCCGGTTCCGTCTCCTCTGAAGCGATCATGTAATCAGCGTGGTAGTTAAGCATGTAAGCTGTTTCCAGGGTGGCCATCAGGCAGGCGTCAAAACCGACAAAATCAAACTTAACCCCGGCCCCCTCCAGGGCAGTGTGAATCTGGCTAATGGACATCGAGCCGCTGTTCGGGAAAAGCTGATCATAGCCGAAACCGCTTAATGATCCGCCCCCATGATCCCAAAAGATTAAGGCATAGCGGTTGGCCGGAAAATTGACAGCAGAATAAGTGATAAAATCTTCGAGTGTTCGTGGGTCGGTCATCGGTCGCTTGCCTAAATTATCCTGCAGCAATCGCAAGCCGGAAGAAGTCACCTGGAAGCGTTGATTGGTGCTGTTTTTAACGACGCTGTTTCGCCAGCTTGCAGTGCCTCCGGTTTCAACAATTATATTTACCTGATCACTGATCGTGGCATGCAGCATTTCATTAAGGTCTGCGGTGCCCATCCCATACTGCGATTCAAGATCGGTGCCGCACATGTAAATCATAATTGTAAAAACATCCTGGCCGCCGCCATTAATTTCTGTGCGCCTGGTACGTGGGCCGGTAATGCCGGTCATCGGGCTGATATTATTATTGGCCGGGTCACCACTGATTACTGAAGCACTGGGTGTATCCGCCGTGAAACCCTGCGAAGCAGGTAGTTCAGGTTCGGCAATCATTCCGGAACAACTTCTTAAGAGCAGGTAACCGATAAAGATGACGATTATTAACAACAGCAGTTTTTTGGGAGACATTCCCCCGCCACCTGTCGGTCTTTGCCGTTGTTTAAAAGGTGGCTGGCCGGAACCGGAACCACCGGAACCGTATTGTCCTAAATCCTGCTGGCTGCTGATCGGACCACTGCTACCATGCTTGCGCTCGGCATAGCCGTCGGCTTTGCCAACCGGTTTGCTGCCCTGGGGCTTAACCGCTTCGCCGCGCCGGTAAACTCCGCCGCCGGCCGCCGGTCCTTCGCTGACTCTTTTCTTCCTTGATCCGCCGCCGCTCTTTCTTTCCACCTGCTTCACCTGGCCTTTAATTAATGATATGGTTACTTTGTCATTCCATCCAAATTAACTTGCCGCGCTTAATGACTACTAAGTTAATCATGGCTTTAGCTGTTCAGTCAAATTGTAGCACTTGCCCGGAAAACCTGTCAAAAGGCAGGGCATGTTTTCAGCATCTATCGCTTACAATATATTATAAAATAAGAACTAATGTGCGAGGTAATAAAACATGATAACTAAGCTTAATGAGTGGGCGACATTAACTAGGAAGGGTCAGGAAGCAGTTGATCTCAGATCCCGTTATTTCGGATGTTGCATTAGTATTAAGTCATTGTACTCTGACACGCCCGCGGCCGAAAAATGTAAGATGATTAAACCAGATGCTTGTTGAAGATTAGGGTAGGATTGAAACGCCTAATTATTACAGGTATAATAATAAATGAAGGGTTTTGTATAAGGAACGGCGATTAATAAATTACGATTTAGGGGAGTGAATCTGTTTTGGATCCAGGTGATATATGGCAATTGATTGTTTTGGCCGTATGTTTGGTCTTTTCAGCTATCTTTTCTGCATCAGAAACAGCACTTGTATCCTTAAGCAAAATAAGAATAAGGCACTTGGTTGATGAAAACGTTTCCGGGTCCCGTACTATTCAAAAACTGGTGCAAGACCCCGGCAAGATGCTTGGCGCTATCCTTGTCGGCAACAACATTGTAAATATTGGGGCGTCTGCTTTAGCAACTTCCCTGGCTATCCGCTATTTTGGTAATACGGGGGTAGGTATTGCAATGGTTATCACCACTCTGCTTGTTTTGATATTTGGCGAGATTACCCCCAAATCCCTGGCCGCCGTTAATTCCGAGAAAATTTCATTAAAGGTCGCTCCCTTTATTACTTTTTTTGTTACAGTAATTAGTCCTGTTACTGCAGTGCTAATGCATCTAACGAATGCAATAACAAAAATGCTGGGCGGAAAAATTAACAGAAAGCTGCCATTCATTACAGAAGAGGAGTTTAAGACAATAATTAATGTGGGTCATGAAGAAGGTGTGCTTCAAGGCGAAGAAAAAAAGATGATTCAGAACGTACTCGAATTCGGAGAATCAAAGGTCAACGACATGATGACCCCGTTGATAGATATGGTTGCGGTTGAATTAGACACACCTTACAATAATATAATTGAAGTATTTAAGCAAAAAAGGTTTTCACGTATTCCCGTATATGAAGATAGAATGGATAATGTTGTAGGTGTCCTACATCTGAAGGACCTGTTTTTCTTTGATGCAGAAGATGAAGTTTTTAATATAACCAAATATATGAGAGCCCCCTATTTTACGTTTGAGTTTAAGCTTATTACCCAATTATTTAAGGAAATGCGCAATAATAGAATCCAAATGGCCATAGTTTTGGACGAATACGGAGGCACCGCTGGAATTATTACAATGCAAGACCTGATCGAAGAGATTGTAGGAGATATTCGTGACGAGTTTGATGAACATTACACTGAGATTGAGCTAGTAAAAGAAGACGAATACATTGCTCGCGGCGTCGTAAAAATTGATCTCATCAATGAGATGCTGGGAGTAAATATTGAATCGGAGGATTTTGACTCCATCGGAGGATATGTAACAGGGCTGCTCGGTAGATTACCTGAAGAAGGAGAGTTAATAGAAAATAATAATATTAAGTTTATCATTGAAAACGTGAATAAAAATCGGATTGAAAAACTACGGATTCTAACTTAAAGTACACGGTGTCGGCTATTGGTTGTTTCCCAAAATTATTTGTTTAAAAGTACGCCCTTTTGTATAGTAACTTAGAACGCTTTGTACAACTACGAAAATAACCGAGCCTATGATTGAACCGGATAAATCAAAAATTTATAAGCCGACATACATGGTAATTAGAGTTACGAGAGGATGTACGCCAATCTGATCGTCTAAGATTTTAGGCTGGATAACTTGTCTTACTTCACGAAGTCAATTGAACTGGTGCGCCTGGCAGGATTCGAACCTGCGGCACACGGATTAGGAATCCGTTGCTCTATCCCCTGAGCTACAGGCGCATATGCTTTGGCTTACAGTATTATAACTGCAATTAATGCTGCAGGCAATAGCCTTTTCCATCGCCTGTTCTATGGCCTAACCCCATTATTGCGCTACCATTGCGCACAAGTGGTATTTTATATTGACATAAAAAAACCTTATAGGTATAATTATCACGATTGTTAAACAGCTTAAGCATTTTGTAACATTAATATATGTGAATATTGTCACAGGCAATACAAAACTGCAATCACTGAAAACCCTTTACTAAGGGGATTTTTGTTTATAGGGCAAATCATCGAAAATTTCATTTAGTTGGCAATAGTGTAAACAACGTGTTTGCAAGATACTAAGTTATTGCTATCGTTAAGGCAAACTTTTGTGAGGAGTGTTGGTTGTTGGATAGCCTCTGGCTGGTTGGGTATGAACAGGAGATAGAGCGCTGTAAAAAGCTATATGAAGATTTTGCCGGCGGCGCAGATTTTGTAGAATCCATCTATATTATTTTAGATCAGTATTATGCAAAAAATTCAGGGGCATTTGTTCCGGCTGAACTACCCATATCTCAGGTGGAAGAAGCAACTGATTTGATGAAAAAAGATCAGAGTTTGCGATTCAGGCCGGATCTGGAGACTGAACTCTTTGTTGATCTGTTTAAAACTGTTTGTAAAGAAACTGCGAAAAAAAATCCCGCTTTAAAACTGGTTTTTAATGAAGTAAATGATAAAACCGATTCATATTTTACTAACAAAGAATCGATTATCAGTCTTGAAGAGATTGATCAGTTCCGTCAGTTATTGATTGAGGAAGCAGCCATAGAAAATGATATGGCCACGTTCCTTTTTTCAATAGTCTTATCTTCTATTTATAGAAGACAGCTTGAATCTATCGCTGAGGTCCTACGGACAGACCTGTACGAAGGGGGGGATTGTCCTTTATGTGGTGAAAAGCCGCATTATGGCATGCTGCGCACCGAAGACGGAGCTAAGCAGCTGGAGTGTTGGCTTTGCGGTACCCGCTGGGTACACACCCGAGTCAAGTGTCCGTATTGCAATAATGAAGAGAGGGAAGAACTAGGCTACTTTACCATTGAAGGCCAAGATCTTTGCCGGGTAAATCACTGTCAATCCTGCTTTTGCTATTGCAAGATTTTTGATTTAAGGCAGCTTAACGCGGATGGTGATCTAGTTCTTGCCATCCACAACCTTGCCACCCTGAATAATGATCTTCTGGCCGGCAAGGAAGGCTATAAGCCGGGTTCCGGCTTAAAGTGGTTTAACGACTCTGATTTAAGTGAAAGAGAAGACTAGGAGGTGGATGTCCTTATGGAACTAACGCGGCGCAGCTTCTTAAAGCTTTCTGGTGCGACCGCTGCCGCAGCAACCCTGACCGGTGTGGGATTGCGTAAAGCAATCGCAGCTCCTGTCGAACCTCTACGCATTAAGTACACGAAAGAAGTTCCAACTATCTGTACTTACTGCGGCGTTGGCTGTGGTATTATCTGCAGCGTCCAAGACGGTATTGTTGTCAATGCCGAGGGTGACCCCGGTCATCCGATTAACGAAGGAAGCCTTTGTAGCAAAGGCAGTTCGATTTTTAATGCTTCTTACATTTTCGAAGAAAAAGGCAAGCCAATTCCCAACCCGAAGCGGATGACCAAGGTGCTCTACCGCGCTCCGGGTGCCAGTGATTATGAGGAAAAAGACTGGAACTGGGCTCTCGATGAGATTGCAAAGCGGATTAAGGATACCCGTGATCGCACCCTGGTCAAAACAGTTGATGTTGGTGGCAGGCAGGTAACTGTTAACCGGACCAATGCGATCAACTGGCTGGGCAGCGCCTGGTGCACCGGTGAGGAGAACTATCTCTTCCACAAGATGTGCCGCGCTATGGGTGTGATCAATCTTGATCACTGCGCCCGCCTCTGACACTCTACAACGGTCGCTGGTCTCAGCGCCTCGTTTGGCAGGGGTGTCATGACAAATCACTGGAACGATTATCAGCACAGTGATGTAATCATGGCCATCGGCGGTAATACCGCTGAAAACCACCCGATTTCGATGAAATGGATTGAAAAGGCAAGGGAGACAAAGGGTGCAAAACTGATCTGTGTCGACCCCCGTTTATGCCGTACGGCAGCAGTGTCCGATCTTTATGTACCGATTCGCCCCGGAACCAATATTGCTTACCTGGGCGGCCTCATCAACTACATCCTTGAGAACGAACGCTATCACAAGGAATACGTTGACAATTACACCAACGCATCTTATCTGATCAACGAAAACTTCAGTTTTGATGAAGTTAACGGCCTCTTTACCGGGGCAGAGCCGGATCCGGTCCGCAGCGCAACCAAGTATAATATGGCAGACTGGCAGTACCAGGCCGATGCTGATGGCAATATCTTGAAAGATCCTACTCTGGAGAGCCCCAACTGCTCATTCCAACTGCTGAAGAAGCATTACAGCAAATACACAATCGCTAATATCAGCAAAATTACCGGCGCTCCTGAAGATGTATTAAAAGAATCATACGAACTCTTCAGCAGTACCGGCCAGGCCGGCAAAGCAGGTAATATCCTCTATGCCATGGGCATAACCCAGTTTACCCACGGCGCTCAAAATACCCGTGCTATTGCTATAATCCAGCTGTTGCTTGGTAACATGGGGATCGCTGGCGGCGGAGTCAACGCCCAGCGTGGACAGTCAAACGTTCAGGGTGCCACTGATATGGCCCAGCTATACCATATCATTCCAGGCTATAATCCCACACCTCAGCAGGGTAGCCATGCCACGCTGGTAGAATACCTAACGGCAACAACACCGCAGAAGAACTGGTGGAGCAACAGGCCTAAGTATATCGTCAGCCTGCTAAAGGCATTCTACGGCGATAATGCCACACCGGAAAATGAATTTGGCTACCAGTGGTTTCCGAAACTCGACGGCCTTGATCATTCCCATATTCCTGCGTACAAGTATATGCGCGACGGTGAAGTTGAAGGAATGATCTGCGTGGCCGACAACCCGCTGGTTGGCGGTTCAAGTTCGCGGGCCAAGCTCCATTATCAAGCTAATCTGAAATGGCTGGTTTCCGTTGATGTTGTTGAAAATGAAACCGCTGCTTTCTGGAAAGGCCCGGGGATGAACCCGGCTGAGATCGAGACCGAAGTTTTCATTCTGCCGGCTGCTTTCAGTTACGAAAGGGAAGGCAATAAAGCAAACAGCGGTCGCTGGATTCAGTGGATGTGGAAAGCTCAGAATCCCCCTGGTGATGCCATGTCGGATCTCTGGATTGTGAACGAGATGTTTAAGCGTTTAAGAGCTCTTTATGAAGCAGAAGGCGGAGAAGTGGCCGAGCAGATTACCAAGATGCATTGGGACTATGACGGACCTGACGGCCAGATTGATATCGTCAAGGTTAGCATGGAACTTAATGGTTACAAGGTGGCTGATGGTTCCCTATTGACCAACTTTGTCGGTCTGCAGGCTGATGGTTCAACAGCCTGTGGTAACTGGCTCTATAGCGGATACTACAACAACCTTAATAACCCTGCTACCAAGAAGCGGATTAAGGAAAAAGAGGGTCTTGGATTTAACAAGGACTGGTCTTTTGCCTGGCCGCTTAACCGGCGTATTGTCTATAGTCGCGCTTCTTGTGACCTGGCAGGCAAGCCCTGGAACCCGGCAGCACCGGTAATCTGGTGGGACGAAGCCCAGCAGAAATGGGTCGGCAATGATGTTCCCGATATTCCGGGTGCCTGGGACTTTGAGTACTCAACCGCCAACCCCTTCATTATGCTCCCCGAAGGTGTCGGAAGGCTCTTTTCCATCGGCTACCAGGGTGTAGGCGGACTGCGTGACGGTCCATTCCCAACCCATTATGAACCGGCAGACAGTCCGGTGGATAACCTGCTTTATCCTAAGGCCACCTTTAATCCGGCCAGTCAGCGTTTCTACGAAGATCATACAGTAGAAACTGACGAGGAGCGGGCCAGATACCCGCACATTGCCACCAGCTACCGTCTGGTTGAGCATTACCAGTCTGGTTCGGTTACCCGTAACCAACCTTGGCTGATAGAGATGATGCCGGAGATGTTTGCTGAAATCAGTGAAGAACATGCTGCTGAACTTGGTATCAATAACGGCGACTACATCCTGATTGAAAGCAAACGACTTTACAAGGATGGCGAGCAGGACAATATCAAGGTTAAAGCTTGTGTTACAAAGCGGATCAAGCCGATGCTCATCAATGGTGAGCTGAAGCATGTAGTCGGAATGCCGATGCACTGGGGCTTTATGGGTATGAGCACCGGAGCCAGTGCTAATGATCTGACTCCTTCAGTCGGTGACCCCAACACGACTATACCGGAATATAAGGCATTCCTTTGCAACGTAAGGAGGGCGGAATAAATGGCTAAGAACATCTGTTTAATAGATGCCTCCAAGTGTATGGGTTGCCGTGGTTGCCAGGCTGCATGCAAGCAGTGGAACCAGCTTCCGGCTGAAGAGACAACCTTTACCGGAACTTACGAAAACCCGCCGCGTTTATCGTCTACCACCTGGATGCGGATTAAGTTCCGTGAGTTTGATAATGAAAACGGCGGCGTAGACTGGCTAATGGTAAAATCTGGTTGTATGCACTGCAGCGATGCGGCTTGTATTCTGGCTTGCCCGGCCGGTGCTCTTTATCGTACCGAATTCGATACGGTAAAGGTTGATGAAGTTAAGTGTATTGGCTGTAACTACTGTGCGGCAGCCTGTCCGTTTCAGGTTATCGGCTTTGACCGCCTGGCGAACAAAGCCCGGAAGTGTACTTTTTGCCTGGATCGGCTGCAGAACGGTCTTAAGCCGGCTTGTGCAACAGCCTGCACGACTGGTTCAATTACCTATGGTGACAGTAAAGAGCTGATTGCCAAGGCAGAAAAAAGAGTGAGCCAGCTTAAAGCCAAAGGCAAAGTTGACGCCAATATTTACGGCCTGGACCAGGTCGGTGGCACAGCGATGCTTTATGTGTTGGCGGATAAGCCTGAGAAATACGGTTTTCCGGCGGATCCGCAAGTGCCGGTGCAAACCCGTTTCTTCAATGCTATTTATGCGCCGTTACGCGTAATTGTAGTAGTAGCTGTGGCTCTGGGCATCTGGTCAAACCGCAGCCAGAGCAAAAAATTCGAGGAAGCCAAAGGCGAATCCAAATAAACCGGGGGGTGAAAATAAGTGGAAGTAAAACAGTTTCTTGGTGGGTTAAACGTTCCCCACTATAAGAGCTTTAGTGAGCATAAGCCGATAAAAGAGGCTTCACTGCCAGCGGAGATTGTTATCCCGCTTTTACAACATCTTGGCGCTCCCAATGAGCCCCTGGTGAAAGTTGGCGATAAAGTAAAAGCAGGCCAAAAAATCGGGGCCAGCGACAAGTTCGTAAGCGCTCCGGTCCACGCCAGCCTTTCCGGTACGGTTACCGCCATTGAACCTCGAATTCCAGGTCAGGCGATCGATTGCATTGTCATTGCAGTTGACAAGAACCAGGATAAATTGGAGCTTGCTAACAACGATCCGGAAAAAGCAACAAAAGAAGAGATCCTTCAAGCGGTCAAGGAAGCTGGTGTTGTTGGTATGGGCGGCGCAACTTTTCCAACTTCGGTTAAGTTAAGCCCACCACCGGATAAAAAGATCGATGCTTTACTGTTGAACGGGTGTGAGTGTGAGCCGTACCTTACCTGCGACCACCGGCTGATGCTTGAGAAACCGGAAGAACTGCTGCAGGGAACAAAGCTCTTAATGAAAGTGCTTGAGGTTGATAAGGCTTATATTTGCATCGAAGGTAATAAAGATGATGCTATCGAGGCTATTCGTGATAAGAATGATGATCCCCGTATAGTATTATTAAGGATGCCTACCAAGTATCCCCAGGGTTCGGAAAAGCACCTGGTAAAAGCAGCACTTGATCGGGAGGTTCCTTCGGGAGGCCTGCCGATGGATGTGGGCACAATGATTCAAAACGTGGGTACAGCGGTAGCTATTTATGAAGCGGTCAGATACAACAAACCGCTGATTGAAAGGGTAGTTGCTGTTACCGGTCAGAATATCAAGGATCCGCAGAACCTGCTGGTAAAAATAGGCACCCCGCTTGCGCATCTAATTGATGAATGTGGGGGTATTATTGAGGAGCCGGCGAAAGTTATTATTGGTGGACCGATGACCGGAAAAGCGCAGCTGAGCCTGGACTCACCGGTAACCAAGGGCACAACCGGGGTTGTTGTATTGCCACCGGAAATGGCCCTTGAGGATACCGAATACCGTGATTGTGTCCGCTGTTGCAAATGTGTTGAACATTGCCCGGTTTTGCTCTATCCGAATCAAATCAGTATCTACTGCGAAGTAGGCATGGTCAGTGAGGCTGCTGAGTGGAACACTCTGGATTGCATTGAGTGCGGTATTTGCGCTTATGTATGCCCATCCAAGCGTCCGATTGTTCGTTTTGTTCAGCAGACCAAACCTTTGATCCGTGACCTGATGAGCAAGTGATCAAATAAGGGGAAAAGGAGGTTATAAGTAGTGAGTGATACTCAAAAATACATTGTATCATCGGCTCCTCACCTGAAGAGCGAGGTAGATGTATCAAGTGCCATGCGCGACGTTTTTATTGCTTTAATACCTATCTCGCTGGTATCCATATACTTTTTTCAGTATTACGCAGCTTTAACTATTGGGGTTGCCCTGGTTACTGCAGTGCTGACAGAGCTTTTATTCCGTAAACTGATGCACAAAAAACCAACTCTATATGACTGGAGCGCTTTGGTAACCGGTCTGTTTGTGGCTATGCTCTTTTCAGCAACCACACCATGGTATAAAGTGGCGCTGGGAACTTTCATTGCAATCGGAATCGCCAAGGAGCTTTCAGGTGGCCTGGGTTGGAACCGTTTTAACCCGGCTTTATTCGGACGCGTAGCGCTGGTTATATTAGCTCCTCTTTATGCCTATATAAACCAGTGGTTTCAACCACTAGGGATTCACTTAGGCTCACTGGATACCATTACTCAGGCTACACCGTTGGCTATGATGCGCGCGGGGATGCCGATGCCTTCTGCATTGCAGCTCTTTACAGCGTTCCCGGCCGGAGCTCTCTCCGAAGTATCGCCCTTAGCACTGCTAATCGGCGCTGCTTACCTGTTTTATAAGGGGCATATCGGTTGGAGAATTCCTGTGTCAATCCTGGGAACGGTCATTGTGCTGACCCTGATTGCCGGGCAAAACCCAATACTCCACCTGGTTACCGGTGGAATGATGATTGGGGCCTTCTTCATGGCTACTGATTGGGTTAGCAGTCCGTTTACAGATAAAGGCAAGATCATCTTCGGAGTCTGTATCGGTATCCTGATCGTCGTTTTCCGGGTCGGATTCCTGATTACAGAAGGGGTTGCTTACTCAATCCTAATCATGAATGCCTTTGTACCGATGATTGAAAGAGCCACTGCCCGGCCGCAGTTTGGTAATATTAAGAAAGCTGTGCCGGTACCGATGGCTGACAAGAAGTAACGACTATCGCTTAGTTTATTAAACGGAATAGTAATAAATTAGGGGCTGCCGGTATATCCGGCAGCCCCTTCATTAGCCCAACAATTCTAAAATAGTAGCTTTTACGTAAACGTGTATATATTTATGAAGGTTTTTTAGATAAGGTTTAGATCCCGGAGGATAGTTCCCAGATAATATGGTATACGTTTTATCCCTTAGATAACTATTGTGCTTTACCTTTATTTTAAAGACCGAAAATCCTCAGTCCAAATCTTATGTAGAAAACAACAGTAAGGATGATGCTTAGGGAGACCAGAACCAGGATCATACTGAAGTCGATGTTGCTGATATTCACTGTTCTGAATACCGCAGATTGCCCGGGTCGGTAATCGACGTTTTGCAGGAATAAAAATCCTTTGCGATAAAACCTCCCTGATATTTTACCGCTTAAATTCTGGAGGGCAATAAAGGGCAAGGTGATTATAAACCAGAGAAGAATTGCTGCCCTGCTCAAGAAAGCGCCCAGAAAATCAGCGCCCAGCCAGTAGGGTACTTGCAACCGGTACAGGTTGAAACGCTGGACAAGATAGAAGAAGACGATACCGAGCCCCAGGGCAAGAGCGACAGCCAGTAGATCGCCGGCTTTCCAAAAGTTTATTTTAAGCAGGTATTCCACCCCGTGCTCATCAAGGTTAAAGGAATTTAAGACCGGCCCAACCATCTTTTTAAGCGTAAAGTTGGGCGAGAAGCCGATAAAAACCATCACTACCGCTAAAAAACCCATACTTATTTTCATCAGTAGCGGTTCTCTTTTCACCTGGTCAAGGTTATCAGGCGCCGGGCGCCAGAAAACAAAGTAGAGGAATTTAAGAAAGTAACAGACTGTACCGGCACTGGTAATGGTGAAGATTTTTTCGGCGATCGAGAGCGATATCCAGTGGTGGTGTTCATAGGCTTCAACAATGGCATGGTGCAGCAGCGTTTTACTGGCGTAACCATTAAAAAGCGGTATACCAATGATACCGAGGGAGGCAATCAGGACAACAATTGACGTGAAAGGCAGTTTATGCCGCAGCCCGCCCAGTTTAGTCATATCAAGTTCGCCAGTCAGGTAGGCAATTGCTCCAGCGGCGAGAAAGAGTGTAGATTTAAAGAAGGCGTGATTAAGAATATGATAAGCGGATCCGGCCAGGCCCATTGCTCCTTCGTAACCGAGGTAGGCGGCAACCCCGGCGCCCATAATAATGTAACCGATCTGACTGATACTGCTGCAGGCCAGCATTTTTTTGATGTTATCCTGAATTAAAGCCATACAGACTCCAAAAAACATGGTGACAATGCCGAACCAGATGATAACGTAGCCGCTTCCGGCAAGTTGAGCCCAGAGGGCACCGGCAACATCTGCTGCGGTGCTGTGCGCAGCAGAACCTTGCTCCGGAGCGTAAATCAAGCTGAGCGTCCTGATGATGCCGTAGGCTCCGGTTTTGATCATAATCCCGGAAAGTAGAGCACTGGCCGGCGCCGGGGCTACTGGGTGCGCTTTAGGCAACCAGATATGTAGCGGAACCATACCGGCTTTAATGCCGAAACCTAAGATCAACAGGACCATGGCAACCTGCATGATAGCATTACCACTCTGGGCTAAACCGGCGAGCGAGATAATAGCCAGGGAACCGGTGCTGAAATAGATCAACCCCATTGCCGTTAAGAGGCACATGCCTCCGAAGACTCCTAAGTAAAGGTATATATCGCCGGCGCTGTATGCTTCCCTGGTTTGAGTGTGAACGACCAGTACGTAAGAAGCGAGAGACATCAACTCAAAAAAGAGGAGCAGCGAGAGCAGGTCACCGGCCAGGGGAACACCAATTGTTCCGGCCAGGGTTAGCATGAAAAATATAAAAAAGCGCCCCTGGTTTTTCTCATGGTTCATGTATTCAATCGCAAAGATGGTTGCCATCAGCCAAATGAATGAGGCAATCAGGGCCATAAAAAAGCTGAACCCGTCAACCCGAAAGGTGAGGTTTAGCGGAGTGATAATCATGGGCAGTTCATAAGTTATTATTTTACCGGCTGCGATTAGGGGGTACATTAAGGCCACGGCGACAAGGGTGCCAGCGCTGCCGATTAGCGACCAGGTGTTACGCCACCAGGGTAACTTTCCGGCGATGATGATCATGGCGAAAGCGACAAGTGGAATGAGAACAGCAATTAAAGGCAAGCCAGAAAAAATTTCCCGGGCCATAATTAATTACCTCCTGCGTAGAAAAGGTATTCGGCTATGTTCTGTAGGTATGGTACAGTCAATTGCAGGTTAGTACCAACAACAAGACAACCGGCAACTAAAATTAAGATTGGCAGCAACATCGATAGCGGAGCTTCAGGACCCTTGACCGGCTCGAAGTTGCCTTCCTTAAAGAAGGCGGCGATGATAATCGGCAAAAAGTAAGCTGCATTTAGAAGGGCGCTGCCGATCAACACCACAATAAAGATCCAGGCGCCGCTTTCTAAACTGCCCTGGATCAGGTACCACTTTGAGATGAAGCCGTTAACCGGTGGGATGCCGATCATGCCGATGGCTGCAATCGTAAAAGCGATCATGGTCAGCGGCATTCGCTTGCCGAGGCCGTTAAGCTCACTGATTTTTTTCTTACCGGTAACGGTTATGATCGCTCCGGCACAGAAAAAGAGGGTAATCTTCAGTAAAGCATGATTAATAATATGCAGCAGGCCACCGGTTAGCCCGATTACATTGAAAAGGCCGGCGCCCAAGGTAATATAACCAAGCTGGCTGATCGTGGAATAAGCGAGACGCCGCTTCAGCACATCCTGTTGCATGGCAATAATCGAGGCCGTCAGGATGGTTACCGATACCAGTGCGGCCACAAAATAACCTAAATTTAAACTGATCAGGGCTGTAATCCCGAAAACCGAGTACATGCTACGTAAAATGCCAAAAACCCCTGATTTAACAACGGCAACAGCGTGTAAAAGAGCGCTGACCGGAGTCGGGGCTGCCATGGCTGAAGGGAGCCAGGCATGCAGTGGCATGACCGCTGCTTTTACACCAAATCCGAAGATAAGGCAGAGGAAGGCCAGCTGTAGCAGGAATGGTGATCCGGTCGCGGGGTTAATGATGCCGCCACGGGCAAACTCAAGTGTTCCCGCATTACCGTAAGTAATAATCAAACCAATCAGGATCAGACCGGCTCCAAAAAAACTGTAGATCAGATAGCGAATACCTGCTTTTTTGGCTTCGTCGTTTTCTTCATGGATAACCAGGGGGTAAGTGAAGAGGGTTAGAAATTCATAAAAGAGGTAAAGTGTTAAAAGGTTTGCCGCGAGTGCTACACCCATGGTCATACTAAGTGAGAGCAGGTAAAAAATAAAGTAACGGCGACGGGCGTGTTCGTGAGCCATGTAGCCGGTAGAGTAGACAACAGAGAAAAACCAGAGGATGGCAGCTGTGCCGCCGAAGAGGGCGGCCAGGGGATCAACGCGCAATTTTATTTCAAGGCCGGGAGCAACCTGGTGCAGCAGAATTGACCATTCCCCATAATTAACATAATGGATCAGGACCAGGACCATAGCTGCGGCGCTGATCAGGCTGACTGCTACAGCCATTATGTTGCGGGCCCGGTCATTTTCTTCTTTAGCCAGTCCGGTAAACAGCGCTCCAACCAGGGGAAAGACAATCATGAAGAGAGGCAAATATAAGATGTAATCCATTAGAAGATCTTCCTTTCCCGTCAGGTCACAGAACAGGTGTTAATGGTGAGTTTCATGTTCTTTCTCTTTACGGCCGGTGCTGCTTGTGCCCCAGACCAGCATAATTGATATAACGGTTGTAAATAGTACCGTTGACTCAAGCAGTGTATCGTAGCCCCGGTAATCGATCAAAATATTGCCCACCATATTCAAACCGCCGCTTTCATGAACCCCCTCATACACATAACGCTCATAAACATAGTTATTTGTCGGGTTATCTAAATTGCCGTAGATAGGCATTTCGGTTACTGCCAGCATCAGCATAAAAGAGATCAGCCCAACCAGAACAATTGACATGACGTAAAATAAAACACGGGGCAGGTTTTTCACTGGGGACGCCTCCCAACCTTGGTAACCACAGTTACCATTAATACTGTCATTCCAATACCTACAGCCGCTTCAGTAATGGCCAGGTCAGGCGAATTAAGCTGCTGCCAGATCAGGGACATTACCATACTGAAAGCTCCAAAGATGATCACGATATAAAGCAGATCCTTGAAGATAAAGATCGAAAAAGTGCTTACAATTAAGATTATCAGCAGCAAAAATAATAACATATCAGTGGTCAACAGATATCTCCGCCTTTCTCTGGTTCTGTAACCAGAGGCTGTCTTCTCCGGCGCCGTTGAGAGGCTACGTAGTCATTAATTAAGAAGCTGCCTTCAGCCATCGGCGTGCCCCTGTTATAAGCTGTTTTGGCAATCAGGTGAGTGACCACGGGATTAATTGTGGCAATCATCGCAGCGATTAAAAGCAACTTAGTAACATTGGTTATATCCGCGAAAAGCAGCATCAGCCCGATTAGCACCATACCCGTACCTAAGGTATCGCATTTGCCCATAGCATGCATCCGGGTATAGACATCAGGAAGACGGAGCAGACCCACAACACCGACCAACAGAAAAAAGAATCCACTAAAGATGAAAAAGAGCGCAACATAGGGAATCACTTGCTGTACAAAAATCATATTAAAACACCTCAAATCTTTTTTTATTGCGCCAGGCGGTTACAGAATATGGCCTTCGCGCAATAGTTTAAGGATACAAAGCGTTCCGATAAAAGCGCCAAGTACAAAAACAAACGCGACATCAACGTAGTAGAAGCTATTGTCAAGATAAGCAAAAATCAAGATCGTCAATACAACATTAGTGGTAATCATGTTCATCGCCACTACCCGATCCAAAACCGTTGGCCCACTATAGGCACGGGCGATTGAGAGTAGGGAAATGATGATTAGCCCGAAAACTAAAGCATAAAGTGCTATTTCAACCATTATTATAAATACCCTCCACTTCCTGCAGTCTGCGATACAGGGCCCAATCCTCCACCCCATGAGCAACATCTTCGGTTAAGGCATGAACGATCAACAGGTTACCTTCCAGTTCAACCGTAATTGTGCCGGGAGTCAGGGTAATCGAGTTCACATATAAAACCCGTGACAAGCTTCGTTCAAGATCACAGCGCATGATTACAATACCGGGAGAAATAGGCTTTTTAGGATTAAGCACAATTAAGGCCACACCTATGTTAGCGATTACGATATCAATACCGAGGAAAAAGAAATATTTTAACAACATAAAAAGCTGCTTTAGATTAAACCCGGTTTTAATATCGGCAGCAATAGTCAGATTGCTCCAGAATATGGTAAGAATGAAACAAAATATTACACCTACCAAGATATGCTGCCAGTGGATACTGGCTGAGATTAGCAGCCAGAAAGCCAGCAACAGCGAAAAGATAAACAAGGCGCCAAAAAGGTCACTTCTAATTCTGGAAAACAATTAATCCACCTCCGAGCATCGTCTTACAAATCTAAAGCAGCATGGCTACTGTCTGGTTAATAAAATTAAGGACTGTGCCAGGGAAAATGCCAAGGTAAATGATCCCCAATGCAAGGATGATAATTGGCACCAGCATGCTGAGGGGAATTTGATCGCGCTGAAATTTTTTCGGTTCAGAATGTCCGCCATCAGTGTGGTGCACGGCGTGGTCTTCCTGGGTAAAATAAGCCTGGCCAATAATCGGAAAATAATAAGTTGCATTAAGCAAACCACTTAAAATGATCACCAAAATTAATATCGGCAGGTCAGCTTCAAGGCTGCCCAGCGCCAGACCATACTTACTGATAAAACCGCCGAACAGCGGAATGCCGACCATCGAGAATGCTGCTATCGTAAAAGCACCCATTGTAATGGGCATTTTATAGCCCATCCCGGAAAAATCATTGACCTTCTTGCGGCCGGTTTGATAATAGATGGCGCCGGCGCAGAGAAATAGACAGGTCTTCATAAAAGCATGAACCAGAATGTGCAGTAACCCGGCAGCCAGACCCCAGGGGGTGCCCAGTCCAATGCCGAGATAGATATAACCGATCTGGGCAACAGTGGAATAAGCCAGGCGCCTTTTAAGTTCAATTTGCACAAAAGCAAAAAATGAACCTGCCAGCATGGCAATTACTGCCAGCACCAGGATCAGGTGGCGAATGAAGGTTTCATGGAATATTTCCAGACCAAAGGCAATGAAGAGAATCTTCATGAAGGCAATGATATAAACTTTAACGACCAAAGCAGAAAGAACAGCACTCGATGGAGAAGGTGCCGAAGAGTGGGCATCAGGTAGCCAGAGGTGCAGCGGGAAAAACGCTGACTTTACGCCAAAACCGACTACCAGGAAACTGATGGCTGTCCAAATTAAAAATGGATAATTACCTTTTACCGGGTCCAGTTCCTGGGCAATGAAAGTAATATTTAAGTTGCCGGTAATCATGTAGATAAAACCGATGCCAAAGAGAATAAACCCTGAACCGATAGTTGCCAGAAGCAGATACTTGAGAGCCGCTTCGGTAGCCTCACGGGTACCTTTGCTTGCCACCAGGGCGACAGCGCTGATCCCGGTCACTTCGATAAAAACATACATATTAAACACATCGTTGGAAATCACCAGGCCGATCATCCCGGCCATACAAAGTAAATATGCGGCATAATACCACCCGGTAACAATTCGTTCGAGTTCGTGTTTGATTGCAGCAAAACTATAGATGCAGATCAAAAAACAGATTCCTGAAAGCAACATAATCATCAGGCTTGTAATCGGGTCGACTACAATTTCAATGCCCCAGGGAGGGGCCCAGCCAGAAACCCCGTAACGGATAATGTTTCCCTGCATCACATAGTGGGCAATGAAGATAGAAACTATAAAAACTGAGCCGCTAACCAGGGTGGCCAGAGGTGCACAGAGCTCTTTTTTCCACCTGGCCAAAACCGGCATACAGAAAGAAGCAACCAGGGTGCCGATCACACAAAGAAAGGGTAATCTTTGAACAAGTTCATCCATAAGAGGGACACCTCTATTTCATTTTCATAAAGTTCGGTGACGATATGGTTCCATAATAGATATAAAGTTTAACAATTAAAGCCAGGGCGAATGCAGTAACACTGAATCCGACAACGATCCCGGTCAGCATCAAACAGGAAGGCAGTGGATTGATGTAGAGTGCATCGGGCAGGTTGGGATCGTAAATTGGCGGTATTCCCCCGTGGATGTCGCCTACAATGATATAAAAGAGGAAAATTGCCGATTGCAGAATATTGATACCGATCACTTTTTTTATCAGATTTGGTTGGGTAAGGACAATCAGTGTCCCCATTGAAAACAATATAATAGCTACAAAATAGGGGAAGTTAAGCAGAAAAAGTTGAAGATCCAAGAGTTAAGCCTCCTCGCTGATCATAAAGTAAATACCAAGGATAGTGCTGGCGACGAGGACGCCGATGCCGAAATTGGCTACAGACATAATCCCTACACTGAAAAGAGTACCGGTAACACCAATCGGCCCATGTTCGTATGGCACAATAAACTTGATGATTTCCATGATGCCGCCAATACCGACGAAGATGATGGCAGAATCTAATATGGTCTGACGGAAACTATCATTCCAGAGCTCACCGAAGATCAGGATGTAAAGCAACAAGCCAAGGCCGATGATCATGCCACCTGAAAAACCGCCACCGGGTGACAGGTGTCCATGCATGATCACGTACAAACCATAAAGAAGAACAAAAAGCAACATGTAGCGAAAAACAACCCTTGTAACATAGTCGTGCATTAACTCTACCTCCCTGAAAAAGATACAGCAAAAAGCAGTATCTTGGAAACGATTAGAATATTTCGTAAGTTAAAATATTCACAAAAAACCACAAAAAAAATTGACTGCCTGTTCATTATGTTTTATAATCACCCGGGAAAAAGCAAAAAAATCCTCCCGTCACCATATTATTCTTAATCATTTTCATTTATATGTCAAGTTGTTTTTAAATATAATCTGAATGACGATAAATTATATAAATAAAAATATTTTTAGAAGGAAATCAATGCTGAAAAGCGAATAAGAGGTTTTGGTTGTTTTTCGATAAATGACGAGGGGCTCATCTATGACAGAAATATTTGTTCTACAGGTTAATGATCTGGTTGTGGAAAGTTTACTACCCCTAATGATTGTGCTAATACCCCTGGTTGGTTCATTGTTGATCGGTCTGATCGGTCTGAAAAGTAACCTGCTACGTAATCTCTTTACGGTTGCAGTATCCGGGGTAACTGTATATCTGGCTCTGGAAATTTT